>Ga0123355_10011206_pt1 | contig 13800 bp, 6 predicted proteins | sample TergutEmb28metaG_3_FD_89872 | JGI IMG/M metagenome (GOLD analysis project Ga0123355, IMG submission 89872) | Embiratermes neotenicus P1 segment gut microbial communities from Petit-Saut dam, French Guiana - Emb289 P1 | ecosystem: Host-associated > Arthropoda: Insects > Digestive system > Gut ... | reverse complement strand
CAGGCCGTCTGGTGGTTGGAATTGTATAGATTGCTCTGTTGTGCAGTGTGCAGGCCGTCTGGTGGTTGGAATTGTATAGATTGCTCTGTTGTGCAGTGTGCAGGCCGTCTGGTGGTTGGAATTCGATCCATTCCATCCGAATTTAAGAGTACAGCAGCAGTTAGCACTTACCAGGAAGTTCACATTTCGCTTATCGTTGGGTGTTGGATGTGAGTGTGACAATGCGGTGATGGCGTCCCCGGTTAGGAAGTGCTGTAATGCTGTCATTTGTGGAGGGGCTGGGGGTGGTGGCGTTTGTTGGACGACACTTGTTTGGTGGGTTATTTTATAATTTTAGAGTTAATTCGAAACTCGTTGGATTTTGGTACACACAGTTTGTGCGTGCGTAATGATTTGTGAAGTGCATTCGAGTTTATGTGGGTGGAAGTCATATTTGGGCCTACGTTCTTGTCGAATGGTGCGCTGCGTCGCTGGACAGTTGTTTCCTGATGTTCAGAGACGACGTGATGTGTCGAAACGTCAGAGGGCAACCACTCACTCCACTGCGACAAGACGACGACTGGCGGTGGAATCTGGCTAGCTGAGCGGTACCATGTCGTGGGTTGAGAGGGCATTATGCACGGCGTCTTGATGAAGAGCGTCTCATTGTGACGGTTGAAGATTGAAGCACCGTAGAAGTGCGTTTGTATTCAACGCTTCCCGATTTCCAAAAGAGCATTGCTTTTTGGAAGGCTTTGCCCGTTTGTCCTTCTAATAAGATCAACGTCTAGATGAAGTTGAGTGCGCAGGTTTGGTGGGTTGATACTGACAGAGAAACCCGAAGAGACTATGAAATGTGTACTTTGTGATTAGCTCTGAATTCTAAACTTAGATGCTTAGACAATCAAGAATTATTGCACAGACAGGAAAGAAGGCTATGAAACACGCTGAACTGTGTTTCTTACTTTACTTACTAAGCTACGGACATTGAAGCTACTTTAATCACTTATGTTGATGAAATATGAGTGTTTTGAACAAGTTTGGCATTACACCTTCATGCTGCTGGTTATGTGCTTTCAGCATCCTGTATGAAATGTCCCATTTCGATGAAATTCACAAATACTGCCCGAACAGTTCGAACTGGGACTTGTGTGGCGGGCTTGTGGCTGTGACGTGGGAAGTCAGGGGCCGTCTGCGTAAAGCTTCACAATCCTAACCGACTGCACTAAGGTTAACTTGCATTTGATATAAGGATACAGTCCGTGCCGCGCAGTAAACACTCTCCGTCTCGGTTATAAAAACCAGTCAGTTAATTCTGTATTGGAAAACAATTGCTGTTTGTTCTGAGATCCACGCAAAACACATAAATACAGTGAGTGGGCAGAACGTGGAGTTATTGTCTGCCAGTTGCTCCAACGTGGTGGTGGCCACCACCGAAACATGTCGGAATGTAGCTTGGCTTTCCAAGTAAGTGCATAGTGTGCGAACAACCTGTGGACAGTAACTTAATAGACATGCACGATACAGTACAAACAACACTAAAATTTGAGAACGTAGAGAGGCGGTACATAAGGTAACAACTGGGCTTTGGACAGTCAGTAGTCAATCAGATGAAATCCCATCAAGAACTGACCGGTTTTATAAACGAGGCGCGCGGTGCGAACTGAATCCTGTGTTCGAAGGGTGAGCAAACTTCATTGTTGGGACTGTACGCACTGCGTGTATGTAAGTAAGGTCTGGGACTACAGCCGGAACTGCCTTCGTGTCTCACAGAAGATACTGACACTATAGATAGCTTAATGAGCTACTCAGTTATCAAGTGCCTGCCGACATTAATATAGAGAGCATTGCATCACCGCTGCCAACACAGTTCAAACTAGCTGCCAAATTTGGCATCACCGGTGCCAGTGGTTCGTCACCTGTGCGCTGATATTATGAGGAGATCTGGAAGTGGGACTGCGTACAGTCTGGTCGAGGAAACGTGGACCGTGCATTGTCTCAGGCTGAACTTCTGTAGTGCCTGAATGGAGGTGGAGATTCAAATCTTTTGGGACGTGGTGCGTTGTCTTTGGGGTTACAGTTCCCGACGTTTCGAAGAACCGTAGCGACTTTTTGTGTAGTGACCAGCAGTCCAAGATGACATGACCCTGACGATGAAGGTGCAGGCACTGCTGTCCTTCCAAACGTAGGCAGCTGCCACCTTAAAACGTCGTGAAACTGAACCTTTTGCAGTGCTGTTTGGCACAGACACTCACGCGCACGTACATATGCTGTCGACGCTTTGTCATTGGAGTTGGTAGTGGTCTGTCTGTATGTCCGTCTTTGTCAGAGTTACAAAGGTCGAACTGCTGCGAGAGCAAACATAAAGAGGCAAATCCCGCGACACCTGAGTTTGCATTGCGCGTGTGAATATGTCCAGGATGTAAGCTTGCGTATGTCTTCAAATTAGACGACAAACATCGCACCCTTACATGTGGCGCAACTTCGAAATGTGACTATTAGTTTCATCATGACTGTCCGTCCACCGTTGGTACTGTACTGTACTGTACGCATGTCAGTCCGCTTCTGCTCCCGCTGATTGGATTTTTGTGCAGTTTGATGTACGTGTATAATTTGAAACACATACAGAGGAAGAAGGATGCAATATCGCAGTCTGAACACGACTGAATGTATAAGCAGCAAACAGTTAGTTAGCAGTTTGTGTTTGCACTGGGATTTTGTAGTCTTCTTCATTTGCATGTGTATTGAAACACAACGGGGATGCCTTGTCTTAAAATTATTTTTTGAAAAACTGTAGAGAAAATTCAAGTTTGAAATTTGACAATAAAAACGGGTACTATACATGAAGGTCTGTGTACGTTTATTGTAATATCTCGCTGAATTCTTCTTAGGATGACAAATGTTTGAGACAAAAGTTGTAGAGAAAATCAGAACGCATATTGTATGTTCACTGGCGTTTCTCCAAAGATCGTACCATTTGTGAGATAATGTGGAAAAATGTGGTAGAGCGGGACAGGCCACACATGGCAATGTAAGGCGGCGCAGAAGACATGCGATTTGCGTGCTGGACAACTAAGGCAAGAGTACGGACACACTCAGCGCATTTAACCCTTATCCTGCTAACGTGGAGAATATGGTGAGTTCCTAATAATGCCAGCAAATGGGACAAGGGATTTAACTCGGCGTTTAAAGGGTTAATGCTCATCAGTGGTTACGCGAACGCGCCTCGATGTTACGTTATACGTATGCTGACTGTCTTTTTAGCACTGAAGTGCCATTGCTGTTCAACGTAATCCCAGACTGCAGGGATGCGCTTGCCCCGCCTTGGCACACAGCAGAAGTGCAATAATATGGAAATGGATGTTCGTGAAAAGTTGCGATTTGAAACGCCGGATTTCTACAGCGGCGGAATTTATAAACTTGTTATACAGCATTGACTTGCCGGTTTTCAGAAGCGAGACACTGTTTCCTGCGCGGTACGAACTGGAGGTGTGTCTAATTAAGGTTAATATAACACAGCCGACAGTATCGGTGAATTATGACGACGAACATACCGGTTTTGTGGTCATGATCCGCAGGAGGGACTCGGTACTGTGATGGACTGACTGACCGACCGACCGTCAGCCCTAACATGACGGACTCTGACGTGACTGTTTTCCCTCCATTGCAATGATTCCCAACCGGAGATCCGCGAGTTGCGTGTATTCTGCTCAGTAGACGTGAAGTTTTGCGTTCTTTACCCGACGGTTTTCCTTGCCTTAATTCCTACCAGGAAATTGTTTGCTGCCAGTCCTTACGTCGACTAAATAAAGGGTTCTGCAGTTTATTTCTTATTTGCAAATCCATCTTTAAAGTGCGGTCGAGCTGTGCCTAAGGGTCTCGCGATTTGAGAAAATTATGGGGTGGGATGGCGCAGACTTTGTAAGGGGCCCGCGGTACCGCAAAAGCTGAGAAACTCTACTGTTGTGGGATTAATATGCAAGACCTCATCTGTTTCCGTTCACCGGAGCTGATTGCTCGATGAAGCGTGCAAACGCCGATGCGTTACGTCACAGGATGTACTGCGTAAATTCGAGAGTTCGGTAAGTGCACTGAAACGTGCGTTACGCTGGAGGCTCAAGTGAAGAATATCTTAGCGGTTCTGTGCCAGCTGCTGCAGTGCAGCAATTTTGATACAGCAATCCCGGCTGCACACAGCAGGCACTGTGACGGTCTTCAGTTAGCGTGTCCTCGTGTTCTGATCGTTGTGTCGGCTGCTCTTTGCACACCGTGGTGAAATATTCTCTTGAGTTGTCGTGGTGTTAATATGCAGTTCACGTGTCAGCCGGCTGTCGCAGTCGGCCGGTTGCCACACCTGCTTCGAATTCGGAAGGTCCCAGGTGCATGTCTCGGCCCAGAGACTTCTTACCGTGACTGACCTTTTATGCTTTGCCTAATTCCCTGCTGACAGCTCAACCAGGCAGCGACCGCTTCTTACAGCGACCTTTCCAAGTACTTATTCACTAATGAGTCAATCGGCCAGTCGACATTTGTAATGGCCATGCCATGGCTCAGGGGGCTCGTCGCCGAACTGTCGCCGCTGACGTTGGTGTTCCATCCCAGTCCTGTCTGTATGGGATTTGTGGTATGCATTGTGGCACTGTGACCGTTTTTCTCTTCAAGTGATTTGGTTTTCCGTTGTCATTATTATTCCACCCATGTTCCACACTCATATCTCATTCATCTGCACCGAAGCTATACAGGGTGGCGCAAAAGTCGATTGGGACTAGGAGCAACATGTTTGAACTCTACTGACACAGTGTTTAATTCAGTGTAGACTTTAGTTATTCAAAACGTCCTTCGTCTGCAATAATACGCTGTCGAATTCTTTCCGCACAAAGCTGCCGCTTTTCATAAACGTCGAATGTCAAGGCAGTTTTGCGCCAGTCTGAGTGCAAGCTGTTAATTTTGCTGACACAACAGACTGTGCTTGTATAGCGAGAAACTAAGAGTGTGAAACCAACTGTCGTTGTGTCATTCCGTCCGCCTGAAAAGCACAGACGCTCTGCTTTTTGCCCACAGAGTGCATGTATGTGTGTGTGTCGTACGATTATTACAATATACAGATATTATTTCTCGAAATTGAATTGCATGAAACATGCTTCTAAAATCTAGAGGCTGTTACGAGAGCGATTACGTCAGAATGTTAGCTGATTCCTAACTTGTTTCATTCCACCAGCCAAATAGTGTTAGGCTATTACCGACATGGCTTAGGGCTGAAGAGAAAGCCGGTGACATCGGACGGCATTAAGATGCTGTTGTGGGTTCGCTTGAGATTCTGTAGATTGCTTTATATCGATAACAGGTGGAAATGAAGAGAGTTTTTTTTTGTGTTAATTGCAAGATGTCAGTTCGCACAACTGTTGCATATATTTTGCATGGCTGAAGCTGACGTGATAAGGAGGCTGCGATCTAGTGTAAAGCTCAGTAGGCAAAGTGACTGGCTGCAGACCGGGATTTGAACCACTTCAGGGTCTTTCCGTCACTTCGTCCACGTTTTCTGTGGGGCCCACCAGTCTCTTCTGCACTGGGGGTTTTGGGAGTTGTTTCCGTGGGAGTAGAGGGGACGGAGCGCGAACCTGACCGCTGATGACGAGTTTTTCCTCCATGCCGTTATGTGTTCAGACAGTATCAGTTGTAAATGTTACCTGTCTCTTACTGGACTTCTAGTTTTTAGTTAGCTGTAGTGGAGTGCAGGTCTGAATGTATCTGAAACTTTGTGCAAGAGGCAAGAGACAACCTCCAGTAAAGTTTACAGACTCATTGAAACACTCCTGTATCCAGACATACACGTCGTCCGGCAATGTGACGCCGTATTGCTGGGTTTGTGTTACCGACGTTTCGAAGAAACGTAATTCATTCCTTTGCAGGGTTTAGGGACGATTCTTCGTGTCTGGGTCTGTGCTGGACTGCAGCAATATCTGTAGAGGCAGAGATTCTGCTGTCTGCAAAACGTCCAGACTATGCGTGGAGCCCATGGAGCCAGTGTCTAGTGGGTACTGGTGGATCTTTCCACAGGGGTGTGTAGCTGACCACTGACGATCTGGTGCCGATGTCAGGACTGCATGGAGCTATAGTGCCACTGTGTCACGTGTCTTCATGACAGCACAAACAGTGTTTCCCTCCACTGATGTGTTTTTTTTTGTGTTGTGTGTTGCAGGTAGCAAGGCCACCGGCACTACATCAAAATGGCACAGATAATTAAATTCTTTGACGATTTCCACACGATGCTAGAAAAGAATGGCGGTAGGTGGTCACAAGTTATATATTGTCAGTGAATGTTTCATAAGTTAGTGACTCTAATATGTAATTGAATTCTGGTCGAACGGCCAGGCGCTTGTAACAGCTTGTTACACGGGTCGGCGGCAAGTGCTTGTTGCTTCTCTGACCTCTACATGTATTTGCTCCTAAATGTGTGTTTCTTAATTCCATTCATCTGATAGGCCCAACAAGACAGATTTCATACTGTACCCTGGTGACGGGAAAAGAACCAGCTTCAGAATCACTACGTGTATTTTACGGAAGCAATGCCGCGGATAATGTGCTGCATTGACAAGTAGGATTCTTGGTTTGTGTATCATTGTCGTTAGTAATCGCGCGTTAAAAATATTGTGTTATTTGCTGTACCTTTTGACTGATATACAACGGAGTTTTAAAATGATGTAACGGACGCTCTGACGCCGAGAACCGTATTCTGATTCTGTGTGTGCGTGGCACACGGTAGCAGATGGCACACACCAGACCTCCCTACAGTCGACACTGACATTTCAGTATCTGACCCATCGTAGCACCAAGATTTGTGTTCCGGCGTAGAAGAGATAGGTGTCAAGTGTCTGTAAGCAGGAAGTGACAGCTTGCTTCACGTCGGCGTCTGTTGCAAATCCCTTGCCAGCCAGGTGCTTCTTAAGGGAACCAAAGAGCTGTAAATCACTGTGCGCCAGTTGGGACTTCGTGGAGCATGGTCCGTAACATATCGGCGTAGCCCCCTAAACAGTCAGAAGTGTAGTTGGCACTACGGGGCATAAATGATTCCCATCTCTTTGGACCCCTGAAGAAGCACCTGGATGGCAAAGAGGTTGGCATCAGACGCAGACGTGAAGCAAGCTGTCGCCGTTTGGCTCAGGCAGTTGACTCCGATTTTTTCTACGCCGGTGTGGTTGATAATGTGCGCAGTATAAGCAGTAAAAATTTTCGTTTGTGTGCCACTGTTCATAAGATTCATGTGGTCATAAACTTATGTGGAATTTGTGAACGTGTTGACTGAAATAGTTGACCTCTGTGACAGTAAAAGAAGAAGAAAAAAATACACACGATTTAAAAAGACCTGGCTGTAGGCAGAGGAATTGAATGTAGATGACACACTGATGACGTTTAAGATACGCAGTTGACGGTAGATAACCTTGTCGGACGTCAGCGACGCACTGAAGGGGACTTGACCTTTCGAGTGGAAATTGTGGTAACCACAGAGGGCAGTAGAATGGTTAGAACCTTGGCCGTATTGCAGGTGAAGCCGTTGGCCGTAACGTATCAGTGACACCTCGCTTGATCAGGGCGTTGAAGGTTACTGAACACTGTACTTGTCTTGTAAGTGGCCAAGTGACCAAGTCAGATACAGATCATTTGTTGATTTTTAGCGGGCGAATTTTCAAAGGGCAGTCTGGAAGCGTTTCACATGGACTGACGGACGAAACAGCAAACACCCGGCTGTCGCCACTTGGCTACAGAGCAATGCCCGGGCGCGTGCTGTAATAGATTCCTCAACGGCCGAAACTGACAGACGACGTGCAGTGATTGACTTGTTACTGCTGAGACCTAAGTTCACATCCAGGGTCGTTCGTGGTGGATATATTGTGGAGAGAGTGGCACTGGGGCACGTTTTATCCAAACGCTGTCGTGTTCCCTGCCACTTCAACAGACATGTAACATTACAGGCTGGGAAGTAGGCCTCATTGCCAGGGCACCCTGCTAGCGGTGCATCTCGTGGCGTATTGCGCAGACTTCGTCAGGGCGTACCCTACTGCAGAGTGTCAAGTGTCTGCGGTGTGCACGTAAACGTATTTTCATATGCGGCCGCAAGAAAACTTCTGCCTTCCCTTCGCCAATTTTCACGAAAACCATAAATGCTAAGCAACATTATGTGCGGATCTCTGACACCGAATTTGACCCAAATCGGACAGTAAATGTGGGAAACAAAGGCAGAAGTGCCTTTACGTACCAAGTAGAGCAGGCTTTCACTGGGCCGAGTTACACAAACTCACTTTGCTCAGCAGCATTGCACAGAGAACTGTTATACTGAGGTTCACCGAAGTCCGCCAAGAAAGGTGCAGAGTGGGGCTGTATAGTACTGTGGCGCTGGCACTGAACTGGTTTTTACGAAACGCTTGCTGGACAGCTCTGTAAAGAATTCCTTACCGATTTGCATGCCAATCCGTTCGACGCTTTAGCCGCCGGCACTAGGTCACGGACGGAGGTGCGTGGTCTACACATAAGATGTTTTGTAACTTCGTGAAGAAAGTCGAAAAGCGCTGCCGTCTAAATACGCAACAGGAAGTACACTGCTTACCGCACAGCACATGATGCGCCAGTTCATCTGCGGTCGGAGTGGGCCGAACACCACGTTGTGGATCAGACGTTTGCGAGTTATTTAACGACACTGGCAGAGAGACATAGTGTGGGTGGTTGTGTGATCGTGAGTGATGAATGGAGGAGAATATGGAAGGAAGCGGTCGTGACGTAATGGAGGGAGCGACTGATGAAGAAGAAGATAACCGCGAGTACTCAAGAGCAGTGCGTGACAGTGTTGCGGCAGGTCAGGCACCGACACTTGTCTGCCTTAGCCCCTTCGGGTGAACACCTGGGTTGCATCTAATGTTGGCCACGATCTTCGCCTCTTTCATGGAGCAGAGTGCTTCTTATGAAGCTGCTAGTTACGCAACTGCTCATGAAATTCTCGCAGTTTATGAAACCCGAAAGTCCATTACCGTGTTCACAACAGGCCGCCCCCTTTCCGTGTCTTGAGCCAGATTAACCCAGTCCACGCTCTCCCATCTTATTTAACACCTATTTTAGTATTATTCTCCCATCTAAGCAGTTCTTGCAGGTGTCCTTACCGAAATACTGTATTCGTTCTTCCCGTCCATCACACGTGACACGTGCCTCGCCCAGATCACTCACTGTGATGGGATAACTCGAATGATATCTGGTGAGGAGTACAGTTCCGCTAAATGAACCAGCAACGAGTACAGGGCCGTTAGATGAACCAGCAACAAGTACAGTGCCGATAAATTAACCAACAGTAAGTACAGTGCTGATAAATCAACCAGCAAGAAGTACGAATTTGGCAGCCAGGAGGGCAAGTCAAACCCTGACACGGTCTGTAACGTGACCTCCGTTGGCGGCACCCAAAATGTGTGTTTTTTAAGTGACATGCAGTGCAGCCAGTGCGGCTTGTAGCCAACCAGACAGTGTCCAGCGTGTACAAAACACGAATGGAGGACAGGACTATTATCAGACGGAGGTCACCGCGCGGTAGTGGGGTTATTGCGTGAGGAGTGTGGAAGGAACGTCGGCAGATGATAACCACACGGTGCAGCATAGCAACTCGGAGGACCTGAAACCCCAGATTTCACATAGGCTGTGGGTGTTTGAAAGCAATGTGCTGGGAAGAAGATACTTGGGTGCAGGAGGGAGGAAGTAAGAGGAGACCGGAGAAAACTGGGAAAGGACGAGCTGCGTGGTTTGTTCTCTTCACCAGGTATTATTTGTGCTATAAGTCAAGGAGGATGAGATTGGCATGGCACATAGCACGTATGTGGGAGAAGACGGCTGGTGGGAAACATGAAAGAAAGAGCCCACTTGGAAGAACAGGCGTGGGTGGGAAAATAATATTAAAATAGATTTCAAGTTGGAGAGGATGGCATGGAGTGTTTTCATCTGCCTCACGACAGGGACAAGCTGGGGGTTCTTGTGAACGCTGTAGTGGAACTTCCGGTTCCGTAAGCGGCGGGGAATTTCTTGACTAGCTGAGGAACTGTTAGCTTCTCAAGAACGACACTATTCCATTGACTGGAAGGTGTACGTCTTCAGGTATGTTATGCTGTGTCTTGGGGTAGACAGTTGCCGACGTTTCGGAGGTGGTAGTGCCTTCATCGTCTGGGTCAAGCGGCACACGAAGTCCAAGATGAAAAAATCGATGACAGCGCCACATTGTTTCGAAACGTAAGAAACTGTTAGCTCAGCGACTCCGCGTTACAAGTACAGCAGAACCGCCAACTGCACTTCGTACCCTGAGGTAGATGACCATCCCCTTGTTTTACCAGTTTAAAATATTCATGTGGTAGCCCTTGCTAGACGTGGGGTTGTCACTCCTGATTCGAAGATAAAAAGTCTTCTGGGATTTGACGTCATGTAGATTTGTAGATGTTTACCAACGTTACGTAGGAGTTTGGTGCCTCCATGTTCAGGAGAGGAATTGTCCTAAAATGGAGACCGGCAGGAATGTCGGTAACTGTTTACCAGTCGACACGGAGTCATATCCCAGCAGTCTGTATGTTGGTGTGTGCCTGTGTACTGCCCATTGCGATGCAGTCGGCAGCTGCACACTGCGCGTGTCAGACAACAGAGGTTTGCAGTCGGACCGCTGTAGCTACAATTGGGGACGTCGCCGATTCTACAGAAGTGCGGAAGTGGAAATGTCTATTCGTTAATGACAGTGAATGCAAGAGACCGATTAATGCCGCGACGGAATGTTTTAACCCGTGCCAAAACGTTACAAATGCATCATTGTGCCTGGGGATTATGTTGAAAAGTGATGGTGTTTCAGTGGAACAAATGAGCTGCACTTAACTTTGTTTGTAATGGAGTGTTATGTAATTGTTATGACGTAGGGAACCGTACGCATTGAAGAGCCTTCTTACACTTGCATGGATGGTGTGATAAGTGCAAGTGCTGTTCCTTGCGGCAGTTGCAGGCAAGTAACTGACACTGTACTGCTGCGACTGTCAGCTGTTTCCAACATACAATGTCGCTCTTAACACTTTGAAGTTGCTCCTCAAAGAAGGCAAGGACGTTGCGTGAGAGCTAAGAAGTCACAGTGGTGACGCCAACGAGTCTTCGCCTCTCACTACGTGATAATTGTTATATGTTACGCACGCAGCAAGTCTTCAAGGGCTGGCGAATGGAGAAGAGGGAGTGTAGCTGTGAATATGCGCAATAATAAGTCGCAGACGGCCGTCAAGAGACGGTCCTTCAGTTTCAGGTTTGGGATAGAGACGTAGCAACTCCTCACCATAAAAATCGACATGTTACCATGTGGCACACTGGGCTTGGACTTGGGCACATCATATGTAGAGAAATGCATACAGAGTGTTGGTGGGAAATCGGAAGGTAAGAGACCACTTGGAAGACCTTGGCTAGATGGGAGGATATTATTAAAGTGTATCTTAGGAAATAATATGGGAGGGCGTAGACTGGATTAGTCTGGCCCAGGTAAGGGACCGGGACAAGCGGCAGGCCCTTGCGAACACGGTAATGAGGCGTGCGGTTCCATAAAATACGGAAAAGTGTTTGTTGTTTAGCTGATGAACTGTTAGCTGCTCTAGAAGGATTCTGCTGGACACAATTGCTTACTTGCTTACTTATTTATTTGTTCACTTGCTCAGTTAGAAGCTGAAGGGTAACTTTGTTTATTCGTAGTGATTTCTGTTGGTAGCCGTACGATATGGACGGAGTATAAGGTATGGATTCGGAAGGAATTACTGCGACGTTGGCCGAATTCGCTGATTTCCATTTGGGCCCCTGGTTGTGAGATTGTGCCATATCGTGACACCAGTGCTACAGTCACTATCGTGCTCAGCCGCGTAACTTTGTTTCCATTCAGAGGCGATATTGAACCGGCGTATTTTAAAACACCCAGTCCGTACCGCGCAGTAAACACACTCCCTCTCGGTTTTAAAACAGTCAGTTAATGCTGTATAGGGAAATAATCGCTGTTTGTTCTGAGATCCACACAAAACACACAACAAAACATAGCATTTATGAATGTTAAACCAGGGGGTACATGAAGTAACGGCTGGGACTTAGAGGTTAATATTCAATATGGCTGTAAATTACAGTTTATTTCAAGGCAGCGAATTCATTGTGTCGTCGTTTGGTCCCAGAAACTCTGAAGAAATGAACTTTTAGTGGCAAGTTCCTGCTTCCTCCTTCACGATCTATGATGGCAGCAGGGTCTTCTATGACGGACGGTTCTTTTCGACGCTGGCGCTGTGCAGAAGGAAGTGACTGTATCTCTCAAACCGCCTACTTTTACCGCTGTAGGCGGACGGCCCTACCTGGGGCAGAATTTCCTCTTATGGCTGCGGTTACCGTAGACTGGCTGTGACTTCCTGTCGCGAGTTACCAGCAGTCCAACCGACTTCATTCGACTTCCGCTAATTATATTGTTTGTTAGTCGCTGTATAATTTTGTGTCATAGAAACCATTTAGCGGCTGATATTTCAAAGCATAGGCAAACAGATGGAATGCCATGCTGCTACAGTGATAATTGCGTAGACAAACTGCGGGAACCACGCTTACTGGGGAAACACGGAGCTTTGTGTTCGGTTTTTCAGGGATATGCCGTCATGGCAATTAGTAAATACTTCGTGTGATGGTCGTCATTTGGGTTTCTGCGTCGCGTAGTGGTTAAATGCTCCTGTGTTTCGGAGGAACGCAGTGCCTCCATCTTCAGGGTGACTGAACTGCTTCAAGTGGATGCCGACGAGATGCGAGGAAGAATTACCTTTTCTGTAGGTCGGTGCGAAATGTTTGGACGATCGTAGCTACAAAAGGCAGGAAGAGGGGATACCATTATCCTGTGCCGGTGGGAGCTGAGATTTCCAACAACTGCTCGCTTTTTAGTAAATAGTTACCGACATTTCAGAGGAGCTGGTTGCACCCCTTTTTAGGGTCTGTACACTCTACTCCTGAAGATATAAACAGCTTGTACAAAATGTGGATGACTGCCGGTCGATACGGCATCACATGTTTCAAGATTTGGACCTTCATTGATGCTGCTGTGAGATCCTTCAATCTCCCAGATCCGATTTTGTTCAAGTACAGGCCACAAAGTATTCCACAGTCGGTTGTCCATAGATAGTTTTGAGTCGAAAAGCAAGTAAATGTGTCTGAAATTTGACGATTACGAAGATGTGGGCATTTACGAACTAACTTTTCTGATGTCATAATTGTTGTAGTAATTTATATTATGTGAATTTTGTAACAACTATGGAAGGTTTACTATTGCAATGTAAATGCTAATGAAGTTCTGTGCAGTAATTCTGTTGCTTATGCTAATGAAGTTCCCATATTGGTGCTGTAGCTTTTTTTGTATTATTGTTCCACGTCATAATACAAAAGAGCTGCAAAATCAGTCTCAGGTGGCGAAAGCCTTACATCACAAGTTCCCATATTGTCTGCGAGCATTGTGACCATTCATCCATATGTGAAGACTTCTTAAGAAAACAGTTGGTCATTCCTTAGGCCTATACAAGTGAAAGCACTTATTGTGTGATACAGCATATCAGCCCTGATGCTAAACTTCATAGCACTTATTGTGTGATACAGCATATCAGCCCTGATGCTGAACTTCATAGCACTTATTGTGTGATACAGCATATTAGCCCTGATGCTAAACTTCATAGCACTTATTGTGTGATACAGCATATCAGCCCTGATGCTAAACTTCATAGCACTTATTGTGTGATACAGCATATCAGCCCTGATGCTAAACTTCATAGCACT
>Ga0123355_10011205_pt1 | contig 13800 bp, 18 predicted proteins | sample TergutEmb28metaG_3_FD_89872 | JGI IMG/M metagenome (GOLD analysis project Ga0123355, IMG submission 89872) | Embiratermes neotenicus P1 segment gut microbial communities from Petit-Saut dam, French Guiana - Emb289 P1 | ecosystem: Host-associated > Arthropoda: Insects > Digestive system > Gut ... | reverse complement strand
GTACGGCGGCTCCATGTTGGAGTGCCGTGCCCTTTGCCTAAGACTGTGCCTTTTTCGTTCCAGTCTCTTTAGAAATGTAGGACTATATCCTCCACTCCTCTTGGATATTTACTGGGTTGCAAGGATTGGCGGAATAGTGCGTCTTCACGAAATGACAGGATTATCTCAGCTGTGCCGTCCTTTTTGATAGTAGGCTCGCCAATTAAAATATCGTCTGTCGTAATGCTACTAATCACATCGCAGATATGCCTATGCAATATTTTCTGTGCTTTTAGAGCAGTAGCACACATCCTAGCTGCGGCGACTTTGCTATCTACTGGCACATAGTCTATACTGTGTTTTTCCTTAATCGCCTTCCTGCCGACTGGCGAAGCGGCATATTCTTTAACCTTTTCCATAATTAATTTTTCGCTTATCATTTCTTTTTTACCATGATGTTTGCTGCAGATTCTAGCAAAAAGTCGTTAAGCTCTTTTTCAACTTTTTCAAATTGCTTTTGTGCTCTATCTAAACTGCCATTACACTTACCATCTTTTAAAGCTACGCTATTTGCCATAGAAAGTTCTCCTAGTGCCTTTAGACTTTTTAACACTAGCAAATCTTTTTTGACTCTTTTCGTTTCTGCCTGCTCTGTAAATTTTTCCACCTTTCTAAAGTGTCTATACAATATAGGCATGAGCGGCATCAAAGAAGATGAAATAATAGAACATCAACAAATTCAAAAAACTATTAAACATTACCCATGGCTTAGTGGCGACTTTAGACGCTACTAATGGTAGATACAAAAAATAAAACAAGAATAAACAATTACATAAACAAGTGCTCTCTAGCCATGCGAAACGCTAGAGAGCATTTTAAAATTAAATCAATTAAAGGAAAACACCTATATGAAAAACATTAAAAATACCATAGCCTCTTATTTACTTGAAGGAATACTGGCTGAAAAATTAGCCATTGTTCCTAAGCAACTTATCCCTATGAGAAATGCTATGCTTAATGCACAAGAATCACTAGAAAACACTTTAACTAGTGAACAGCAAACTCTCTTCAATAAATACCATGATAGCGTTATGGAATATAGAGATGCATTTGAACAACATTACTTCTCAGAAGGCTTTAAAGCGGGTATACTGTTCAAGAAGGAAATTGAGAGGTCTACTTAACAAACTTATATACTCTGTCTGAAATAATCAGTTAAAACATGAGTTTTTGCACATACTATTATTTATGAAAACCTCTATAAATTTTGGACTTGTGTATATTCCCGTTGTACTTAGTGTGTCGGCAAAGGTGGATGAAATTAGTTTTAATCAGTTAGATAAAAAGACTGGCTCTAGGGTTAGGTATATTAAAACTTGTGAAGATTGTAACGGCAAGAAAGTTGAGCAAAGTGATATTGTTAAGGCTTATCAGTACAAGAAAGACAATTATGTTGTTTTTAGCGAAGAGGATTTTGATAAGCTTAAAACCGAAGCGGATAAAGGTATCAGCATTGATAGCTTTGTAAATTTAGACGAGATTGACCCAGTTTACTATGATAAGCATTATTATGTAGAAAGTGATGGTAATGATAAAGGTTTTGGATTTCTCCTACATTTATTAGAATCTGAAAATAAAGTAGCGGTTGCAAAATTATTGATTGGCAGTAAAGAGAAGGTAATTGTACTTAGAGCAAAAGGAAATAATATGCTTCTCTCTACCCTATTCTTTGAACAAGAAATTCAAGGCAATAAGGCTAAAGAAATAAAAACTGCACCCACAAGTCAAGAGTTAGAATTAGGCAAACAATTGCTACAAAGTATGACTGCTTCATTTGAACCTGAAAAATTCAAGGACGAATATGCCGAGCGGATTAAGGCTGCGATTGAATTAAAAATAGAAGGTAAAGAATTAGAAGAGCCTACTGCGCCTCAAGGCGGCAAGATTATCAACCTTATGGAAGCGTTGATGCAAAGTATAAATGAAGACAAAAGAGAAAAACCTAACAACAAAACTTACAAGTCAAGAACAAAAGGAACTACAGCAAAGACTAAGACCGATGCTGCTACACACAGCGAAAGAGCCGTTCGACCGCGAGGGGTGGCTGTTCGAGCTAAAGCTAGACGGGCTTAGGTGTTTGGCACATATAGACGGCACAACGCTAATTAGCAGGCACGGCAAAGATTTATCAAGCATCTTCCCTGAGGTGCAGTTGCACAATGCCGTTAAAACAAGTGTTGTGTTAGACGGCGAATTGGTTGTGATGACAAATGGCGTGCCAGACTTTTACGCCTTAAGAGCCCGCTCTCTTATGAAAAATGATTTTAAGATAAATCTAGCCAGTAAAACAACGCCTGTTAGTTTTGTTACCTTTGACATCTTATATCTTGACGGCGAGAATCTATGTAATAAACCATTGCATGAGCGCAAGAAAATTTTGGCCGTCAATGTAAAAGAAAATAACAATTTATCTATTTCAAGATTTATAGAAACAAACGGATTAGATTTATTCAACGCTGCAGTAGAAAACAATTTAGAGGGTGTTATTGCAAAAAGAGCGGACGGCATTTATCGCCCAAACAAAAGAACGCACGACTGGCTAAAATTTGTTAACCCAAAATTTCCAGATACAAGGAAATTAGATAAGTGATTTAGGTTCATTCTTATAGATGCGTTCGACTATCGGGCGGTTGGGGGCGACCGCCCCTACAAGTGGCAAAAAACTCATGATTTACAGTAAAAATACAATCGTAGGGGCGGTCGCCCTCGACCGCCCGTTGGTAGGCAACGCAATCATGAGAATGAACCGTGATTTATTAACATTGTTTCTCCAAGTGCCATATTCGTATTAAAAAATTATTCAGACTTCGTAATAAGATACCAACGGGCACCAATAGTTTTCTCAAGTTTCACATCCTCCAAAAAAAGTTGCCGCTTCTTTCCATCGACAGTTATTTCATAGCGATACCCTGTTCCGCCAACGCTAGACGCCGCTCTTTGAATACCACCCACATGAGTAATTTCAAACCTGCAGTCGTCTTCCCAAATAATTTCTAGCGGAGTGAGTTCGCCTTTTAAGCAGAAATGTGCGATTACTTTTACATATTTTTTTATCACAAGGTTAGTATATCCAAACTATGCGTGCCATACCATGAAAAATTAGCGCATAAACGGCAAAAAATCCTCGCTATCATTTTTATCTACTATAAAATCTTGTTCTGTTAGATTCGCCCGCACAATTTTATTGCCGCCATGACGGGCACGGATTTTATCTAATGCCGCCTCTAATCGCTCGGCTTTTACATCAATAATATTGTCAAACATTGAAATTTGGCTACCAACTTCTTCTTTGGACAAATCAAATACAGAAACACTCATCGAGCGAAGTGGAACACTCAAGTCCCAATTTGCTTTTAAAAGACTGATAGCAGCGTTTGAAATTTGACTTGCGGTATTTATTGATGAAGGCAATTTGCACTGCCTTGTTATGACTTCTAATTTATTATCTCGCAGATGAATGGCGATGCCGCTACCTTTCACACCAGCCTTTCTCATTCTGATCGCAACGAGTTCGGCTAGATAATATATTAGAGTACCCGCCTCCTCATAGTTAACTAAATCACGCACAGTAGTTAACCCGTGCCCAATACTCTTTACATCTCTACTCTTCACATATTCCCTAACAGGCTCAGAATCTAATCCTCTGGCATAATTACTTAGCATCAAACCAACTTTACCAAAATTTCGCTCTAGGTATTCAGGTGAGGCATTCGCTAGATCGCCTATTGTTTTGATATGAATATCTTTTAATTTTTCCAAAGTCTTTCGACCAACGCCCATAATTTTATCAGCGTCTAGTGGATATAGAATTTCTTGAAAATTTTCTTTTGTAATCTCTAAAGTTGAATCAGGCGCTGCGATATCCCCCGCAAGTTTTGCAAAAATTTTGTTAAAACTAACACCAACGCTAAGCGTTAAACCTGTTTTTTCTTTAACCGATTTTCTAATATCATCTGCAATTCGCACACCGCTACCAAATAGTTTTAGCGAGCCCGTAACATCCAACCAACACTCGTCAGGGCCAAAAGCCTCAACCTTGCTGGTGTAATTAGTGTACTCAGCAAAAACCATTTTAGAATACTTCATATACAAATCAAACTGCGGGGGCACACTCACTAAATTAGGCTCTTTCTTTAGAGCTTGCCAAATGGTATCGCCAGTTTTAATGCCCCTAGCCTTAGCTAGTGGATTTTTAGCCAAAACAATACCATGCCGCTTTTCGACATCGCCGCCCACAATAAGTGGCACATTTTTAAGCTCTGGGCGCATCACGCATTCCACGCTTGCATAAAAATTATTCAAATCGCAATGAAGTATCGTTCGATTCATATGGTTATTGTGTGTATTTTTCTATTAGTCTATATGTTTTGATGGCATTTAATATAGAAATTTTATTTATCTACATAGTCAATAATTATCGAAAAAAACTTCTATTTGTTGTACTTAATACCTGTTAGTTTCTCGCTCAAATCCCATAAATGTTTTTGCAAGGCTTCATCGTGCGAAATTTTATTAGACTTTACTAACTTAGGATAACCTTTAATTTCCTTGAAACCGCTAGGACCATAATACTCGCCGCCTTTAACTTCTAGGTCAGTTGCAGCACGCAAAATGGGCAATGCTCCCGTATCAGGCGTTTGCATAAAGTGTTTACCAAACTTCCAAAGCAGGCTTTTTGAACGATTAAATAAATCTGATGCAGACACGCCAGGGTGTGCTGCTACGGCGATAGTTTGCGTGTCTTTCAACCGTCTTTGCAGTTCATATATGAAAAGCAAGTTTGCCAATTTACTTCTGCAATAAGCCTTAAAAGATTTCATATCACAACACAGGTCATCAAACTTTGCTATTCCCCTAGTCTTGTGTCCAACACTTGCAACGCTAACAATTCTAGAGTTTGGTGTTAATGTAATCCTATCCAAAAGCAATCCTGTCAAAGCAAACGGCGCAAGATGGTTAACACCAATCGTCCACTCGAAACCTTCTTCGGTTTTACCATCAATGTTTGAATACACTCCAGCATTATTTATAAGCAAATCAATGTGGTCATATTTTAACAAAATATCTTCTGTAGCTTTGCGCACAGAAATTAGCGAACTCAAATTAAGTTCTATAAGCGAAATACTAGCATTGGGTATCGATTGCAAAATACGCTCTCGTGCAGCATTCCCCTTTTCCATATCACGAACAGCCATAACAACATGAGCATTTTTACCAGCAAGAGCTAACGCAATCTCAAATCCTAGTCCCGTGTTCGCACCCGTAACTATAGCAACCCTACCCGCTTGGTCAGGAATATTCTCAATTGTCCATCTCTCTTTTTTAGACATACTACCTTAATCACTACTCTCCAATAATTTTAATAAGCACTCTTTTTTCTCTTTTACCGTCATATTCGCCATAAAAAATTTGTTCCCATGTACCAAAGTCTAGCTTGCCGTTTGTTATAGCACAGACAACTTCTCTGCCCATAATTTGACGCTTTAGATGAGCATCGGCATTATCTTCGTATCCGTTATGCTTATATTGTGAATGTGGTTTCTCAGGTGCAAGTTTTTCTAACCAAACTTCAAAATCTTGATGAAGTCCGCTTTCGTTATCATTTATAAAAACACTTGCCGTGATATTCATAGCGTTTACTAAAACTAAGCCCTCTTGAATACCGCTTGCATTGATTGCCTTTTGTACATCGTCAGTAATATTGATATACTGCCGCCTATTCTGTGTATTAATCGTAAGTTCTTTTCTAAAATGTTTCACTACTATTTTATCCACCTAACTTTTTTATCGTCATAAAAACCACGAGAGCCAAAGTCTTCCGCCGCAACTCCTACTGCTATAACGGCAAAAGGAATCCTATTTTGTGGAATATTAAAAAGCTTTCTAGCTCCGTCCATATTTTTATCAAACGGATACAGACCACACCAGCAGGTACCCAAATTCATATGCGTCGCTTGCAACAAAATATTTTGCACCGCCGCACCACAATCATGTTGCCACATCTCGGCTCCCTCAATTTTAGTGCCGTCTAAGGCATTAGGATTAGCAAGCACAACAATCGCAACTGATGCCGTTTTAAGCATTTGTGAATACGGATGAAATTCTACTATAGCCTCCATCTTTTTGCGATTCTTAATCACAATGAATTCCCACGGTCTACTATTAACCGCACTAGGCGCAAGCATCGCCGTTTCTAGCATTGCTTTAATTTGTTCATCTGTAACAACGCCACTTGGGTCATACTTGCGAATACTTCTTCGCTTTTTAATAATCTCATTTAACATATCTATTTAACTCCTAATAAAAGACTCAACTACATTCTACTCATTCTAACCCCAAAAGTCAATCCTTTAACCCCACTAAAAAAAGCTAGTAAAGCGCAAAACTTTACTAGCTTTTTTATTTTAAATCACAAACAGCGAACAAAAGTAGTATTTTATTATCTTTCACTATTTTCACATATCTATATCTCTAACTTAACTATTTACTTTACCAACAATCTATTTACAAGTTCTACAAATGCAATATTATCTTTTAGCGCTATACCGCTAAGCATTTGAGCTTGCTCGAATAAAAGAAGTGCTAGTTGATTAAAAGATTCCTTATCTTTCTTAAAATACAATTTCAACTTTTCTATAAGAGAATGAGTCGGATTAAACTCTAAAACTTTAGGAACATTAACAGGCGATGCGCCTGGCATAGATGCTAGTATTTTTTCCATTTCTAAACTAATAGAACCGTCAGTACGCAAGCTAGAAACAAAATCACCTAAGGCAACCGAAAACACAACATCTTTAACCTTATCTTTTAGCAAGTTCTTAATTTCGGTCAGCATATCAGAATGTTCTTCTGTAGCCTTTTTGATTTGCTCCTTTTCTTCGGTAGAATCAGGCAATGCATCTTTAGCAGACACCGATAGGAATTTTTTGCCTTCGTACTCCATCATAGATTTAACTAAAAACTCATCAACAGGATTAACTAAATACAGCACTTCATATCCCTTACCTATTATGGTTTTCGTTTGCGGAATACGCTTTGCAGACTCTATATTTGCACCAACTGCATAATAAATTGATTCTTGACCCTCTTTCATGCGATTGAGATATTCAGAAAAAGTTATATATTTATCATTGTTTGACGACTTAAAAAGAATTAAGTCTTGCAGCTTGTCTTTATTAACTCCAAAATTGTCGTAAGCGCCAAACTTAAAACTCATGCCAAACTCGTCAAAAAACTTTTCGTATGTCTCGCGTTCAAATTCAAGCATTTTAGAAAATTCAGAAAGTAATTTTTTCTCTAAAGAAACAGCTATTGCACGAAGTTGCCTATCTTGCTGAAGTATTTCGCGTGAAATATTAAGCGACAAATCACCACTGTCAATTAGCCCTCGCACAAAAGCAAAATAATTTGGCAGTAGTTCACTACAGTTTTGCATAATAAGTACCGAGTTAGAATATAGTGTCAAGCCTTTCTCAATGTCTTTTACATGATAATCGTGTGGTGCTTTTTGCGGCACAAAAACTAGCAAATTATAATTTACAATACCCTCTAAGTTAGCCGATATTGTTTTAAGTGGCGGATTAAAATCACGATAATTATTTTTGTAAAACTCCTCGTAATCAACTTGCTTGATTGCCGCCTTTGCTTTCTTCCAAATCGGCGTCATGCTATTAAGAGTTTTTCCATTCATTGTGATGGGATAACGAATGTAGTTTGAATGTTTGCTTACAAGCGATGCAATAAAATCTTCTTTAAATAAGTCATCGTAATCAAAATCCTCGTCTTTATCTTTAAGAGTAAGCTGTATAGTTGTTCCGAATGACTTCTTTTCTGCTTCTTTTATTGTATAGCCTTCTAATCCCTCACTTATCCATTTGTATGCGATAGAAGCATCGTAACGGCGACTGACCACCTCTACTTTTTTAGCAACCATAAAAGTAGAATAAAAACCAACGCCAAATTGCCCTATTAGCTCGCCTAGAGCAGAACTGTTAGATGCTTTCGATTTCTTTTTAGTTTTTGAAATTGACTTATCATTATTTTCTTCTGCCTGTGCTACGCTTTGGTTTTTTAGTGCATGAGTACCACTTTTTGCGATAGTGCCAAGATTATTCTCTAAATCTTCTTTATTCATGCCTATGCCGTTATCGCTTATAGTTAAAGTTCTAGCTGTCTTATCGGCAGAAATTTCAATACTAAACTTCTTATGCAAATTTGACTTGGTAAGCGAAATAAAATGTAGCTTATCCAAAGCATCACTAGAATTGCTGATTAATTCGCGAAGAAATATCTCTTTATTAGTATAGATGGAATTTATCATCAACTCCAACATTCTTTTACTTTCAGTCTTGAAACTTTTCATTTATTAGTATCCTTTAATTGCAACTTATTTGCACAAACGATTTGTTTATATAAGCTATTTTATCAAAAACGATAGGTGAAATCAACCAAATGGAGCAGTTTGATAAAAACATTATTTTACCATAAATGCAGTCAAGTATTATATGCTTCGCATAATAAAATTTCGCAATAAAATCCTTTTGCAATTGCAATAACTCATAAACACTTCTATTTGCATTTTTTGCTGCATCTATAAGGTCATAACTAAAAAATAATATCAGCATCTACCAGTGTTGCGACATCCCTATACTTATCTGTAACATCGCCAAAACCGTATCCCACCTTTTCTATAACAACTATCTTAAATTTATCTTTTAGTCGCCACCAAAGAGGTTTAAAATCTAAAACAGGACAAGGCACTCCTTCTCCTGCCATAAGCACAAGCGTGTCCTCGCCTTGTCCCGCCAAAAGCACATTATAATCATCCCCGTCAATAGACACAAATTCACCTATAGCAGATTGCTTAAATTCCAAATTCCTTTTATATTTTTTACTCATGCAATGTAAGTATATTGACCATTGTTGCAGCATTTAATTCTTGTGCTACATAATTTATGGTGAAACTGTAAAAAAAGCCGCTTTCGACGGCTCACCGCCTATAGACGGGGCCTTTTTTGGTCAAAGAAATTTGCGAGAGAAACCCGATGATTTTTCCTAGGACATAAAAAAATCGCACTCCTCTTTAATTGTTGTGCGATTTTTATTTAAATTTTTCTATTATAAAATAATTATCCCACTACAGACGCACTGAAATCTTGGCATTTTAATCCTTTAGAAAAATAATCAGCCATCATAATAGCCTCTTGCTCTACCTTGCCGAATGCTTCAATATCAGCGGCATAATTGCCAGCCAATCTTGCCGCAACCTCTTTTTTGGTTAAGTCAAGGTGACTATACATCATAATTTTCAATTCTTGATAATTATACTCAGGATTGATTGACGCAAAATATGCGGCAATTTTATCTGCATTTATATACCATTCTTTATCTAGTTTTGTCGTTTCTGCCTTTTTGCCGTCTCGCAAAACGGTTATAAGCTCGCCGCCTATTTGCAGATGCTCGGTAAAAAGTTTCGCAATATTTTGTGCAACATCGGCGGGGTAATAATTTGCAAAAATAGCAGCCATATCGTTTGGATTCTGCAGTAACCTTACAGCCGTTGCGTCTTGGTCTTTTAGTCGCTCTACTATAGAAATTATCAAAAGCCTAGTCCAGTAAATATGCTGCAGCCAAACAAAACGCATACGACTTATTACTGAATCAAAGCAACATCTGCAATCCTCTAATGGGCAATTACTGATAGGCGGGTATATCGGCGGAACGACCCCTATAGGCGGCTTAGGAAAAACCGGGGGCTTAGGTATAACCTGTATCCAATTTCGCCCTGGGCATACAAATAAAGTGCTTCCGATTTGCAAATTGTAAGGGTTAATATAGGGATTTAGAGCAGAAATTCTGTTCACGGTTATGTCATATTCTTTTGCTAAAAGATAAACAGTGTCGCCCTCGCGCACCACATGACTTATTTTATTGCTACAATGCATTATGTAAAATACTCCTTTAGATAAAGAAGGTAAATAACCATCCCCCTCTACCCACTTTACATACTATGTACTATCAGTGGATTGAGTGTGTTGAAATATATATTATTTATAAACTTATTCTAAAAGCACAGCATATATTGAGTTATGCTAAATTGCTTCAATAAAAAATTGTGCGACTATACCGAATGCGATTTATTGGCGTTAAATACCTTAATCACAACGGAAATAATGACCCATGTTAAAGATGTCGACACACTAGACAGGTTAGGCGACCTTTTTTCGGCAATAGGAGCCAATTTAACAATGGCGGCCAATCATAGAGAGAAATGTACGAAGACAACTAACGATAAATAATTCTCTGGTACTTTCACAATATTATTTTTCTTTTCATAAGATTAAAAGAATCTATATACAAAAATTAAGGATATTTTACATGTGCATACAAAAGCACTAATTTAACTTTTGTTTGATTGCCTGTAGAAACATCAAGCATTTTGTTTATGTGTTCTTTATCAAATATTTTTGCCAATAATCTAGTAAGCGACCGTTAAATATTGAATTTTGTTAGAATTTTCCATACATAAAAAAATATCATACTCTGTTATTTTTTGCAAATTTTTAATTAGGGTTTTTGAAACTACTTTTACACAGCAAAAAACACACTTTCGTGTAAATCAAAACTGGAGTGCTTAAAATAAATTTTATAAGAGGGCTCTATTTCTTTCAGTAAATTTGGAATTGCCCAAAAATCATCTGCTCTATGATAACCCGAAATTGCTAGCTTGGGCTTATATGTTTTCATGATATTAACTGCCCCCGCAATCACATCTTGCTCTGCACCTTCAACATCGACTTTAATAAAGTCAATATTGTTAAGTTCTAAATCTTTTATAAGGTCATCAATTGTTGTTACCTCAATAGTGCCACCATTCATATCTAATTTTTTTGCAATTGCACAATTAGTATCCTTATTAGGATTTATCAAACTTGCCCATCCACTCTTTGAACTCAATCCTTTAGAAACAACTTTTGCAAAAGGTGCATTTTGTACTAAAACACCATGTAATTCCCTATTTGGCTCAACTGCTATTATTTTGCCTGTACCTAAAGTTTTTTCAAAAAAATATTTAGACGCAAAACCGCAATATGCTCCACAGTCTAAAATTATATCATTTTTTGACACCTTGCATTGCTCTATTTCATACTGCTGACTTAAATAAACTTCATTGATTGTATTGCCATCAGGTTCTTCAAATATTTTTAACTTTGGTATAACTTGATTATTTGAATCCCAAAATTTAGCCAACTTATCTTGCCAGCCTCTATAATTTTTATAAGCAATTTCTTTTGATGTTAGCTCAAGAGCTAGTCCAAATTTTACTCTTTCTAAAAACCAAAATTTAGATTCGCCATCTCCCAAAAGAATATATGTATTGGATAAATTTTCTAAATTATCCACCAAAAATCTTGGATAAGATGGCTTCCCGTCTATCCATACTTTTTTTACAAAATCTTGCAGTATCTTTAAGACGCTAATATATTCTTGTTGTGTATTGTTTATCATGCTGCTATTTTACTTTTTCCCTTAGTATTACCTATGTAAATTGGAGTCTTAATCGCAACAAACTCTTCAACTTCAATTTCTTTCTCTCTAGCGTTAACTGTTTTTGTGTAGTCAACTAAATTGTCTATCAAGGCACCTAACTCTTCGTTAGACACATCGCTAACACCTGCCCTTGCACATCCTTCAAAAGCGATGCCTATGCCCAACATTCTTTTTATATTTGGCACAATTTTATTGCCCGATTCTAATTCTAGCCTTTCAACTTTTGCAACTGCAAAATTCACTGCGTTAGTTAATGCAATAACTTTTACAGTTTTACATTTTTCCAATTCTGTTTCTTTTATCGCTATAAACTTTTCTTTTCGCTCTTTAAGCCATTTTCTTAAAAAAGCTTATTCCCGTCGCAAGAAGTCCTGCAACTGCACACCCTAGACTTGCAAAGCCTGCTATTTGTCCTGCCATTATATTTCCTCCTTATTGTAAACTGCGTATTCTTGTTTTATTTCTATATCTTCCTTGCAATATTTCATGTCTGGATTATACAAGAAAAACTCATCATATTTTCTGCCATGTATTAAATGGCATCTACCCCGTTTTAATTTTTCAATCCACTCTTCATATGACTTTGTATAATAGTGGTCTACGCAAATAAAGTCGGTTGTAACATTACTTTTCTTGCCAATCGCCAACTCTGCCATCGGCAAAAAATATTCGTCAACAACTTCAAAACCTTCTTTAGGCACACCATTATGAATATACATACTATCCATAAATAACGGCTGAACAAAAACCTTGCCCAACTTACTTTGATGTTTCGACATTTTTGTAAATCTCTTACGCAATGGTAAATCAGATTTGTTTTTCTGACCATTCGCACCATACTCTTTCCACATAGCCATAACACCTGCAAAATTCTCATAACGCATCAAAAAATTCTGCAAGGAATTTCCTATCCTTAACCTCACTTGCTCGTCTGCGTCAATAAAGCCAATCCACCTGCTCTGAGTATCAAATCGTCTTAAACAGTCATTATATGCCTCAGGTTGAGCGTTTTTATATGTCCCGCCCCAATCAACAACTGTAACCTTGCTAGCCACGCTACTGCACAAAGTTTCAATAAAGTCTAAAACTGGATGTTTACTCGCGTTATCGTAAATGTAAAAATGCTGCACACCTTGACCAATGTGCCAACGCAGCCACTCTTCTAAATATTCGTTTTCGTCTTTTATTATTAGACAAATACTACAATAATATTTTAATTTTGTCAAAGCAGATTGACGAATTAAATTAGGCCTAAACCTGTTAACTCTAGCCTTATTTTCGTCAATCCACTCTGACTTAATCTCAACTGGCGCTCCACCAATTAGAAATTTATTTGTTTGATTTTTAGTTTTGTTTGTTTCCATAATTTTGTTTGTTTTTTATTCGTTGTTTAGTTTGTCTCTTTTGAAGCTTGCCCGAAAAAGGGGACAAGAAAATAAATTCTCAGGATTATCCGCATCCAAATAATGCCCCATTTGCGGACTGTAGTATCTGCCCGCCTATGTAGTAGCACTCGCTTTCCGAATCAAAATAATGCCCCTTCCAGCGCCACGGATTAAGAAAAGCAATATGACTTGCCTCGTCAGGATTTGCCTCTAGTCTGCCACTACTAGTGTAAGCCGTGATTTTGCAATTGCCAAAAGAATCATAATCGTACTCAGCGGCAAGCCGCTCCCGACTTGTTTCATCATTGTGTTCCATAAAAAACACCTTAATAACATTGCCCTGCGCGTCCCTTAAAAACCTATAATTCTCGTTGTTGTGCCGCATCCCCGCAACACCCGTCGCATCGTAAAAGTACCGCAAATGCCCGCCTTCCGTCCTATCCTCGCCCAAAATCCGACTACCGTCGTTTATGTACTGAATAATTTGACTTCCAACAGTCTTTCGGAACCGCACGCCTTGGTGGTTATATTGATACCTAACATCACTAAAACTAGCTAGCAAATTGCCACGCGTGTAGGTTATAGGAACAGAATGATTGAAATTGCCAACAGTTGTAGTAAGATTATTTACATTGCCGTAATTGTCGTAGGTATAACCTAAATTAAACGCACTACTACTAAAACCCGTTGCCCTACCGGAAGTATCGTAATTATAGCTCCTAGTGCCGCCCGTCCCAGAACTCGTGACCAAACGCCCATTGTTAGCATAGATATAATTTCGCTCTAGGTTCATGCGAGTGTTTTTTTCGTAAGTTAGGCGGTTGAG
>Ga0123355_10011204_pt1 | contig 13801 bp, 9 predicted proteins | sample TergutEmb28metaG_3_FD_89872 | JGI IMG/M metagenome (GOLD analysis project Ga0123355, IMG submission 89872) | Embiratermes neotenicus P1 segment gut microbial communities from Petit-Saut dam, French Guiana - Emb289 P1 | ecosystem: Host-associated > Arthropoda: Insects > Digestive system > Gut ... | reverse complement strand
GCCGTTATCACGACCGGCACATAATTACCTGCCGTTGTCACGACGTGGCACATAATTACGTGCCGTTGTGAGGACCGGTACATAATTAACTGCCGTCGTCACGGCCGGCACATAATTACCTGCCGTCACAAAATTACTTTATTACAGGTTCTTGCAGAAACTAACCGGTCGGAAGACTGACCGATACTTCCATTTTAGCAACAAGACATACAAGTGATCAAGCACTATAATTTCACACATTCATTCGTCCAGTCATTGACTCATTCCGCTTTATGACATGCAACAGGTCCATAGCCTTTTCCAATTCAGTTCTCCACACAATGCCAGATCTGGTGCTTCCCCTTTCAGTTCCAGTACCGTACCGTTTAGAGGCACGCGGTGGTGCAGCTGTTTGAGGCACTGTGCTACATGCCGTAAGGTTGCGGTACTGCTGTAGGATACACAGTGACCTGATTGAGGCCGTTACATCTATGTCTTCCCCAGTTCTGATTCACTTTCCTGCTGGCACATTATATGGTAAATTAAAAGGCTATTTGATAATTTCTTCCCTCCTTTTAAATTGCTGTGAATTGAGGTGTAATTCAAGACCGTGTACAAAAGTACGTTGTTACTGTTACAGCTTGCCGACATCTCACATGACGTAATTTGTTCCTTTTTTGCTAATTCCCCGGCCTCTGAGTTCTAATTGCCGACGTTTCGGATCTCATTGTCGGTTCCATCTTCATAGGCAAGTGAATGAAGTATTCTTCCTTCACCTGCCCATGAAGTGTGTTCCGAAACGTCGGCAATTAGAACTCAGACGCCGGGGATTATCCAAAATGGAACAAATTACATTTAGAACACAGCGGAAGCTTAAAAACCAAAACCTCACATGAAATTTGTCTCCTGCCCGATAACGCAGATCTGCGTGAAGACCTCATGGTACCCGACGGAGTGCTCGGAGCACAGCTGGGGTTGTTTTTGAAGATGACAAAGAGCTGGTGGTGAGTTGTGTGGACTGACGATATGCTGTCAGTTAAATAGTGATTCCCACATACAACACAAGACTATGTCAGTGCCACAAGCTGTACCCATCACCACCGTGATTATAACAACAAAGAGGACACGGAATGTACAGTGACCCCAGTTAAAATACACGAACGTGCCAGCGCTACACGAAGTTTCCAACACCAAAGTAACACTAGAACCAAAAACAAGACATCTATTCTACGGATCTCCAACGCCACACGTCAGAACCGCTCAGTGTAACCCAGACAGGCATGCAGACACAACTACGGTTCCCCTTTACATTTAGTTTTATCTCTCCCGCAGATGTGACACATTCAGACCTGCTAAGCCGCCATACGGACCCTCCCACCAACACCAACAACCACACAACACAAGAGAGATGGCCCTGCCCACGATACCACACAACAACGCACTCCCACCGCCGTAACAGCTTTCACACAGTTAATATCTAATATGTAATTTATAGGCCAGATGATATCTCAACATCTGCCACACACAAACAGTATTTAGTCCCGTAGAACTTTGCAAACTTGATGATGGTCTCCGAGTAGGCCGAAATATGTCGTTTCATTTACATCCAAAAAAAAATGGTTGTGTTTTGACTTACTGGATATTTATCTTTATTTTCCTGCTGCTAGGTTTGTAGTGTCAGTAGCACAGACAGCTCTGGAAGGAGCTTCATAATGACAGGTACAGAATGTCAGTAGCACACAGAGCTGTGGAAGGAGCTTCATAATGACAGGTGCAGAATGTCAGTAGCAAACAGAGCTGAGGAAGGAGTGTCATAATGACAGGAACAGAATGTCAGAACACACAGCTCTGGAAGGAGCTTCATAATGACATGTGCAGAATGTCATTAGCACACAGAGCTGTAGAAGGAACTTCATAATAACATGTACAGAGTATTAGTAGCAGACATAGCTGTGGAAGTAGCTTCATAATGACAGGTACAGAATGTCAGTAGCACACAGAGCTGTGGAAGGAGCTTCATAATGACATTTACAGAATGTTACTAGCAGACAGAGCTGTGGAAGGAACTTCATAATGAGAGGTAAAGAATGTCAGTAGCACACAGAGCTGTAGAAGGAGCTTCATAATGACAGGTGCAGATTGTCAATAGCACACAGAGCTGAGGAAGGAGTTTCATAATGACTGGTACAGAATGTCAGTATACAGAGCTCTGGAAGGAGTTTAATAATGACATTTACAGAATGTCATTAGCACACAGAGCTGTAGAAGGAGCTACATAATGACATGTACAGAATGTTAGTAGCAGACAGAGCTGTGGAAGGAGCTTCATAATGACAGGTACAGAATATCAGTAGCACAGAGAGCTGTGGAAGGAGCTTCATAATGAGAGGTGCAGAATGTCAGTAGCACACAGACCTGAGGAAGGAGTTTCATAATGACAGGTACAGAATGTCAGTACACAGAGCTCTGGAAGGAGCTTCATAATGACATGTACAGAATGTCATTAGCACACAGAACTGTAGAAGGAGCTTCATAATAACATGTACAGAATGTTAGTAGCAGACAGAGCTGTGGAAGGAGCTTCATAATGACAGGTACAGAATGTCAGTAGCACACAGAGCTGTGGCAGGAGCTTCATAATGATATGTTCGGAATGTTAGTAGCAGACAGAGCTGTGGAAGGAACTTCATAATGACAGGTAAAGAACGTCAGTAGCACATAGAGCTGTGGAAGGAGCTTCATAATGACAGGTGCAGAATGTCAATAGCACACAGAGCTGAGGAAAGAGTTTCATAATGACAGGTTCAGAAAGTCAGTATACAGAGCTCCGGAAGGTGCTTAATAATGACATGTACAGAATGTCATTAGCACACAGAGCTGTAGAAGGAACTTCATAATGACATGTACAGAATGTTAGTAGGAGACAGAGCTGTGGAAGGAGCTTCATAATGACAGGTACAGAATATCAATAGCACAGAGAGCTGTGGAAGGAGCTTCATAATGACAGGTGCAGAATGTCAGTAGCACACAGACCTGAGGAAGGAGTTACATAATGACAGGTACAGAATGTCAGTACACAGAGGGCTGTGGAAGGAGCTTCATAATGACATGTACAGAATGTCATTAGCACACAGAGCTGTAGAAGGAGCTTCATAATGACATGTACAGAATGTCAGTAGCACACAGAGCTGTGGAAGGAGCTTCATAATGACAGGTATAGAATGTCAGTAGTACACAGAGCTTTGGAAGGATCTTCATAATGACATATACAGAATGTCAGTAGCAACAGAACTGTGGAAGGAACTTCATAATGACAGGTACAGAATGTCACATAACAATATCTTAATATATGAAGGCTATATGGTCCATCGCAAGTGGGGAAGTGCTTACCATGTGACACAGCATAACTTCCCAGAAGACTTGATTCTTCAGTGACAATTTCATATCTTACAAATGGATGTTTATCAATTTGCCAAATTGCGTAAATATTTTGTATTGTATACAGAGCACATTTTGGCCACAGGTGCACAGGAAAGAAAGAAACATTGAGTGTGGTATTACCAGAAACGCATGTATTTGGCATAAATTGCTCTATTATGTAGTGTGAGGAGGGAAGTATTTGTATTTTCCCGGAAAAAAGATTACTAATATCAAGGTCAGAGCATTTCATTTCACATAAATATGATACATTTATATGGAAAGTGAATAGAGTCACTAACAATCTGTAATTGTGGTTTGTTTTTGCTGGAGAATCTCGGAGATTAAGTCTCATATGTGCCCGGGTTGAACTAGTTCTTCTCAGGCACCTCGTGCAAAAACATATCTCTTAACATGCAGGGAAGTGTCGGTGCAACGTTTATGCATTCCGCTGTATGATGCCGTTAACTGATTTTGTTATCGGTGAATGACACGATGCAAATATTGTAAGATATTTGTTCTCTTTATGCAGCTTAATTAATTAATGCAACTTACTTAATTACTTATTCCATGGAGCAGAGACTTTCTTGAGAAGCTAACAGATTTTCAGCTAGTCAAGAAACTACCCTAATTCATGTAACCCGAAAGTTCATTGCCGCATTCACAAGTGTCCACCAACTCTCCGTATCCTAAGTCAGATCAATCCAGTCCATACACTTACTTCCACATTCCTGAAGAACAATCAAATATTATTCTCCAACCTGCCAAAGAATTTCCAAGAAATTCCCCTTAATTTATGTAACCCGAAGTTTCATTGTCGCATTCACAAGTGCCCACCATCTGTCCGTTTCCTAAGCCAGATCAATCCAGTCCACACATTTACTTCCCAATTCTTGAAGAACAATCTGATTATTATCCTCCCATCTGAGCCTGAAGTTCCAGAATGAACTCTTTCCATTGTTTCCTCACCAAAATCCTGTGTACGTCTGTCCTATCGCCCATTATCTACATGCCCCGCCCATCTTTTTTACGATTTAATCAACCGCAAAACATTGGGTGAACACTAGAAGTCATTAATTTCCTCGTTATGTAGTTTTCTCCACTCACCTTTTCCTCGTCCTTCTTAGACATACATATTCCCCTCAACACCCTATTTCCAACCACACTCATCCCGCAATTTGAGCGACCAAGTATCACACTCACACAAAGAAGAGGGAAGGTTAGAGTTTTGATTATCTTAATATTAATATTTAATTCAATATACCTGACCAAAACTAATCTTTTATAGAACTACCTTTCGGTCCTTCGTCCAGATGACTGCCACAGCCAAATTATTTCTGTCTGTATTAAATTTTAACCAGTTTGACCCACATTTACAAAACAAGCATTCAGACCGGTGGATCACCACCACAACCCACCACATACCTGATTGCAGCTACGTAAGTTTTAACACTGCGCCTCTTTGTCAACACTAGAGCAGGGCAAACACCTGTTCTGTGCTTGACAACTTTCGGACAATTGTCACTGGCAACAGGTAGCCCCGTGCTAGCTCTCACCGCTAGAAGCACAACAATCAATATTGTTTGGTGTTCTGATTGGCTGAGGGACATTGCGTAGTCCAGACCGTGAGCTGAGACCAGAGTTGTACCTGCTAGATGTGGTCCAGACCGTGAGCTGAGACCACAGTTGCACCTGCTAGATGTTGTCCAGACTGTGAGCTGAGACCACAGTTGCACCTGCTAGGTGTGGTCCAGACCGTGAGCTGAGACCACAGTTGCACCTGCTAGGTGTGGTCCAGACCGTGAGTTGAGACCACAGTTGCACCTGCTAGGTGTGGTCCAGACCGTGAGCTGAGACCACAGTTGTACCTGTTAGGTGTGGTGCAGACCGTGAGCTGAGACCACAGTTGCACCTGCTAGATGTGGTCCTCTAAATTACCGTAATTTTATATCAGCAATTTCCCCAAAGCTACTGAACTTTCGACATTTTAATATTTAGTTAATAAATGTAGACGGAAAATATAACTGCTGATCTTGCTCATTTTAAACCATATCACAAACACAAGCCTCCATATGTAGCTAGTCTATGGTAATTCCGATAATTAGGAACTGACAGAGGGAACTGACAGAGGGAACTGGTGTTTGTATTGCACAGTTATAATTAATTGGAATTATTGCTGAAATTTAGCAACTATCAGCCTACAAATATCATAAAAATGTGGGCAGTTTGTGAATAATCCGACTGCAGTACGGACTGAAACAAAGATGTCAGTAATGAAACTGTCATGGTTAAACACGTATGTCGAGAAGAAATTTTTGATCTACCTAGTGGAAGTTAATTTTACGATCGGTTATTGTTGTTATACATTATTATATTTGGGTCCAGTTTAATAATTCCACTTCAATTTGACGCCCTTCAAACCACCAAATTTATGTTATTTCCTCTCGTGTTTCTGTGATAATGAGAATCCAACTCAAAGCCAAATAAATCTGATTGAAAATATGTGCCATCTAGCAACCTGATTGCACTACGTAAGTAATATAATGTGTTGCTTCATTTGCTGAATCGTCTGTGTTTGTGTGTACTGAGGGTGAACAGATGGAGGAATGTGATGATAATTCTTGTGTGTACTGAGGGTGAAGAGTTGGAGGGATGTGATGATATGGCTTGTGTGTACCGAGGGTGAAAAGATGGAGGAATGTGATACCCCTACTTCACCAAATGACGAATAACCATATCAAAACGGTGACTCAGAATTCGAAACAATTATTCATTAAGTGATGATTCATATTCAGACAGTTCTGATAGCAACAGTTCTCCACTACATGAGGTCAACTTTAGTTAATTGAACGGAACACAAAATGTAGATTTGACAGTAGATAGAGAAAACACGAAAACGAATAGCAGGAAAGAAAAATAGTCATAAAATTAGTATGGTAAAGAAATGTAACCAAATTGCTACGAAATACAGGACACAAAAACAGAAACTTTAAAAATGGTACTGAAGTATCAGAACGGAAGTTACGTTCCCATGTTTGTTCACTTGTATACTGAAATATTTTTCTAAGCACTAGAAGCAGGAAAATCTTGATATTTCAAAAGATATCGGTTCGTGGACGATATCATTGCCAAAAGAAACTTCATATTGCATTCAATGAAGTAACTTGCACCAAACAACACAGAGCAGCACTGAGGGAAAGAATCAACGGTGACTACATTCGTGCATTTTGTTTGGAGGAACGTGTCTTTAAGAGTGGGGTTTGCAGTGAATTTTGTAGCTAGTGTTGACCTGACAAACAGACACATCCGGACAGCGATCTGACAGACGAAGTGTGGTTTTGTTAGCAATGACAGACAGGAGAGGAACACAGGACAAGCACGTGACAGTTCCAGATGCAGTAGAGTTGGTGCAGTTTTCATATTGCAAAAATCACAATAACTGGCTGTCATTATACTGGCGCTTATAGAACACATTTTATTTTGAAGGAGGACAAAAACAATACTCACTTGCGTAGAGACTCTAAGGCTCATTGTGAAGAAGCAAAGAGGCTTTTCGTGAGTTGTGTTAAGTACATTCAGATTTTAAATTAGGAACTTAGTCTCCTATTCTTCAAAACGGAAAAGGTGGGAATCACAAAACTTTATCGAAGAACGAAAGAGAGGTAAAAAATTGAATTTCATTCTCATTCTGAAGAAAAAATTTAAACAGAAAAAAAGAAAAACACAAATAAGCAGTAGATGGCTTGCATCACGTGACTTATTTTGATATGCAAGCAGTTTTAACAAAAACTACGGTAGACATTTCAAACTATTGTTATAAAAGCAAACAATTCTCTTATAACTGTACAATTTTTGACCTTCAGATGGAAGGACTGGGTGATGTTCACTGTTATTTTTGACATGGGGTGAGGGGAAACAGGAGGTTATGTTGACATGGTACATCGTGATCATTGCAGAACTGGATGGGGTGACAGTTTGTGCTAACTACAACATTATTGCAATAAAAATCTATTCTCAGAAACGTGATGGATAATAAAATAATAAATCCATAATATCAACTTACCTACACGGTGTAACGAACGATCAAATACATTCAGTTACCCATAAATATATCGTTGTCGATCTCACACAAATCGAGGTCCACAGTTCCGATTGCTTGATTGCGAAAAATAGTTAAAGATCTGCAAAATACGGCAGAACATAATTTTCTCACAGTATAATTCAGTTTCTAGAACTGCAAGGAAGAACGGACAGGTATTAAAATTATACATTTGCAAAGTACTGAATAAAAGGCTGTAAATTTCAATGTCGATATGAGTGGGGAAAATTGTAACTGTAAAGATATTTCTGTGTTGAGAGTTGCGAAAGGGCAGCGCAATGAATTCTGCTTTAAGAAGTCAGACAGGAATTTTGAGTGTGTTAATGTGATATGAAGCGGGTCGAGATTGTGTTTGGAGCTGTTTAGTGTGAATGTGTTAATGTGACATGAAGCGGTGCAGATTGTGTTTGGAGCTGTTTAGTGTGAATGTGTTAATGTTACATGAAGCGGTGCAGATTGGGTTTGTAGCTGTTTAGTGTGAATGTGTTTATGTGACATGAATCGGTGCGAGATTGTTTTTGGAGGTGTTAGTGTGAATGTGTTAATGTGACATGAAGCGGGGCGAGATTGTGTTTGGAGCTGTTTATTGTGATGTGTTAATGTGACATAAAGGGTTGCGTGATTGTGTTTGGAGTTGTTTAGTGTGAATGGGTTAATGGGACATGCAACGGTGCGGGATTGTGTTTGGAGCTGTTTAGTGTGAATATGTTAATATGACATGAATCTGTGCAGATTTTGTTTGGAGCTGTTTAAGAATGTGCAGCTGAAAAAGGCTTATTTTTATTGTCTATCCATTTCAAACAGAAAGTATGACAATCTGCAGTCAACATTAAAACAAAACTCAGCAATAAATGTTTCTGCAACGGACTAAATTTTGAACAGGAATGATTTAAGTAAGCGGTGTCTCTTTCTTAATATCCTTAACAAATATTTATGATAAGGAATGTGTTTGGCAGTCGAAGTTAATTCGAATTTAATAAAAATTTAAGGCAGATATAAGACGAATACTTCGTATCGGTCATATTCCTAAGTAATGGATCTGCGATAACATATTTTTACAGGGACTGGAACTGTCTGCATTACGGTAACATTGCAAAGTTACATGTTTGTACAGGGAATTGAACTGTCTGCATTACGGTAACATTGCATATTTACATGTTTTTGCAGGGATTGGAACTGTCTGCAGTACGGTAACATTGCAACATTACATGTTTGTACAGGGATTGGAACTGTCTGCAGTACGATATCATTGCATATTTACATGTTTGTACAGAGACTGGAACTGTCTGCATTACGGTAACATTGCAACGTTTCATGTTTGTACAGGGACTGGAACTGTCTACATTACGGTAACATTGCAACATTACATGTTTGTACAGGGACTGGAACTGTCTGCATTACGGTAACATTGCAACATTACATGTTTGTACAGGGAATGGAACTGTCTGCAGTACGGTAATATCACAAGGAAGCTGTGGGAGCAGAAGAAAACCTGAACGAGGAATCCATTTCTTAAAGGAATATCAAGAAATTAGGCATCGGAAATTTTTACTGTGCACAGAAACAGAACTCTTTACAGACGGTAAATCATAAATGTGAAATGTGCACAGAAACAGAACACTTTCCAGACGGTAAATCGTAAATGTGTACTTTGCACAGAAACAGGATCCTTTACAGACGGTACATCAGAAATTATTAATGTGCACGGAAACATTATTTTACAGACATACATAAGAAATGTGAACTGTGCACAGAAACAGAAAACTTTCCAGACGTCATTCAGAAACTTGTAATTTGCACAGAAACAAAACTTTAAGACGGTGCAACTTAAAAGTGTACTGTGCACAGGAACAGAATACTTTCCAGACACTACATCAGAAATTTGTTCTGTGCTCAGAAACAGGACCCTTTCCAAATGGTATGCACAGAAACATAATTACAAGTCACAAAACGACGTTTAAGAAAGAAACTCAACTGTTTTCAATTATTCCAATAAGCCAACACATTCAATTAACACGCAATAAAAGCCATACGTAAGCTACACATAGCAGGTACAGCCTTAGGTATGGCTTTCTATTTATGTTATGTACATATGTTGGTATTACGAATGGTGGCGGTCGGAATGCAATTAATGAATAATGTTAAATGTGGGATTTACAGTTTTTATGTTCACCACAACTTAACAGTCGGTTTCCCACGTCACAGCGCCCAATACGGTCTTTATTTTATCAGACAACTGTCTGCTGCCAGCTGCTATCAGTTCACAGTAATAACATGTCCCTCTGTGCCAACCGCCATCTGCCGTGTCGAAGTGAAAACGGAAAGTGACGAACAGACAAAATAATTTTAACTAGTGTTCTGTGATTGTGTGTTCGGGGGGTGGGTGGGGGTGGGGGGTTTAGGCGTACTTTTAACGTGTTCATTTGAATACACAAATGGGCAAATGGCTTTGTGTTTTAGTGAGGAAGGTTGGCAGAATTTTCCTCCATAGCTGTTTTCCCAAAATTTTTAAACTAAACTCTAACCCAGCGCTCAACTTCACACTCCCTGCAACATTTCGGCCAGCTGCTTTACAGCCGCTGCTGACATGACAATAGCTGATAGTGTGACAGTTTAACGTGGGGGCAATTTTAGGAAGCCAGATGGAGCATTTGTACTGTGTTAGTGAATGTTATTATTATAAAGGGAAACTGCAACAACAGCACATTAAGCAATTTAACATCCACAATCAAAACTTACCGTTCTCCCACCACACCTCTGGGTTCAGAACGCCAGCCAACACCAACAAAATTTCCATATATATATATATATATATATATAAGGGCAGTCACACAGTTTTCTCACCCCGGACGCATTGCCTGCTGTTCTGCTCGTAACAGTAGACAACCAGCAAAAATGTGTACATTGTGTATAGTGAATCATTTTCATTCTAATAACACACCTGCATAAAAATGACCACGGGCAATCCACCAACACGAACATTACACAACTTCAACACTTTTGAGATACTCTACGCAAATCATAGCCAAAAACACAAAATAAAAAACTCCAGCTCCTGATGATGGGCATGTAAGTGCCGGAAACATTTTGAGCATATTATAAGTTCAATAAAGCATTCGGTAGCACCTGATTGGTTTATTTTCTACATTTTACACAGGGATATCGGGGATGGTGAAAAGTATCTAGGAGGTTTTTTCATCCAATAGGTTTGCAGGAATTGGTTGTTCCTGAGGGGAAAATGAGGCAGAGAAGATGGGAGGGGTCAGGTATAGGAGGAATTGTAACGGGAGTGACTGCATGAAACTATTGATCAAACATTTTAGGAGAGTAGGTGGGAGGTACAGGAAGGCAAGAACAATATTTGGTTGATCAAGGGGTAATAAAAAACAAAACAATGACAGGAAGAAGCCTTACTTGGCAGTATTACAGGTTGAAAATAACAAATTTAGAGTAGGATACGTCGGACAGAATAGTCGATCGAAAGGCAGGTTAAGGAGAGAGGAAGTGGATATAGGACTAGAAGAAAAATTAGTAACCAACGTTAATAATTAGTTAATTGTCCTATCTTAAATAAAGCAATCACCTCTCCCTTCGCACTATATGACAGTTTGTGTCTATCTGTGCTACCGGCCACTAAATGATGCCGTTAGTGGTTCTGTTGGTACCGAACGGTACAGGAGTTGTGGAAGTAATATGTTCAGTGGGATTTGAAGTGATTGTGATGTGTGGCTATTGGGATGTGATTTGGTAAACTCTCTTCTGAACAGCATGGCTAATATGTTTATGCTCCGATGCGGGATATTTATCTTGATTTATAAAAACATTCATGTTCAAAACAATAATACAAAGTTGTTTTAATATATCAAAATTACTCTAACAACATTTGTTATTTGAATTAATTATTGCTCTCCGCTTCAGGGCAACGCACTGTGTTTAGTGTTCAGAAATGTTTGACTGTGTTGTGCAGCTAATAGTGATAGTGGTACGGCAGGAAGTGGATAGATGTAATGTTGTGAATTGGTTATAGAAAATTGTATTCCATTGTGTTGAGCTGATAATAGAGATAGCGGTAAAGCAGAGTGGATAGATGTAATGTTGTGAACTGGATACAGAAAATTATATTGCATTTTTCGGTGCTGTTAATAGTGAGAGTGGTACAGCAGAAAGTGGATAGTTGTAAAGTTGTAAACAGATAGAGGAAAATGTATTGAATTGTGTTGTTCGGTTAATAGTGATAGTGGTACAGCAGAAAGTGGATAGTTGTAATGTTGTGAAATGGATAGAGAAAAATTGTATTGCATTGGGCTGTATTGTTAATAGAGATAGTGGTACAGCAAAAAGTTGATAGTTGTAATGCTGTGAACTAGATACAGAAAATTGTATTGCATTGTGCTGTGCTGTTAATAGTGAAAGTGGTACAGCAGAAAGTGGATAGTTGTAATGTTGTGAACTTGATACAGAAAATTTTATTGCATTCTGTTGTGCTGTAAATAGTGATAGTGGTACAGTAGACAGTGGAAAGTTGTAATGTTGTTAAATTGATACAGAAAATTGAATTGCATTGTGTTGTGCTGTTAATAGTGGTAGTGGTAGAGTAGAAAGTGTATAGTTGTAATGTTGTGAATTGGATACAGAAAATATTATTGCACTTTATTATGTTGTGAATAGTGATAGAGGTACAGCAGAGAGAGAGGACAGTTGTAATGTTGTGAAGTGGATACAGAAAATTTTATTGTATTTTGTTGTGCTGTTAATAGAGATAGAGGTAGAGCAGAAAGTTGATAGTTGTAATGTTGTGAACTGGATACTGAAAATTGTATTGCATTGTGCTGTGCTGTTAATAGTGATAGTGATACAGCAGAAAGTTGATAATTGTAATGTTGTGAACAGGATAAAGAAAATATTATTAAATTGTTTTGTGCTGTTAATAGTGATAGTAGTACAGCAGAAAGCGGATAGTTGTAATGTTGTGAACTGGATACTGAAAATTGCATTGCATTGTGCTGTGATGTTAATAGTGATACTGATACAGCAGAAAGTTGATATTTGTAATGTTGTGAACTGGATAAAGAAAATATTATTACATTGTGTTGTTTTGTTAATAGTGATAGTGGTACAGCAGAAAGCGGATAGTTGTAATGTTGTGAACTGGATACAGAAAATTTTATTCGTTTTTTCTGTGCTGTTAATAGTGACAATGGTAGAGAAGAAAGCGTACAGTTGTAATTTTGTTAACTGAAGAGAGAAAAAATGTATTGCATTGTGTTGTGCTGTTAATAGTGATAGTGGTAGAGGAGAAAGTGGATAGTTGTAATGTTGTGAATTGGATACAGGAAATTGTGTTGTGCTGTGCTGTTAATATTGATAGCGGTACAGCAGAATGTTGATAGTTGTAATGTTGTGAACTGCATAAAGAATATTTTATTGCAATTTGTTGTGTTGTTAATAGTGATAGTGGTACAGCAGAAAGCGGATAGTTGTAATGTTGTGACCTGGATAAAGAAAATTTTATTGCATTGTACTGTGCTGTTAATAGTGATAGTTGTACAGCAGAGTGGAAAATTGTAATTTTGTGAACTGGATAGAGAAAATTGTATTGAATTTTGCCGTACTGCTAATAGAGATAATGGTAAGGCAGAAAGTGGATAGTTTTAATGTTGTGAACTGGACACAGAAAATTTTATTGAATTGTGCTGTGTTGTTAAAAGTGATAGCGGTACAGCAGAAAGTGGATAGTTGTAATTTTGTGAACTGTATACAGGAAATTTTATTGAATTGTGCTCTGCCGTTATTAGTGATAGCGGTACAGCAGGAAGTTGATAGATTTAATGTTGTGAACTGGATACAGAAATTTTATTGCATTTTGTTTTGCTGTTAATAGTGATAGTGGCTGAGTAGAAAGCGGATATTTGTAATGTTGTGAACCGGATACAGAAAATTGTATTGCTTTGTGCTCTTCTCTTAATGTTGATAATGTTACAGCGGAAGTGGATAGTTTTATTGTTGAGAACTGGAAACAGAGAATTGTATTTCATTGTGCTGTGCTGTTGATAGTGATAGCGGTACATCAGATTGGATAGTTGTAATGTTGTGAACTGGATACAGAAAATTGTATTGAATTTTGCTGTACTGTTAATAGAGATATTGGTAAGGCAGAAAATGGATAGTGGTAATGTTGTGAACTGGATACAGAAAATTATATTGCATTGTGCTGTACTGTTAACAGTGAAACTGATACAGCAGAAAGTGAATAGTTGTAATGTTGTTAATTTGATACTGAAAATTGTATTGCATTGGGCTGTGCTG
>Ga0123355_10011203_pt1 | contig 13803 bp, 7 predicted proteins | sample TergutEmb28metaG_3_FD_89872 | JGI IMG/M metagenome (GOLD analysis project Ga0123355, IMG submission 89872) | Embiratermes neotenicus P1 segment gut microbial communities from Petit-Saut dam, French Guiana - Emb289 P1 | ecosystem: Host-associated > Arthropoda: Insects > Digestive system > Gut ... | reverse complement strand
TCAAATTGGATAGTTGTGCAAGAGAAATACACCAAAATATATTGCAGTTTTTTTTGTTATATGTAAAATACTTGTAATAGAGTCGTGCTAAAGATATATTTAAACTGCTTTGAAACTGGAGGGTGTCAGATGCGAATTAATCCAATGACAATAATAACTGTAGCTATTGTTGTAATTACAGTTATTGCAATACTGATACAAGACCATGGCGAGTTCGCATACACTCTTGGCGAAACACCTTACAGTGTTCAAATTATATATGATGCATCCCTAAACATACCTATTTTTTCTCATGAATCAGGATTTTATTCAGAACAGTTTTATCTAACACTATCTGGTGCAGAGGCAAACCAAGTAATTCGATTTACGCTCGATGGAAGTGTGCCAACTACACAATCACAAGAATTTACAGCACCAATTCGCATCTTCGCACCAATACCAACTTGGGCAAACAGCCCTATGACGCAGGGAGCGCGTCCAGGCTCTGTGCCGCGATTTTATTATAATGGAATGGTAGTAAGGGCAAATATTTTTTGTGAAAATGGTAGATCGTCGGCTGTTGTAACACAATCATATTTTGTAGAGCAATTAGGAACAGGTAGAGGTACGTTTAATATGCAGGTGGTTTCCATTTCTATTGAACCGGAATATTTTGGACTCCCATATGGAATGTATCCCATGTACCACAACGATATTAGGCACATGTCATATGTAGAAGTGTTTTACCCCGACGGCACCTCAATGCTATCTCAATATGCACAATTGCGCGTGGCCGGTAATTGGTCACGTCGAGAGCAACAAAAGTCACTGCGGTTAAACTTTAACCATGGCTGCGGTATTGTTGACTATATCAATTTTATTCCAAATACATTCCGCGGTTTTTATTCACCGATTGAACCGGCAACAAGGTTTAGACACGCAACTTTGCGCACATCCGACTTACACAGAACCACGATGCGTGAAGCACTTGTAGACCGTATAACCGAACCACTCCGACCAGACAATCAGAACGCCATACCTGCGGTTGTATTTATTAACGGCGAATATTGGGGTGTCTTTTGTATGCGCGAACACAGAGGGCGTACATTTATTGCCGAAAGATACCCAGATATACAAGAAACTTCTGTAACAATGCTTGACTTTTCGTGGAACAGGCGCAACTCCGGGGACCACAGCAATTGCACTTATCAAAATTGTCATCACGTACAACAGATGCCCGAAGATTTATTATATCCGTTGAACCAATGTGTGGATGGCATTCACAAAATTGATGGCCCTTTTGGGCCATGGTTGGACGAATATAGTAGGCTACCACGCCAGCATCCGCTATTTAGAGCCGGTTTCTCTGATGGAAGAGACGAGGCACGGGCATACAGGTCATGGATGCGAATGTACAATGCCATAGTTGGCGGGCGTGTATACTGTGACAGATGCATGGAGGCTACTATTGTTCCTGTACAGTGCAATACCTGCCTTTATGGATTGCAAATGTCCGACAACGAACATTTTGAAATTGCAATGCATTTTGTTTGCTTTGATAATTTAATAGATTTTTTTATTGCGTATTTTCATTTTGACAATTGGGACTGGCCCGGGAACAACGTTGTAACATGGAAAACCAGCACAATTTATCCCAACTCGCCAATTGGCGATGGCAAATGGCGTTTTGTTATACATGACTTTGATAACGCCTTTGGCTATAAGCGATCAAATAATATTAATGTGTTTACCACTCCAAGCACAAACCGCAGTACAGGTACATGGTATGTTATTGACGATGCTCGTGTCCCATACTATCACGATAATCAACCCGTGTGGGCGGTTACAAAATGGCAAAAGCTTTTTGAAAATGAAATTTTCCGAAATACACTTGCCGCACGTTACGCCACTTATACCGGTACAGCTTTTAACCCAAACAGAGTAAACCATTTAATTGATATTCTGCAAGCAGAACGGGAAGCAGATATAGCCGCAAACTTTTATCGCTGGAATAAACAAGGAGGGAGCTTAAACTACAGCACGCGCAATTGGATACAAGACATTAATCATTTGCGTGAATTTTCCAATTACCGTGGGCACTACGCACTAAACCACATAAGGACTTACTTCAACAGAACTGACCGCCCAAACCTTGGGTTAAATCTGCCAAGAGGAACCACCAATATAAGCTGGTTGACAGACACGACCATGGGCTTTTTTGATATTGCAGGGGCCGAAATAAGGCCTGATTTATTTGTACGAGACGGCTCGCCTACATTTGACTCTAGCAATTTTAGTGCGTATTATTTAAGGGGGTTGCCAATTGAAGTGACCGCACGCCAATTTGATGGCTACAAGTTTTCGCATTTTGAAGTTACTGGGGCAAGTAACAAACGTGTCGATGATAACAGGCTAACGATTATGCCTGCTGCAAATGAAAATGCTATTGGCGTCACGGCAATATTTGAACGAAAATAAGTACACAACAAATGAATGATTACAAAGAGCAAGGAGCAAATCCTATGTTTTACATGCACAACTTCCCAAGCGAAAGTTTTGTAGACCTTACCATGTATCAATTTGGGCAACGAGAATGCCATCCAAACCATGACGCGCCACTCACCAAGCACAGACACTATCTGTTTCACTATGTTTTTTCGGGAAAAGGCGTGCTGGAAGTTGAACATGATGGTGCTATGTTGTCCTATACTGTTGAGCAAGGGCAAGGTTTTTTAATTTATCCCGGCTATTTTAATACGTACAAAGCAGATACAGAAAACCCATGGCACTATGCATGGGTAGAATTTGATGGCCTAAAAGCGCGTGAATTAGTAAAGCGGACAGGGATAAAAGCAAATTCGCCTATATACACCAGTTCGGACATGAACGAAACCAGCCGTATGGTTAATGCCCTTAGCAATATAGTTAACAGGCCCACAGGCGACCCAATCGAGCTAATGTCTTTCTTTTACATGTTCATGAACTGCTTCATATATTCTTCCGAATCGCGCAGCCAAAACCAAACCTCTATCGGCAGAATGCAGGATTTTTATGTGCAAGAAGCAATAAATTTTATTCAGCAAAATTACTACAACAATATTTCTATAAAAGACATTGCTACTCATTGCAATATACATCGCAGTTATCTGAGCCGCATATTTAAAGTTGGGCTCAATGTCACACCGCAAGTGTATTTGATACGTCACCGCATAGAAGTGGCCTGCGAACTGCTTAAAACAACAAAGCATACTATTGGGGAAATTAGCAGAATGGTTGGATACTCCAACCAACTAAATTTTTCTCGCTCGTTTAAGCGCGAAACGGGTGTTTCTCCACAACAATGGCGGAAATAATGCATCATTGAGTATGGTTTCACGCAGCGATATATCTTAATGCAAACAGCTTATATCATAATGTTAACTAATGGATGAATTGTGACATATTCTTGTCGTTTGTTCATATTTACACTATGGTAATAAGCTGTTATATTTTGCACAGATAAATTGCGCTGGGCGATATTGGATTGTGCAATATGCACAGACAAATATCATGCACACGCAAAAATCGCTTCAATTAAACAAAACCACTAAAAATCAGAAGGAGGAAGTAATGAAAAATTCAAAAAGCACGAAAAGAATCATTAGTGCAGGAGTTACGGTGGCATTGGTACTTATGATGTTTGCCATGGTGGCTTGCGGGGGTAACAATGACAGCGGCACAACAACACCTGACCCAAGCCCGGGTTCGACAGGCACACAACAACCGGCCACACAAACACCAGCAGAAACACCAAGCACTGCAACCACCGTTGATGCACATGCCTACATGTTACCCTTCGACACAGTAGGTCACCTTACCATTATGACATGGGGTTCGTCTCCTGTATTCCTAGAGGATATTGGGCGTGTACAACAAACAGAAGAAGACTTGCATGACACCCATATGGGTAATCAGTTCATGGCTGTTGCACAAGCTTTTAATGAAATTTTCCCAAACATACAAATCGACTACAATGGGCAGGGCCCAGAATGGCTTGACGGAATGCCGTTTTATCAACATAGAGAAAACTTTACGGCAATGTCTGGGCGCCAAGTAGACATTTTCTGGACAAGTGACTTGCCGGCCGAAATTTCACGTGGTGCGGTGGCAGACCTTACAGTATTTTCTGACGACCCGCGTTTCCAAAGCCTAAACCCAACATTGATGGACATGATGAACATTGAAGGCCGCCAATTTGGGCTCCCTTGGGCGGCGGCACCTGCGGGCGTATGGGTAAACAGGTCCCTTGCAGAAATGAACAATATTGACGTACCTCCTGCAAACTGGACATGGAATCAGTATTTAGACTTTGTAACAAACTACTCGGCCAACGAATGGTATGGTACATGGTGGGTTGGTATCGACTCGCTTGTGCCTACCCTAACACCGGACTTCCATTACCAATTGCGTAACCGTGGTGCCAATGACCCATATGTAAACATCAACTCCCCGGCAATAAGGGGCATCTTGAGCGACATTACCCGCAAAGCAACAACTTCCGGCCAAGGCCTTAACCAACAGGGCGAAGTTTCTCAAGAGTTTATGGACGCCGGCGGCTGGAGCTGGCAAAACGGTATGGCTTTAACAGGGCTTAGAAATGCATGGCTGTATGGTTCTTCATGGACAACACCGGGTGGCGTTGCAACCAGCCAAAACCCGGGAGACTTCGACGTTTTCCCAAACCCATCTACCCCATACATGCCAAACCATGTTGGGCTCGAAATGGACATTATAGCAATACGTAACTTTGCTTTAGACGACGGAGATGCGTCTACCCTTACCGAAGAACAATACTTGCAAATGCGCATAGCTTGGGAATTTTTGATTTTTGCTATCGCAGATGCCCGCTCTCTGGAAGCACGCATTAACCAAACATTTATTGCCGCAGACGGCAACCCACGTTCTACCAAAGACCACTCTGTACCGCTTGTAACCGGTCCCGAATTTGACAGGCAAATGGCCCGTATATTTGAAACACCGGGCTGGGCTATGATGGCGGACCGTAATATGTATCCCGGTTTCCATTTGATACTTGACTTGTTTAGGGATGGTTACATTGTAGGCACCCAGTTCCGCGACATCCCCGGTACTCACGAGTTCGAGGGCGAAATTCGCAACATTTTCTGGGAATGGAACAACATGCAAGGCGGCTACTCTTTGAACGGTATAAGGTTTACAGACCCGGGCTGGTTAGACGCGGTGCTTGCACATCTTCCAGAGTTTAACGATGTTATGAACCAACGCTGGGCAGATCGTCACGCGCTAATGAGCGAGCATATTGCCCGCTTCTACCCGATTCCAACATCAAGACCATAATAAAAAATATTCATAAAAAAATTCAAGTTGTGACTCTCAGTCACAACTTGAATTTACATAAAACAATCACCTAAGTGTGAAAATTGCGAAGCAATTTTTGCACCAACCGTCTGTGCCGCCGCCGAAGGCAGCATGAATTAAGGGGTGCAATAATGAAATTGATAATCCGAACAATTTTGGTATTGGCAATAACAGTGACAGTCGTTTTCCTCTTTTTCAGAACAGGCAATGTGGAGCTTGATGCTGTTTCCGAAGAAGAAATTACTGCGGCGCGGGAGTTATTGCAAAACTCATTGGCAAACCCTCGTTTCACACATGCAGATTTTATGCGGCAACATGGCGATATGGTTAACCATATGCCCGCTTTTAATACCACCATCCCATACACGGGCGTTTTAGAAAGCGAAGGTTACACAACATTCACAGTAAACGTACCAACACGCGGCCTCTATTATTTTTCACTGGAATACGAACTGTTCAGCACAAGTTTTACACCTGTCACAATCTCCCTGCTGGTAAACGGCGAACAGCAACACGAAGAAGCAAATACAATCATCCTGCCCGCTTTCTGGGAGGATGAATCAAAATATTTCCCACTTAACCGCTTCGGGGACGAATCCCCGCCGTCACGCAGGCAAATACAAGGTATGCAACAAGTCATGCTTTTTGATATGCTACGCATTTCCGACCACCCCCTAGCTTTTTTATTGGAAGCAGGGGCAAATACCATACAAATTTTCAACCACACATCAAGGGAAATAGGGCTTGGGGGCTTGGGCGTATATGCCCTGCAACCACTGCCGCATTTTCAAACCCCCGGGCGCGCGCCGCAACCGAATTTAATTACCATCAACGCAACCATGTACGACTACTTAAACTCGCCATGGGTCAGGCTAACCACCACGCGCAGTCCCGTGCATTACCCGTCGCACCCCGTAGACGGGCGCATAAATACCCTGCACATGCGCCGCGTCGGGGACGAACTTTTTTACAACATAGAAGTAACAGAAGCAGGGTACTACCCCATCACGCTATTTGCACGAACAGAACAAAACGACTTCCCCGTGTTTGTTTCCGTTCGCATAAACGGAGAAATTCCTTTTGCGGAAGCGGCTTCATATGTAATACCGCCCTTCATGGGGCGCAACTGGCGCAACCACACAATGACAGCACCAACGGGTGAGCCGTTGTTGTTCTATTTCACGGAGGGCACCCACACATTGTCCATCCGTACAGAACTTGACCCCGTTGCGGAACATATAAGCAGTCTGCTGTTGGTAATCAACCACATAAACCAATTCAGCATGGACATTAGAAGAATTGCGGGGCGGCATGTGGACGAAAACCGCACATGGCGTTTTACCAGATACGAGCCATACACCGTGGCATATTTGGAAGCCTACCGCACTATTTTAAGCGGCATAATTTTTGACTTGGCAGAACACAGCCCAAGCGGCCAGCATTCCATTGTGTCCACCAACTTGATACAGGCAATCACTTTCTTAAACCACTTGTTGGAACGCCCCGACGAACTACCCGTCCGTTCTGGCAGGCTAATTGACGCAGGTGCGTCTGTACTGCAAATGGTTGGCGTTTCCCTTGATAATTTAATGGACGTGCAGTTGCATTTAAGTGCCATATACTTGGGCGGCATTGATGTTTTACCAAACGCAAGGCCAACCTTTGTGCAATCCACCACCAACGGCATAAATCGTCTGTGGTCAAGCTATACATCCGACAAATACGTAATAAGAAACCAAGACGAGGCATTAAATGTTTGGATGAACGCATCCATGTTGCACGTAGACACATTGCAACGGCTGGCAGACCTTAACTTTACGGCAGAAACAGGCATAGAAGTAAACATACGCGCCATGCCCGATGCACAGCGTCTCATAATGTCGCAGGCGGCAAACACAAACCCCGACGTTGCGCTTGGGCTTATGCCAAATATGCCGTTCGAGCTTGCGTCCCGCGGTGCCTTGCTGGACTTAACCCAATTCGATGACTTCTGGTACTTCATGGGCAATATAGTGCCAGGCGCACTAACGGGCTACATTTTCAACGAAGGTGTATACGCCATACCCGAAGCCATTGACTTTGTTGCCCTGTTATACCGCTCGGATATTTTAGAACAACTGAACATGGAGTTGCCGCAAACTTGGGCAGACGTTGCTATGATGCAGTCCGAACTGCAACGCTTCGGCATGAGTTTCTTCCACCCCATTGCCACAGGCCCGGGCATGAAAATGTTCTTCCAAACATCGCCGCTAATTTACCAGCACGGCGGAACATTGTTTAACCCCGACGGCTTAACAACGGCTATCAGCCAACCAGAAGCAGTAGAAGCTTTAACATTTCTTGGCGACTTGTTTACGACATATGCCCTGCCCGCACAGGTACCGGTGTTCTTTAACTCTTTCCGTTTTGGGCAAACTCCTTTTGGCATTGTGGATGTAAACACATATATTTTGTTAACCGAAACCGCGCCGGAATTAACAGGTCTATGGGATATTGCCCCATTCCCCGGCACAAAACAAGAAGATGGCAGTATAGACCGCTGGTTTATTGCCAACGGCAGTGCTGCAATCGTATTTGAAAACACAGACATGCCGGAAGAAGCATGGAAATTTTTAAAATGGTATATGGGTACCGAAACACAGGTGGAATTTGCAAATTTAATGATGGCCAACTTCAATATTTTGTGGCGGTCTGCAAATATTAATGCGCTGGAATACCTGCCAATAGAGTATAGGCACAGGCAAGTAATACTGGATTCCATGCAGTGGTTACGCGACCCACCAAGAAGCCCCGGCGGCTATATGTTGGAACGCCGCTTGTCTGATATTTGGAACACCATGGCCTTTGAAGGTACACAGGCGCAGGTGGCCATAGACATACGTGTGCTGGAAGTAAACCGCGAACTACATCGCAAAATGGCAGAGCTTGGTTTTGTAGACGAAATGGGCAACAAACTGCGTCCATATGTAATACGCGAACTGGATTGGATAATAGAGCAGATAGAAAACGCAAGGAGGTAATCTAACATGACAGCAGTCAACAAACGGCGAAGAATAACCACTGATGGTTTATATGTAGTGGCAATGCTTTTGCCATATGGTTTGTTATTTTCGTTGTTCATAGCATTGCCTGTGGCGGTTGCTATCTTTTTATCCCTTACGTATTTCGACTTGGTGTCTGCTCCAACATTTGCGGGGCTTGCCAATTACATTGCCCTTATTACCCAAGACGCTACGTTTTTTAGACATGTTTTACCAAACACATTGCAATTTGCAATTATTGTTGGCCCTGGCGGTTATGTAATTGCATTTATGTTGGCGTGGATGCTGGCACAGCTAACAAAGGTGCCGCGCACAATTTTGGCATTGTGTGTTTATATGCCGTCTTTGGCGAGTGGTGTGTTTGTATCTATTTTGTGGCGCACAATTTTCTCAGGCAACCAAAACGGTTACGTTAATGCGTGGCTGTTGCAGTGGAATATTATAGACCAGCCAATTCAATTTTTGCAGTCGCCGGAATATTTAATGTCTATCATGATTGTAGTTTCGTTGTGGTCTGCAATGGGTATCGGCTTTTTAGCAATGCTTGCAGGGATACTAAACGTAAACGAAGAGTTATATGAGGCCGCATACATAGACGGCCTAAACAACCGCTTCCAAGAAATTATTTACATCACAATTCCGTCTTTGAAACCGCAAATGCTTTTTGGTGCGGTAATGGCTATTGTGGGCGCATTTAATAACGGTGGTATTGGTGTGGCACTAAGCGGAAGCAACCCAACGCCCAACTATGCGGGGCAACTTATTACCAACCACATAGACGACTTTGGCACAATACGTTTTGAAATGGGATATGCGGCGACTATTTCTGTTATCTTGTTGCTTATTGTGTGGGTATTTTCAAAACTGGCGTACACTTTCTTTGGCGAAAAAGATTAGGAGGGTGCAATAATGAAGGCTAATTTTCAGGGAGCTAAGATAAACCCTACACGGTTTCATCGGTCGCAGGTAAAGTTTTACTTAATTATTGTACCCATTGCTATTTTTATGTTGCTTCCCGTAATGTTCATTATAAGCGAAGCGTTCAAACCACTTGATGAATTGTTTCGTTTCCCGCCAACATTTATTGTAGAAAGGCCAACACTGGACAACTTTAGGCATATAGCAGAAATGGCCGGGGCAACAGGCGTTCCTGTAAGCCGCTTTATTATCAACTCGCTTATTGTTACCATTTCTACAGTTGTACTTACAATAATGATTACGGGCATGACAGCCTATGTATTTTCCAAAAAGAAGTTTAAGCTTAAAAACGCGCTGTTTAGGTTAAACCAAGTCGCGCTTATGTTTGTTGCAACGGCAGTGGTAATGCCCCGCTATTTAATTATTATGAATGTTGGGCTAAATAACAATTTCCTTGCAAACATTGTCCCACTTTTGGCAATGCCTGTTGGGCTGTTTCTTGTTAAGCAATTTGTAGATACCAATGTGCCAGACGAATTAATTGAAGCCGCAAGGGTAGACGGCGCGGGGGAGCTTAAAATTCTTTTCGGGATTGTGTTTCCTTTAATTGTGCCTGCGCTTGCGACGGTGTGTATTCTTACATTCCAAGTTGTGTGGGGTTCAACGGAAGCTTCCACCATGTTTATCGAGGACGACACACTGCGCACCTTTCCCTTCTTATTAAATACATTTACTGTGGCGGCAGGTGACAACCCCGTATTACAGGGAGTTAGTGCCGCGGCAGGCTTGATAATGTTTATACCGAACTTAGTTATATTTGTTGCTATGCAAAGTAGGGTCATGAACACCATGAGCCACTCGGGCATTAAGTAGGAGGTGCAAATGTGAAAAAAATAATGGCGTTATTTTTAGTCATATTGGTTGTGCTTTCGCCGCTGACGGTTTATGCAGATAAATCTACCACGGAAACATTTGCATCCAGTCGTCATTTTGGGCTGTCACGCACCCAAGATGCCTACTTGCCTGGTTTTAATATTTCCAATCTTGGTTTGCGCAACCCGTCAAACATGGCTATGAGTGCTTGCGACTTGCTGTTTATTGCAGATACAGGCAACAGGCGCGTTGTGGTTTTTGATACAAACACAACAGAAGTAATACGCTATATCGAACACGCGGGCTTCAACAGCCCACGGGGCGTGTTTGTTACGGCCGACGATTTTTTATATGTTGCGGATTCTGCGGCGGGTGCTGTATTTATGCTAACCACCTACGGGGAATACATCCGTTCATTTTTAGAACCTGCGGATATGCCTTTGATGGAAATCCCCTTTGCCCCTGTTCGCGTTGCGGTAGACGGGCGCGGCAATATGTACATTGTTGGCGAGGGCGTGTTCAATGGTATAATTCACATTTCTGCCGAAGGTGAGTTTCTTGGCTTTTTTGCGGCGAACCATACCAATTTGACTTTGTTGCAACGGATTCAAAGTATAGTTTTTACTGAACGCCAAATGGAGGGCTTGCTTGACAGAAACCCGCTGACTTTCTCCAATGTAACGGTAGACAGCCGCGGCGTTGTATACACAACCACAATGGGCCCCATGCAGGCATTGCAGGGTGAAGGGCTAAAACGCCACGATATGTCTGGGCGCAACACAATTACACAATACGTTTTTGGCTCTGCCTTTAACGATGTTGTTGTGGATAGTTCGGGCATGGTGTTTGTTTCAGACGCGGGCGGGTCTATCCGTGTGTTTGCCAACAGCGGCGAGCTTATTTTTATGTTTTTGGCTCCACGTTGGGCAGGCGATGGGCACGAGGACATTGCGGGCTGGTTCAGGCAGTTGCAATCCATCGCAATAACATCGGGTGGCGATATATGGGCACTGGACAGTGGCAACAATACCTTGCAAAGTTTTACACCAACGGAATACGCCCTGTCTATTTTTGAAGCCATAAACATGTTTAACCGCGGCATGTACGAAGAATCTGGTATGCTGTGGGAAGAAGTATTGCGTCGCAACCAAATGTCTGTAATTGCACACAACGGGCTTGGGCGCACGTACCTGTACCGCCAGCAATATGACTTGGCGCAGGCGCATTTCTTTTTAGGCGGCAACCAAGAATATTACAGCATTGCATTTTGGGAAACCCGCAACATTTGGCTTCTGTCAAATTTGAATGTGGTAATTTTGATTTTGCTTGCGGTGATATTGGCATCGCTTATAATACGCAAATTTGATAAAAAACAAGTGGTGGTAGGCAGTATAAAAAATGCAATGGCAGGCATATTTAGCAACCGTTTTGTTGGCCCAGTATTATTTGCATTTTCCATGGCGCGGCACCCAATCGACAGTGTTTATTATATGAAGCTGAAACAAAGAGGCAACTACTTGGGCGCGACCGTTCACTTGCTGATGTTCTTCTTTGCCTACATGCTATACCAAACATCACGCGGCTTTATTGTGCAATTCCTGTCTGTTGAGCATATGGACTTTATAGCCATTGTAGGCATGTTCGTTGGCGGGTTTGTGCTTTTTGTTGTATCCAACTACTTGGTTACGTCTATTAAAGGCGGCGAAGGTAGTTTGGGGGATGTTTACAAATTAGTATGCTACATGTCTTTGCCTGTAACTGTTATGTTGTTGGCTAACACAGCCATCTCGCATATTGTCACCCACAACGAAGTGTTTTTGCTTGAGTTTATATTCTGGGGCGGCATTGCCTATTTTGTGTCCATCATGTGGGTTGGGCTAATGGAAATGCACAATTACAGCTTTAGCACCAATTTAAAAAGTTTGATTATCACGGTGTTTTTCATGCTTATTGCCGTGGTGGTGCTGTACATTGTCACAATTCTGTTTGTAGAGGTTATTAATTTCATTGATTCAATCAGATGGGAGGTCGTTACCGTTGCTCAACAAAGCTAGGAAAAAGAAAGCGGTTGTTTTAGTTATTGTTGTTTTGGTTATGGCAATTGTAGGCACAAATGCGATGCGTGGCGAATTTATTCCCACAGCAAGGGACACAGCCATGCCACCCCAAGGGGCATTATTTACACCTGCCCGCGATTATGACTTTGAACTAATGGGGCAGTTTGGCGATATCCGCTATTACTTCCGTGCAGACCGCGACATTATTTTGGTGCGTGACGTGCATGGGCGGTTCGAGTGGATGACAGGATTAAACGCCCCCTTCGGCATGGATTTGGACGGCGCAATTGCCGCCGCGCAATCTGACGAGGAACTACGGCGCGTGGCAGAACCTCGCGAAGCAATGCTTAACGCAACATGGACGGCTTTTGCAAACTCCCTGTTGTCTATTGAAACCATCAACGACCACTTGAACCATGGGATTATTTCGTCATCTTCCCAAAACGGGGCAAGGTCACAATTATTTGAAATTGCGCACGGGCATTTTAGGTTAGACGTGGACTTTTATATTATGGATGTACAAATTCCCGTGCATATTTTCTTGTGCAACAGCGGAATTACTTACCGCATTTTTAATGAAGAATTAGCAGGCAGTAATTTACATCAGGTAGCGGCAATTGTGCTTACGCCGTTTTTAGGCGCGGCAGGCGGCGGGCGGTATTTCTTCGACTTTGAAACAATGGCATATGGGCAACGAGAGTACATGCCCATGGTGCCGGGCTATGCGGTTATCCCCGACGGCAGTGGCGCGTTGTTCCGCTTCAACGAGAACCACGTTAGCTTTAACGCATACGAAGGTTTTGTTTTCGGGCAAAACCCGTCGGAATCAACCAACCCACTTTCGTCAAGCAGGGGTTCACGTGCCAGACCGTCACCAAGAATGCCTGTGTTTGGCGTAAGCCACGGGTACAACCAGCAGGCTTTTGCCGCATGGGCAACGGACGGTGCCCAGCACATGGAGATAGTATTTATGCCACACGGCAACACCACTTTATATAATTTTGTGTACCCGCGCTTTAGGCGAAGCGGCATTATTGCGCAAATTTATAACAGGTCGGGTTCGGCATTTACAACTACTTTCCCAAACCCTATGGAATTTGACATTACCATGGAATACAGATTTTTGCATGGGGAAGATGCAAACTACGTAGGTATTGCACGTGCATACAGGGCACACCTGATTGAAGAAGATGTTTTAACCGTGGGCACTGTACCACAAGATGGAATTGTACCCGTGCGCCTAGACTTTTTAATGAGCGATGTACGCCGAAGCATCCTGGGCCGTACAAACGTAGTTACAACAACTGCGTCGCAGGTAGAGTACATCATAGGCGACATGCAAAACAGCGGCATTGCTTCTATCAATGGCGGTCTGCACGGCTTCCAGCGTGGCGGCGTTACCACGGGCGAGCCGTGGGCGTTAAATTTTACGCGGTCTATAGGCACGGCGCGTGACTTTAGGCGGCTGTTTGCCAACATGGATGATATTGGTGCAGATATTTCCTTCGCACAAAACTACAAAATAATAAACAGCTTCCAGGCAAACCTTGCGCGAAACC
>Ga0123355_10011202_pt1 | contig 13803 bp, 13 predicted proteins | sample TergutEmb28metaG_3_FD_89872 | JGI IMG/M metagenome (GOLD analysis project Ga0123355, IMG submission 89872) | Embiratermes neotenicus P1 segment gut microbial communities from Petit-Saut dam, French Guiana - Emb289 P1 | ecosystem: Host-associated > Arthropoda: Insects > Digestive system > Gut ... | reverse complement strand
TAGTATTAAAAAGGATGTAATGCTCAGCCAGCTGAAATTCACATGTTTGCTTTCACATTAATACAGTGCATGGCAAGCAAATATTTGTTTTCAATGTAGTGGGTATTAATATTACAAACAGGAGTGTTTTGTTATCCCATTCTACAAGTTTTACTGCTAAATCAATTCCCTTAGTTGGAGGGACTAAGAAAGACAGTGTAAACTTAAGACTGTAATTAATATCAGGTTATTTAAGTGAAGTGGCACTTGTAATTGGCCAGTATAGATTGAATTCATGATTTGAGTTGTAGATCTTCTATACACATGGACTAATAAAACTTTCACATAATATTCAGAAGTCACAACAGATTGATTGTTGCACAGATGGACATATGTTTTGCTTATTAGGTGTTATGCATAACTAGAGGAACTTAAAATTGTTACTTTTTTTTCAGCTGCTTCTTAGAAATCTTGTTAACAAACTTGGGGATCCAAGCCAAAAGGTTGCATCCAAAGCCATTTACAGTCTAATCCAGTTGCTGCATGTTCATCCCAACATGAAATTTGTGGTCATGGAAGAATCTGAGAAGTTACTGTTTAGGTAAATTATGCTTATGTCCCCCTGAGTGACCGTCTTGCACTGAATATGCATTGTTCTGCTAATCATTTTGTTGTAGGCTGCTTTTGTTGAGCCATGAGAGCAGATGTGTGACAAGCAAGGACTGCCACTCTCACTTCTACTCTTGTGGCTCAGCCACAATAAAACTGACTACCCTTCTTGATGATATGCCATACCTGAATGTAAGGTGCAGTTTTCCTTACCTTGTAATAAAACTATTATTCGTCATCTAATCAGTATTCATAAGAGTGGCTGTATGAGGGAGTGCTGATAAGTCCTTAGCCCGACCTACTTCCCGATGTCATAGAATGGAATCGATAGCGTTGTTGGGAAAGAGGAGTCTGTTCATGTGCCGAATTGCAAGTCTTTTCTTGTTACAGAGGCTGAATGGAAGCATGTCAGGCAATGCGCATGCAATTTCGACAACATGGAGATGCGAGCTGTCGTCAGGTTTTTTTTCCTGCAAGGCAAGGTGCCTAAAGAAATTCATGCCATTCTGACAGAAATATTAGGGGAACATGCACCATCGTATGCTACTGTCAAAAACTGGGTGGCCCAGTTTAAATGTGGTGATTTTTCCACCTGTGTTGTGCCTTGTCCTGGACGACCCAAAACAGTGACCACCCCAGAGATTATTGATCAAATTCATCAGCTAATCTTGGAAGACTGCTGGATTTCAGCTAAATCAATAGCTGAGCAACTGGGCATCTCACTTGAGTGGGTTGGGTACATCATTCATGAAGATTTGGACATGTGGAAGCTCTCTGTGAAGTGGGTCCCGAAATGCCTGAACGCGGATCAAAAACGCCAACAGTGCCAGTCATCTGAACAAATTTTGGAAATTTTTCGGCTCAATCGAAATGATTTCCTGTCACAATTGGTGACCATGGACGAAACCTGGTTATATCACTATGACCCGGAGGCAAAGCAACAATCAGTGGAATGGCGGCATAGCGGCTCACCCTGCCCCAAAAAATTCCGAGTGCAAAAATCCGCTGGAAAAGTTCTCGCCTCGATTCTTTGGGATTAAGACGGCATCCCCATTGATTATCTTCCAAAGGGCCAAACTATCAACACGGAGTATTACTCAACTCTGCTGGTGCAATTGAAGGACACTTTAAAGAAAAATGCCGTGGAAAGTTCACCAAGGAGGTCTTGTTCTTGCATGACAATTCCCTGGCTCACCGGGCACTTGCAACCCAGAAGAAACTAGTCTATCTGGGCTTCCAGTGTCTTGATCACCCACCCTATTCTCTGGATCTGGCCCCGTCGGACTACCACCTGTTCTGTGGGCTGAAAACACAATTGAAAGGACGCCATTTTTCATCCAACATGGAGGTCATTCCTGCCACAGAGACCTGGTTGGACGTACAACCTTCTGAATTTTTTTTGAGTGGCTTGCAAAAGTTAGAGCAATGGGCTAAGAAGTGTATTGAGCTTCGTGGGGAGTATGTTGAATAAATCCCGAGTTTGGTCGCTGTAGCTTGTTTCCTTCCTGGTTGGGCTAAGAAGTTATCAGCTTCCCCTCATATGTGTTACCAGTATGAAGCATTTTGTGTTTAGAAGTGCAAGTGGCATTTCTGTCCATGGTGTGGGCCGGTTATCCTTTGTTTCCTTTACACTGCCTATGAAGTTAATGTTGTTACTGAGTAAAACTAAGCTCTGAACAGGGCAGTGTTTTGTATAATAATGTGTATTATTTTGAATATGAGAGAAGTCAAGAACTGAATGTGAGCTGTGTTAGTAGCACATCACAAAGATGACACATAAACTGTACCGATTGTCCTAAGTTTGTATCTAGTTGGTTTGTCTGTTAGCCTCTAATTACAGCTTGTGCAAGGTTTATGATTTTGAATTAGAGATTACAACAGTATGGAGCTGAGAAATCATGTCTTCTTGGAGGTGATGTGGGTTTCACTGCTTGTTTGTTCTTGGACTTGTGGACCCTTGAAGATGAAGGCACTGAGTCCATTCTAAAGGTTAGGATTCACATACAGCATCACATCCCAGAAAATCTGAATCTGGCCTCCTTCTGCCACATGTGTTTAATATTCCATTCCTTATGTATGGTTAGTACAGCTGTTGTATCCTCTGTTTTTGTATTTAGTTAAGAGATATCATCAGTGTGAAGCTCTGCACAGTGTATTGAAACTGTTTCAGGCCCAACATCAGCCACAAAGCGCAGTACTATGGGCTATGCTTCTTGTCCCAGTTTCTGTTGTCTAGTGATGAAGCTGAACTGGCCAGGAGTCTCATTCACATATACTTCTCCTTCTTTAAAGCATGTGTTAAAAAGGTAAGGAGTTTGATTTGTTCATGGATGGCTGACATATAGAAAATTATGATTCCTGGCAGCAGCAGTGCTATCATCCAGCACTGTCATCCAACATGCAGCCAATCATTACTTAGTTGTCATATTTCCAAGTTTGGTAGGCCTGTGTACGGACACAAACGTTTTATTCTTATCACAGTTTTTTTTAAAGCCCTATTCATAGTTAAATTTGAATTGTATAAAAATGTGACTACAGGGTGAAGTGGATTCACGAATGATGACTGCTCTGCTGACTGGGGTGAACAGGGCATACCCATATGCAAAGGAAGAGATGGAGAAGATGATGGAACACATAGACACTATGTACAAGGTGGTACATTATGCTAGTTTTAATGTGAGCCTACATACGCTGTCCTTGCTGTTCCAAGTATCGGATTTCGCAAATTCTGTTTCTGACAGGTATTATATCAGCTCGTCATTATCTGGTATTTCACTAAACAGCTTATATTCTGCCTGGCCTTTTAAGCACACAAGAAATTGTATCTGTCCCTTTCATGCTCAAATTGCAGCTCTGTGCCCCAGCACAGTGTTTTCATGGTTAATATTAAAAAATATTTTGATCTTTATACAAATTCATCACTTTTCTGCTGTACGTTATGCAACAAATATTGTGTCATTGGTGTAAAATAGCTCAACACAGAAGTAAAAACAAATGATTGTAGTTCTTTCCATAAACATTACAACCATCAACCAAACAACAATATTTTAAATATGCTATCTGCATTAAGGTAGCAAATGCTGTACCGTGTGGCATAGTACAGACTTTATCAAGGTGTTCTTTACTTTGAGAATGTCATATCATCTTACAGTACACACATAAACGTAATTTTATTTATGACCATGAGAAAAGTACAGCTTTCCCTGCACCATTTTCATGAAACACAAACAGAATTATATGCAGAACTCTTATGCCACATTTCACCCAAGCAGACAAATGTCAAAAGTACAGATAGAAATTCATTTAAGGCTTTAGGTGAAGTATGACTGTCACTGAGCTGAGTTTTATGAAATTCATGTTCAACACCTTTTGGTAAAGGACTCTCATTACGCGGTAGTTTAGTCACTGGTTCTCTGTTGTGGATAGGCAGATAGAGACAGACAGACCAGGTGTCCACCATGTAAGGTGGTTATGTACTTTTTTTATTTTTTACTATGTTTTTTAAGCTTTGTAAGAAATGCCTGAAAACACAGGAATACATTACTTGGCTTTGGACCACCTGTGGTAATCTATGCGTGAAAGTACAGAAAGAACATATATGCTGTCAGTTGATAGAATAAATGTGCAACAAGTTACACATAAGTGGTATCTAGATGCGTATATTGTTAAAGTCAAATGAATCACATCTGTGAGACAACAGTCAACAAGACAAAATAAGTACATCATAAATAGTAATTATTAACTCAGACACATGAGGGGAAAAAAATCATATTACGCACTGTCTATAATACTTTATAACAACAACAAAATATTACAGAGAACCATGCAAATTTGTAATTAGCACATTATTTGTTTAATGGTTTGAATGCTCCATAAACCAGGTTCTACTCTGCCCTCTACAAGAAACTCCTGGACCCCCAGTTGGCAACATCATCACACCAAGCATTGTTCCTTAACCTTGTATTTAAGGCTTTGAAGAAAGACCATGATATCCACAGGATCAGGGTGTTCTTCAAGAGATTGCTCCAAGTAAGTTGGACAAATTGGCAACTTTGTACAATTAAGTCACCATTTACTTTTGTGGGGTTGGCTTATTTTAAACACATAAATGAGGAAGACATGAAATGGAGAGAACTTTACATTGTAAGAATGGGGCCGATATTGCAGAAGTTTCAAATGTGAAGAGACCTACTTAGTCTTGTAACATAATAGGTTTTTGACAGTGGTTTTACATGCTAATAACAGTAACTTTCACAAGGGCTTTTTCCATTATTACAAATACTTGAACACTGTGTTTTGGATGCATCTGCTCCCTTCCCTAGGTGAAACCACTAATTCAAACATACAGTTGACTAAAATGTAACAAATACATCATAAAACACACATGAGGCCCAACAAACCATTACAGCTAAAAACATAAATTAAACATACACAAACCCTAAAAATTTAACAACAGTAACACATTTTTTTAAATGTTTTCATTTCATTACGATTGAAAATTAAAGAAACAGACAAACAAATAAATTGGAGGCATTGGCAAGAACAATAAGAAATATATGTTGCATAGAAAAAATGTATTTTATTTTTATGCAATTTTTTGCCCTTAGGTTTGTGGGTATTTGCCAGTTTCACTTGTGTGCGGAATACTTTACATGATCTCACAACTGACCCATAAAAAGGACAGTCTTTTAGCACTCAACTTAGTGTCTACAAAACTTGCTGCTGATAATGATGATGATGAGGGTGAGGAGCATTATGAAGATATAAAGCTTGAGGTATGTGGTGATTTCTTTTACAGACATTATTTGTGGTGTGTATGCAATGGATGTTTCAGCCAGAACACAAGAACTGGGGAGCTGAAAACCCATTGACAAGCATTGTAATGGCAGTACGTAAATTCATGCAGGAAATGTAACAGTGTTCAATAAAGTGACAAAAAATATTGTCATTAAATTACATCATGTTTCATTGTATGGCACACAGGGCTGCTGCAACTGACATTGTCAAGTCACCACAGAAATTGCAAAGCGTTGTACTGTAATGTTACTAAGTTCTTACTACTTTGTGTGGTTTTGACACTAATTATTGGGTGACATACACATATGGAATGTATGTGCCTGTAATATTGATTTCCCTGTAACAAGCTGAATTGTGAAAGGAAAGGAGAGGAAATCATGCCTGTATATATGCAAAATGATTTCGTATTCTCCCCACGTGTCATGTTACGAAAATTAATACAAAGTCTCTGATACAAAATTCAGTTTTTCTTTTTGTTCTCATGTTGCCTGAGTTTTTCCAGGAAAATGTTAGAATTTTACTTTCAAATAGGCTGTGACACTTCCATTCACTTCCTGATTCACCACTGTCCTTGCAATGTCATTGTATACTTGATGCTATGCAACTCGTGCTCATCTTAAAGAAATAAATAATTGACATTGTTTTCGTCACCTTGAAGCTGAGGAATGGGATATGAGTTTATATAATTAACCAGCCATGCAAGCCTGAGAGCATTTCATGGCATTGTGGCTGACCACTAATTTGTTGTTGGGTTCTGTTTCAGGAGCATGACGAGCTTGGAATTTCTCAGGATGGAGTAGATGGTGAGGGAAAAGACAATGGGAGTTGCACTGCTGTGGCTTCTGTCCCCACCTGGTTCCACTGTCTGAATACAGCGTCTGAAAATGGCGTGCAGAAGAAAGCAGCTGCATACAATCCATTTCATAGGAATCCATTGTTTGCTGGGGGAGAGTACTGTGCATACACAGAACTCCTGAAACTGAGGCAGCACTTTCATCCAACTGTCACACTGTTTGCAAACAAAATCCTGGAAGGTCTGGATAAACTGTTAAGTGAAATGTAGTCTTGAGTGAAAAATTATAATAACACTTCCATATTGTAGCATATATCCAAGTACAAGGAAACCTCTATCTTTTGCTTCTTAAGGGACTGCAAGAAAAATGACAGTTGTTGGAAAGCATTAAAATGTGTCAGTAACACAAGAAAATAAAAATGAAATGAAATTTTTAAATTTTACACTTAGGATAATAAATAAATTAAAAAGTTACATTACTACCTGTATGCAAATCACTTCTTTCCAAAGAAATCTGTAATTGACAGCTTTAGTTGGAGCCACATGTTTCAGACAGAATGGCATAAATTCCAGTGTTGTCATGCTTGCTTGTGCTGTGCACGTAAAAGAATGATAAGTCTCATAAGCAACATGCACTTCCATCAAATTTGGCACTCATTCAATGTCACCTTTCATTTTCATTTTCATCTTCTCTGCTACTTCCTCTCACCCACTTGATCATCACATAACTTGTCAATACTGGAAAAACCACATGTTCGAAGGTCATTGTCCACAAATATGTAAGACCTGAAGTTGACATCCAGTCCTCATGAAAGGCATCGTTAGTACTAGAATGCAAGTCTGCTTTGTTATGTTCACACTCAAGAAAATAATTCGCAATAGTCATTTGAGTGAATTTTTGACAAGCTCCTGCTGTGAAATATACTGCTTGCAGAACATTTAATTTGTCATGTTTTACATGTTCTTATTTCGTGTGATTTTGAAATGTAATATAAATAATAATTACTTGTCCCTGAGTGGCTTTTTTATGTTTCTGAGACTAAAAGTATCACTTTATGTTGAGTCAGTATTTCTGGCATAAATTCAGTTTTTCCGTTGCCAGGTGAGGTCATTAAGTACCCCGGGGATCCTCTTCAAGACTTCACTCTTCCGAAGTTCCTTGATCGGTTTGTCTTCAAAAATCCAAAAAAGATGAACAAGGAGGAAATGGTCATAAACTCAAAGTTTTCTCGTAAGAAAACATATGTACCTTCAGGCATCAGAGCTCTGCGTGTTGACAGTTCCAGTTATCTTAATGAAGATGAATCCAGAATTCCAGTTGATGAGCTCTTCATGTACAAGTTAGTGTTGAGTTATTGTGCAGTATCCTTTATTAAGACTGCTTATTGTACAGTTATGTCCTACAGCAGTGCTGGGCATTCTTCTGTTGTATGGAGGTGAATGTAATTATACCAGACTGGGACTACTTGTGAAATGATAAGTAGTAACATTGGGTTTAATTGAGTAAATTTTAAATTAACAAATACAGGGGTTAGTCAGAAAATAAATTTACTTGGCTTGTATTGTTATGACTGAAGAACTTTGGAACATTTTGCATACATCCCTGATCCAGTGCTCAGCATTCATCATCCCTGTCCAACACAAGTAAAATCTAATTGGCCACAAGCTGCAGATTATTGTGAGGTGGAAACAGTTGTGACATGATGGCCGATAACACAAGGCACAGACTTCTGTCTGCAGGTAGTACATGAGCTTCTTCTGCCATTAGCTACGTGCCTTAACTGTGCAGGGACTATATAAAAAAAGTAGTGGGATGGCAGTGTAGTTATATCTGAGTGGTTATTAGCCTTGAGTAATATGAAGGTGAGTCATATCAAAACCTTGAAAGTGCTAAAAAAAATCAGTACCATACCATGTGCAGATTTACGCAGAACAGGTTGTCAGCATGAGTACAGTTGATCTGACAATGTGAGATCTATGATGTCAGCAGTGTGTAGAGATGGCTGCATTCACTGGAAGCATACACGAAGGAGAAATGTCAGTTGTGGTGAAACTCACCATATAATCAACAATGTGTTGCAGGTCCACAAAATGTAGACACTTGATTCCTGAATGGAAAGAACGACAAGTGGCCACCTGCTAGGAACTTTTGTGGCATTACAAAACAGAAGGTGATGGCTTCTTGAAGCACATAGTTTCTGGATATGAAATCTGTTTCCACTGCTTCGAGCCTTATTACAGCATGACAGTGCCAGTCTGTATTCCTTGTGACAGATTAGAAAGTCAGGGACATTCACTTCAAGCGTCTTCCTTACTTTCGTACTCGCCTGAACACGCTATCTGTGACTGCTGTGTTTTTGGGACACTCAAGAAGGCTGTTGGTGGCAAGACTTGCCAGTTTAATGAATAAGTGCAAGATGTGGTTACATAAGCAGGCAGAAAAATTTTGTTGATGGTGATGAATCCAGGTGTTGTTGAAGTGTGGAGGACATGCCTTGAAATAATGGAGACTGTGCTGAAAAAAAGACACAGTTGTCCTGAACCTGTCTGCTTGAAATTAACTAGTAAAAACTTTTTAATATTTTAATATGATTCACCTTCATAAATAACCAATATTGCATATGTTGTAAACTTATTTTCCGATCAGTTGTCTTTTTTTTTTTCGTTTAGTTTCTTTTGTTTTTGTTGGTTATGAAAAAGTATGACAGTAATTAATATTGTCTGAACCATCTGAAAGCAGCATGTGTTTATATCCCCAGTTGGCACCAAACAGCAAGTTAGACCTGCAGTATGCTTCATATGTACTGTTTTCTTTTCCTAAGTTTATTAACTTTGTATGTTGTGTTATTACCATGCAGTCTACTAGCATTAAGTCAGGGTACACCAGATGGAAACCTATTGAGAATTTTCAAGATGAAAGTCTTTGACTTTAAAACTAAAATTCACTCAAAAATGGTTAAGACTTCCATTTTTACATGTACTGTGCAAAGTAAAATATAAGACACCTTACATGGAGACCACCCCTCTCTGTCTGTGACATAGTATTAGTGACTAAATTGCTTGTTATTTTTTCTTGAAATTTGGTATATGAGTTTTTACAAGAAGTTGTTGAACATGCACGAGTTCTGTGAAAATCAATACAGTGATGGGCATATTTGTACACGTACTTTTCATACTTAATAGAACACAACCTGTTGTGTTACAACTCAATAACACAACAATGTAAGTTTTGTTGCAACTGATGACTTACTTTTTTTACTCTACTGTACTTTTCATATTTGACCATTTTTGGCCAAACCAGATGCCCGTTTCCCATTAAATGTGACTTTCATAGACAAATGGGAAAACATTGTCCCATTCAAATGCAGGCATGGGTATTTAAAACACAAATACTTGTGGCTGCCAGCAGCTACATTGCAATTTAAGGGCTGAATGAATCAGAGTGTATGATATGCCAGCAAGTGCTCTGAAGAACAGGTATCAAAAACGAAATTTCTACTATTGGAACCCTTTGATTCAACAATTTCATTTGGCATTTTCAGTTGAAATATCATTGTTAAATGACATCAAAATTAGTCACTCAGTGTTGCTCAAGTAAAAGCTCAGTACTGGACAAAATCGTGAAGCATGTCAATGCATTTCACACCTTCACCATCTGCTTATCTGAAATACGATTTAGTACTATTCTGCAGCTCTGTATTAGCTTTTCAAGAGACTTTCCCACAAGAAATATGTATACTTCTCTTGTTTAATCAATATTGGTGGTGTGAATGACATTGCAGATACTTGCACAAGAAGAAGAGCTTAGCTGGATTGAAGACAGAGAAAGATGCTGAGAGTGATACATCTAGTGTAGCTAGTGAGGAGTTCCATGAGATGTTGGATGGCTTGTTGGCTAGCAGAGATGATAATCTTGACTTTGCTGAAGATCTGGGACGATCTGCTTCCAAACAGTATGAAGGTTGGTTTAAATGTTATTAAATGTACTTTGCATTGCCTTGTTACGTCTGCATACAAATTTTCTATCATGTTGTGTTGTGTTGCAATAAAAATACCTTGTTAGTAATACACACTAATTTTATTTCCAACTACTCCACAAAGCTTAGATTTGGGCTGCTACATGTTTCAGTTACCTACTGTAGACATCGTCAGGGACCTATAATATTATAAAGACACCAGCAGCATATTTGTATCTTTATAATGTTATAGCTGCCTGATAATGGCTCCAATAGATGGCTGAAACATTTAGGAGCACGAAAACTAAGCTGTTTAGAGTAGCTGGAAATAAAACTGTTGTGTAGAAGACAGCTGCATGGAATATGTATAACATAGTTTTTAGGCATTTTTGCGAAATTATAGTAAATGAGTATTAGCTTTGTCATGTCTGTCTGCATGGAACAACTTGATTGCCACTGGACAGATTTTCATGTAATGTGATGTTTGAGGATTTTTAAAAAATCCATAGATGGCAATATAATAAGGTGCATGTGCTTTGCATGCTGGATAACCAAGGCTACAAACACACGCCCAGAATATTAATTATTGCTTTTCCGTGGCAACAGTGGTTGCACAAGCATGCTTGAATGTTATGTTATACCTACATTGCCTGTCTTGCATATTGTTGTCTCTGGAACCTACTGTTTTTAATTAATTATAGAAGTCTGCTAGAGTTACTCCAGGCCATATCCATGAGAGGATACTACCAAGATATAAGCAGGTGAATCTGAGATGACCTGAAAGGTTTGGTATTACCAACAGCTTACCTAGTGCACCATATGCATAATTTGAGGTTTCCATAGCAGTGATGCTGAGGATTCAGGTCTTTGGGGTTTTCATGCTGATGAGCAGGGTTATTGATTCCCAGCATTCTGAAGGGACCTACCACTTTTATCATGAAGGGTTAAGGAGTCCTAGGAGTACCTTTACTTCTCTGCTTATGTTGTTTACATTGAAATAAAGAAGTGCTTATACACTGTACTTTGTCACACGCATATTTATAGTGGAGTTAAGACATGAAATATGCTTTTGCAGGTTTAGAAGATGAAGACAGAGATGATGATGATGATGATGATGATGATGAAGAAGAAGAAGAAGGAGGAGATGAAGAAGAAGAAGATGATGATGAACGTGACACAGAAGGTGTAGCAGACTCTCAGCAGGAAGGTTCTCTTTCTGAAGATGATGACATCATCAGTGATGATTTAGATGATGATGCTGAAGATATTGTTTTTGATAATTCTGAAAGTGATACAAGTCTTGCTGGTAGTGATGAAAAGCTGGGTCCAAGAAACAAGAAGAAACAAAGGATGGTTTGTATTTGCAATAAGAATTTGATATGAGCCATTTATTGGTCAGAGCATTGACCTCCAGATCCTGCCATGTGTGTCTGCCTTCAGAAATTTCCCTTTCTTTTTAGGAGAGAGATAGGAAGAAGAAGCATGGAAAAGGCAGTGATGTTTTTGTTTCTGCTGAAGAATTTTCGGAGATGCTGGATAGGGTAGGAGCGTCTGGTCTCAAATTATCTGGGTCATCTGCTCTTTCAAATAGAGATAATGCAGGTAAATACTGAAGAGACTGAACCATGTATTGAGGCACAAAATCGAAACCTCATTGTCTCAGTAGTAGTCACTGCTGCTACTTGATACGACTGAGGAGCCCAATATGGAAGGTTGTTGTGATGCGTGGGGAGGGGGGGTCTAAAATAATTGAACAGTTTTAATTATTTTAATTATTTTCAGGTGAAAAGCAACTGAAATGGGAGACCGAACGTGATTTCTGGTTCAGCAGAGGCAGGAAGCATTCTGGGAAGGGTAACAACAACAAGAGAAAGTGGAATGGTCATTTGCATAGAAAATGGAATGAAAAGACTGCAAAGAAGAGAAAGAAGAAGTGACAGGGGGTAACATGATCATGTACATCAAAAGTTGTTACATGTCATCATGTGGGGTTGCTGAATATGAAGTTAAATTGAGGGACTGTGAGAGAAGTGTGCATAAATTACTCAAAATGAATCATTCACATTTTAAATAGCTTTGCTTCATAACAGTCACAGCTCTTGTTTAACTGTTGTCACAGAATCCCATTTAGGTCAGTTTTAAATGTTCCATGACCATGCACTGATGATTTATTGTGAGAAATGACCAACAAATACACATACAGATATGTAGATTTATTATAATCAGTGTAGCCTACTAAGTGTTTTGGTCACCTATTGTGGCCATCTTCAGGGAGGTGTTCTGTGAAGGATGTGTTACATAGAACATTAAAGCAATTTACAAATACGAACTGTTAAGTTGTAGATAAAAGGCTTAAAATCTATGTTAGAGTATAAAATATTGATACAATTTTTTAATGTCAAATCGAGTGTTCACATGCTGTGTGAGGTAACACCGTCCATGCTGAGGTGGTGGTGTAGTGTTTGCTGGTCATTGTATCGCAACCCCATCTTCACTGTATTCATCTTGCTGGAGTAGCAGAGAACCGTTAACAAGTGACAGTTGTCATCGTATGAAGGTTTGAAATTTACTGTTTTTGCTTCCCAGTACAGGTGACCTCAACTTAGCACTTTCCTAACCTCTGGATTCATTGCAGGGTGCTATAAAAATATTATTTTTTTATTCTAGTATTTGGTACACACACAGTTAAAACACAGTGAATAAACAAAACTGGTAAAGAAGTCTGCTCATATTGTATTGCTTTCTTCAGCATAGGTGAGGAGTATGTTGGCTGATTGAAAGCCATCAGGGTGGTGAACTGTCCAAGGAATTTTGACATCGAGTGGGGGGTGCTGTAATATCTTCACAGTAATCTAATTCACGTATCCTAAGAATGATGGGTGGGTGAATTAGTGTAGACACAGAGGTGGCAGAAATTGTCTCAGGGGGGTTGTGTGGAATTGTTAAAATGGGGACATTTCCTGCAAATTTGATTTTTAATATGGATGAAACAGACTTTACTGTAAGTGGGTGCCATCCATTATGTTTAGGCCTCATTTGGGCATTAGAGAAGTGTGTTAGAATTCATAGTCATTAATAATCAGCAGGGCAGCTTGTCTTCTAGATGGCAGTGCCTCACGTTATGCTGCGTGGAAGTGGTAATGCTAATTTTATCGTCAAGTGGCACAGCAACTGCAGGGCCTGGGTGACACAGGATAGATTCACTGGTTTTCCCTCTAGCCCCACCCCCTTGTTGGGAGATGGGTGGTGATTGTAGTGATCACATTGGTGTTAACTAACAATGCAGCAAGCCACCTGGTCAGTCAGGAGACTCAGTGCATAGATGTGCATTGTGAAATGTTTCCATTCTCTACCTCTCCCTCTACTTTTTTCTTCCCCCCTCCCCATAAACTCCTTTTCTGTCCTGCAGCTCATCTCCTTCACTTTAGTGTATGTGTTACAGCTCTCCTGTTGAACATAGAATTTTCTTTAATGCAGATTTTCAGCAAACATGTCAACAATAGTAAGCAGGGTTCATTGGATACATATTTGCAACAGTAACTGTTTTTCCATTCTCCCTCTCTCTCCCCCCCCCCCCCTCTTTAAATTTAAATTACATCTTTTTTTCCACGGGGGGTTTTAGGTTTTTGATTTTTTTAAAAAGTTGTTCCAAACCCTGGGAAGGAAGTA
>Ga0123355_10011201_pt1 | contig 13803 bp, 9 predicted proteins | sample TergutEmb28metaG_3_FD_89872 | JGI IMG/M metagenome (GOLD analysis project Ga0123355, IMG submission 89872) | Embiratermes neotenicus P1 segment gut microbial communities from Petit-Saut dam, French Guiana - Emb289 P1 | ecosystem: Host-associated > Arthropoda: Insects > Digestive system > Gut ... | reverse complement strand
CTGTTCTTTTGCAGCAGGGTATTGGTCATATCCGTGACTTTCGACTGAGCCGCCAAAGCGGCGCGGCTGTTAGCCAAGCCCACGGCCAGTACCATTTGATTTTTCCACAAAGGAATACTGTTGACTATACTGGACTGTATTTTTTCAAGCAATACGCCGTCATTATTTTGCAAAAGCCGGATCTGCGGAGCCATTTGGATGCTGATGGTGCGGCTTAGTTTCAGATCGTGAAGTTTTTTCTCAAATCGATCTGCCAATTGCAACATATCATTTAGTTTTTGAGCTTCCATTTGGTCTTGGGTAGTTTCCGCTTTTTGGCGCTGCACCGGCACTTCCTGGCCAAAAAATTGATCCAACTTTTCTTCACCGGCAGCAATATACATGGTGAGCTCTTTAAAGTAATCTTGATTTTTGTCGTACAGCAAACTGAGGGTATGGATATCCTTCATTAACTGGCGCTGATGGCTTTCCAGTTCCGATTGTATCCGGTTAATATTGGATTCCACTTTAGAGTAGCTGGCGGCCATTTTTTCCATGCGGCGCTTAAAACCGCCCAGCATACTTAATAGGCCCTTTCTTTCTTCAGAAGTGGTCGCGTCAAAAGATTTTATCTCTACCACCAAATCCGACAGGCTTTTGCCCACTTCTCCCATTTGATTGGTACGGACACTTTGGAGTACCGAATCAGAAAATTGAGCGATTTTAGTTTGTGCGGCGGCACCGTATTGTAAAACTACCGCCGGATCATTCAAGTTTATTTTTTGAGCAAATTCCTTTACCACTTTCTGTTCTTCAGGTCCTAAATTTTGTATTTCGGTATTAACCGGTTGGACTTCCGCATTGATCGGTTGCAATTCGGCGATAGGTTGCGGCTCGTCTGTGGGCAATACTAAATCTGGAATAGCCATATGGGTTTCCTCCTCACTGGGTAGTGTTGGTGTCATCATTAAGAAGCTCATCGAGTAATGACTCAAGTTCTTCCGGGATTAATGAGTCGTCCGGTTGGTTTGCATCGGCCGGAGGTGCCGGCGGAAGCGTAGCTGTTGGGATCAGATGCAAGAAATATTGGCGTGGGGATTGCTCGTCTACAACGATATGGAGAGGCCAGTCATTATATCCCGGCATCTGGGCAAGCACATGACGTGATCCATGCTCTACTTCTATTGTAATAGGCGCGTTGCCCGCAAATGTGCCGTCTACAAATATATGGGCACCGGCAGGTAATGTTTCAATAGCAATGGCGGCGACCGGTACATCCCGTATTAAAGTCAGCTCAAGTCGTGTAAAAGGCTGGGCTATTTCAATTTCTTGGCTGATGGTGACAAAGCCTGTCCGCTCTACCCGCAATTGATGTGTACCGTAATCAAGTTCGATCAACCCATCCACCGGTACTGCTGCTTCGCCGTTAATCAATATTGAGGCTTGAGGCTCGTTGATGACTAATTCCAGCGTTCCTTGTCTAAATACTACATTGGCAAGGTCAATCACTATGGTTTCCCCTTGACGGATGACAACATCGGTAATATAAGTTTCAATATTTTGGCCTTCTACGATAACACGATGAGAACCTTCAAGTGCCGAAACAGGCCTGTCGGGATCCAGTCCCGTAAAGACAGAAGTACCTACGGCTACGGTCCCGTTAATTACATCGGCCGCGTTGTCAAAACGGATAAAACCATGACCGGTATCGATACGAATGCTCCATATTTTATCCTGATATCTGACGAGTGTAAGGACATCTTCCGGAGTGATCAGATTGATGGAAAAAGGTTCGCCCCGGTTTAATACCAATGTACGGTTACTAAAGGTATATACTTGGTTGCCGATGGTGATGGTGGAGGCATCCACATTGATGTTTACATTGCTGCGGTCTCGCTCTATAACTGCGTGGCTGCTAAGGGAAAGTTCAGACATGTCTCTGGTGTTGGCATCAAAAACAACCTCTACGATTTGGCCCAAATCAATTTCTCTAAAATCAATTTGCGCTCCATAGCGGTTGCGTACGGTAGTGGTGTCGTCCATGTTAAAACGGTCTGTAAGGCCGGATTCCAGCAATAGCAGCGTAAGATTTTGAGGAGATGCATGGTTTATAGCGGTGACCATGCCTAAAGCTTGCTCGTGATATGCGGGCCGAGTTGTATCTTCCACTTCGGGGTCACGAGGTATAGGCGACCCGCCGATGATACGGTCGGGAACTAATGTTTGATAGGCTAAAGCAAATAGAGTGACACAAACGACAACGCCAATGATCATTGTTATCACAAAAAAAATAGCAAAACTGCTTTTTTTCTTATGGCCTTTAGATTTATTGCCTTTGGATGGCTTCCTCCCTTTGGATGAACCTCCGGACGAACTGTTTCGCCTTAAGCCGTCTGTGCGATCTGGACGGTCTGCCATAGTATATTTTCGCTCCTTAGTAGTCATTTTAAATTTGTGGTAAATATGATTTGCTCAATATTCAGTTTATCTTTGAATGTTGGTCAATAGTATACTGCTTTTGACTGAAATAATCAAGGGAATCCTTGGTTTCGCTTTGCAAATAGAGGATCGCTGACCGCTTTTGACGTTTTGGGGAAAAGCGGTCATTTGGCTATATCCAAAATTTCCTGTATCTTATTTGCCATGGCTACCGGAGTCCAGGTGCGCTTTTTTTGATAATATTCCGTCACTATTTTGATAAAGGCGGCAGGATATAAAAGCATAGCTTCTAAGATAATCTCTTCTTCCGACTCAAGAGGGATTACGCTGTTATAAACCTCAAATATTTGACTGTGTTCGAGATCGTTTCGCTTCTTTTCTCTTCTGCGGATTAATGCACATAAATCATTTAATTGATAATCAACACTGGCTTGATCTAACTTTGTAATATAAATGTGATCGTTATGTATGTGCAAACAGTCTTCTTTAAGACCGCCATGACAGATATAGTTTAATTGTCTGGCCTTTTGGCTGCGTTTTAGATAATTTGTACTTTTTAATAGCTGTTGCGCCCGTTGAATGCGCGCCCGGTAATCGGGATAATGTTTGACAAATAAAACATCAAAATCGGAAAGCTGGGATTGTTTACGAATACGCTTGCGTATGGTATCTAAGGCTTGTTTTTGAAATTGCAGGGTTTCCGTAAAAGGGATGGGCGGACGGTTTTTATACAAATCCGCGTCAGTGTTAAAAGAAATGTTTCTTGCGCAGCTATGCCAGTGGGCTATCGATTTTACAATTTGCAAAAATTCCTGAGGGTCGGAAAAACTGACTTCTCTATGATCAATAAGGTCAGTCATTACATAGTATTCACCACCGGTAAACACATAAGGTTGGCCGTTTTGAGACAAGTGATATCTATCTATCCAAGGATATCCGGCCAGGTAACAATGCTCGGCTATTTGATGCCGGGCTAAAATCTGTTTGGGCTCATCTTTCGTTTTACGAATTATCCGTGTATTATCCGATGTTTTGTAATAGCCTTTTTCCCTTAAAATACCGGATAAGCCAAATGCCGCGATTACTGCATAGGGTAAGCTGCTCATAACGCCCTCCTTTTAGTCACTCCGCTATAATTGACTATATGCGGGATTTGATGAGACTAGTCCGGATCGGCGGCAATTTTCATTTTGGTTTTCTTTGGTCTTAAAGGGTTCTTGCGTCAAATTATGGTTTTTGATTGCTTTTGTCGATATTGATAAACCTTTTATTTTACTAAATTACAGTCCATCTGGACTGTTTCTCATTGAATTCACTTTACAGTCATTTCTTTATTAAGTTTACAAGCGGTGTCCAGTAATACTTCTTTTTGATTAAATGAAGGATCAGACATGACCATATCCAATAGGGCAGCCAAAACACTGCCAATGGTCTTGCCAGGAGAAATGCCAATGGCTATAAGCTCTCTACCGTCTACGGCTAAATCTCTTAATGTAAAGCATTCTCCCGAGCAAATAATATCTTCGCAAGTGACGCGGACAGCTTCCCAATGCTCCCGTTTATGCGGCTCCAGGATGCCTTTAAGAATAAGCAGCTTCTTTAAATGGTCAACACCCATAACATTAAGAATTGTCTTAACCTCATATCGCTGATTTGCAATGTGCTTATGCAACCACTGAACATACAGGGCAGTTTCTTTGATCGTCAAATTATCAAATTTAAGATGCCCCATGAAATCCGCCGCATTTCTTTCATTAAAAAGAAGCAAAGCGTACAGCAGTGCAGGTTCTTTTGGACACTCTTTTAACCACGAAACTGTCTGATACAAATCCCCAACAAAAGGAGCATCTCGTAATATTTGAGGCCATAAATTCGTTTTTTCTAATAAAGGAAGCGCGCCGGGGTTAGAAGAAGACAGGATTTTTGTAAGCTCTTCCCGGATACGTTCTATACTAACAAGCCCCAATCGTTCTGATAAAGGGGCAATCGCTTGATAGGTATCCACATCAATGGTAAAGGACAATTGAGCCGAAAATCGGATGGCTCGCATCATTCGTAAAGCATCCTCTGTAAAACGTGAAGGAGCATGGCCTACACAGCGGATATTTTGCTTATGGATATCTTTTAGGCCGTCAAAGGGATCTACCAGCCCTGTATCGGAGTTATACGCAGTGGCGTTGATAGTAAAATCACGACGGCTTAAATCCGCTTCCAAATCAGTGGTAAAGGTGACATCATTTGGGTGGCGTCCATCTAAATAAACACCGTCTATACGAAAAGTAGTGACTTCGTAATTACTCCTGTTAAAAACCACTGTAACGGTGCCGTGAGCTATACCTGTGTCAACCGTATGGGGAAAGATAGCTTTGATTTCATGAGGTTTGGCAGAAGTGGCTATGTCCCAATCTTGGGGAGTTATTTTCATAAGGCTGTCCCGTACACAACCCCCAACAATATAAGCAGAGTGGCCTGCTAAAGATAGGGAGTTTAAGATGGATTGTACGTCTTTTGGCAGTGAGATGAGCATAAGGTCTCCTTGAATAATGAAGTCCGCCGCATTTTCATGGACTGTAAATTGTTTTAGACTATTGTTTTGAGATTTGGTTCCATTATGATTGATTTGGCTGGAAATATCAAATTTTAAAATCATTTTGCTATATACACAAAAGCCAAACGGAAAGCATGTTGACAGATATGAAAAGAGCCTATAGAATGCTTCCATATAACACTGCTGAGAGGTTTGGGAGGCGTCCGTATGAAACAATTAAACAGAAATTTTCTGGCCCAAAAGGCGGATTTTTTTTTATCAGATATAGAAATGGGTCCCGATACTGCGGTTAACGCATTGGAAGAGCGCGTGCTTCAATTTGGTGAAGGGAATTTTTTACGGGCTTTTGTAGATTCCTTTATCGATATGTTAAATGAACAAGACCTGTTTAACGGTAGTATTGTTGTCATACAGCCTATCGAGCATGGCTTAACAGATGTACTTAATGCTCAGGAAGGTTGTTACACAGTGCTTTTGCGGGGTTTGGAAAATCAAAAACCGGTTGTCCGCAAAAGGATTGTTACCAGTATTAGCCGCGGGATAAACCCGTATAAAGATTATGAGATGTACTTAGAAACTGCCAAAAACCCTCATTTGCGTTTTATTATCTCTAATACTACAGAAGCCGGCATCGCTTTTTTAGAAACGGACAAGCTGACAGATAAGCCTCAGGTAAGCTTTCCCGCAAAGGTTACTGCTTTGTTGTATGAAAGATACAAATACTTTAGCGGAGATCCCTCCAAGGGTTTTATATTTATCCCCTGCGAACTGATTGACGATAATGGCACCGAACTAAAAAAAGCCATTTTACAAAACGCCAAAAATTGGGAACTTCCCGATGCTTTTATAGAATGGATACATAACGCTAATCACTTTACCAATACACTGGTGGATAGGATTGTTACAGGATATCCAAAAGATGAAGCGGATAACTTAACAAAGGAATTGGGCTATAAAGATAATTTGCTGGTTACAGCCGAAATCTTCCAATTTTTTGCTATAGAAGCATCAAAAGAAACTGTAAATGAAATATCCAAAACGCTTCCATTCCATAAAGTCGGACTGGATGTGGTGTTAACGGAGGATGTAACTCCCTATAAGCTGCGTAAAGTGCGTATATTAAACGGTGCGCATACAATATCGGTTTTGGCGGCGTTTTTGTGTGGTAAAGATGCAGTTGGCGAAATGATGGATGAGCCGCTTTTTGTGGATTATCTTAAAAAAGGTATATTTCAGGAGATTATGCCGGGTTTGGATTTAGATGAAGAGGATTTAAAATCCTTTGCCAATTCTGTATTTGATCGATTTGCCAATCCTTATATTAAACATTATTTGCTGAGCATATCCCTAAACTCCATATCTAAGTATAAAGCCAGAGTTTTGCCTTCTATTTTAGAATATCATAAAAGAAAAGGAGAACTGCCGGAAATATTGACCCTGTCCTTTGCGGCGCTTATAGCGTTTTACAGAGGAACTTCCATAGAGGAGGGGGCGCTGATAGGTTCAAGAAACGGGCAGCCTTACAAAATAGTAGACGATATGGAGATTTTAACGTTTTTTAAAGAGCTGTGGGGTAATGTTGGAGAAAATGCTAAAGGAAATATAGAGCATTTGGTGCAGGCTGTTTGCGCCAAAACCGAGTACTGGGGCGCTAATTTAAATGAGCTACCGGGATTCTCTCAAAAAGTAACGGCGTTTTTAACGGATATTCTTGCTGATACTGATGGTATGAAAAAAACACTTGAGAAAGTGGTGAGCACATGTTGAGGGACAGTAATGCCATAAAAATAAATCCCAATGATAATGTAGCTGTGGCTTTTGAAGATATTACAAAAGGACACGTTGTATTTGGTGTAGAAGCACTTTGTAATATCCCTGCCGGGCATAAAATAGCTTTGTCTGATATCTCAATAGGGGAGCAGGTTATAAAATATGGTTATCCGATCGGCAGCGCTACGGATGATATTCGATTAGGGGAGCATGTACATTCTCATAATCTTAAAACCAATTTGAGTGGGATTGAAAATTATGAGTATAAACCTTCTTTTGAAGATAATTGTGTAGAAACAACGCAAAATACATTTTTAGGATATAGAAGAACTGACGGAAAAGTAGGTATCCGAAATGAAATATGGATTATTAATACCGTTGGCTGCGTCAATAAAATAGCGGAAAAGATTGCACAAGTAGCAAATCAGCGTTTTAGTGATCAGATAGAGTGTTCCGATGTCAATAATGCCAATATAGACGGAGTATTTACATTTGTCCATCCGTACGGCTGTTCTCAATTGGGGGATGACCACATTTATACCCAAAACATCCTCAAAAACATGGTGAATCACCCTAATGCTGCCGGAGTGCTGGTATTGGGTTTAGGCTGCGAAAATAATTCTATAGAAGAATTTAAGAAAGCTCTTGGCACATGGGATGATCGACGGGTAAAATTTTTAAGTGCACAAGATGTGTCGGACGATGTAGAGGCTGGCTTATCCTTAATTGAGGAGCTGGTTGATTACGCAAAAGATTTTAGCAGAGAACCTGTTCCTGTAAAAGAGTTGGTTATTGGCTTAAAATGCGGTGGGTCCGACGGCTTATCCGGTATTACTGCCAATACCTTGGTAGGCAGTTTATCCGATGCGATTACGGCTAACGGCGGAAGCTGCTTGTTAACAGAAGTGCCGGAAATGTTTGGAGCCGAAACCTTGCTGATGGATCGCTGTATAAATGAGGAAATTTTCCATAAAGCCGTTGATCTGATTAACGATTTTAAACAATATTTTATGAGACATGATCAAGTAATTTACGAAAATCCATCACCGGGCAATAAAGACGGCGGCATCACCACATTAGAAGAAAAATCCCTGGGATGCACACAAAAAGGAGGGTTTAGTCCCGTCACAGATGTGCTGCATTATGGAGAAACTTTAAAGCGTCCTGGTCTCAATTTGCTGCAAGGTCCGGGTAACGATATTGTTGCCGTTACTAATCTGTTGGCGGCAGGGGCGCATATGGTGCTGTTTACCACAGGCAGAGGTACGCCCCTTGGTGGACCGGTACCGACGGTAAAGATCTCAAGCAATACAGGTCTTGCCCAAAACAAGCCTCATTGGATTGATTTTGACGCAGGAGTAATGGTGCATGATGAGGACCCGGCAGAATTATCGCACAAATTTTTTGATTACATCATCAGCGTAGCCGATGGAGAAGTAAAAGCTAAAAATGAGTTAAACGATTACAGAGAAATTGCAATATTTAAAGATGGCGTTACACTATAAGCTGTGTGATGAAATTTATTCACCATGCAGCCAAATTATAAATACAAACAATCAGAAAGGGGAACTATTATCATGAAAAAAGTTGTAACCTTTGGAGAACTCATGCTTCGTCTTGCACCGCCTTTGTATGAGCGTTTTGTACAATGTGGACATTTTCAAGCCACGTTTGGAGGCGGGGAGGCTAATGTTGCTGTTTCGCTTGCAAATTATGGTTTAGATGCAGCCTTTGTTACGAAGTTTCCTAAACATGAAATAGGGCAGGCTGCGATCAATTCTATGCGACGTTATGGTGTGGATACAAGCAAGATTGTAAGAGGCGGTGACAGAATAGGGGTTTATTACCTGGAGAAAGGCGCTAATCAACGGCCTTCTAAGGTGATTTACGATAGAGCCAATTCTGCTATCAGTACTGCCGCAATGGAAGATTTTGATTGGGATATGATATTTGAAGGTGTGGATTGGTTCCATTTTACGGGTATTACGCCGGCAATTTCTAAATCAGCGGCAGAACTTTGTAAAGCGGCTGCCAAAAAGGCCAAGGAAAAGAACATTACCGTAAGCTGTGACCTAAACTATAGAAAAAATCTTTGGACAAAAGCCGAAGCAAAAGCAACAATGACAGAGCTTATGCCTTTTGTGGATGTTTGTATCGCCAATGAAGAAGATGCCTCCGATGTGTTTGGCATTACATCTTCCGGTACAGATGTGGATGGCGGGCACTTAAACCATGATGGCTATATAGATGTAGCGAAGCAACTAAAAGCGCAATTTGGCTTTAAATATGTAGCGATTACTTTGCGTGAGTCTATTTCAGCCAATCACAACAATTGGTCAGCTATGCTGTATGACGGGAACCAGGCGTATTTTTCTAAGAGATATGAAATACGTAACATTGTAGATAGAGTAGGCGGCGGTGATAGTTTTGGTGCCGGACTTATTTATGGATTTTTATCGGAGCTTGGAAACCAAGAGTCTTTGGAATTTGCAGTGGCTGCAAGCTGCTTGAAACATTCCAGTGAAGGTGATTATAATGTGGTAAGTGTGGCAGAAGTCAATGCGTTAGCTGGTGGTAATGCCAGTGGACGGGTTCAGAGGTAGGGTTTACATTTGTGTATGTTCGGAGTATAATATTGATATAATAAACAAGGGGAACGCTGGATACGCTCCCCCTGGCAAATCGTTCGGCGATTATGACCGGACTCAAAAAATGAATTTTAAGTCAAAAAATAAGCCATACCTTGCCGGGGCGGCTTATTTTTTTGTGTCTCTATATGACAGGTACGCATTTGTTTAAATTTGTCATGTCGCTAACCCAAAAAATCTGTTATACTTTTGAAAATAATGCAGCCGAGGAGAAGCGTTCAAATGAAAAAGAAATTAATGATGTGTTTAGGGGTTATGGTGCTAATTGTGCTCGTTTCTTCCGCGAGCCAGGAAGTACAGGCTAGAGCTACAGGTTCCATAGAAATAGGGACTGCATATATAGAAATCCCATGGAATGAATCAAATAGCTTTGGTTTTGTGCGCAATCAAGGCATAAGCGACATTATTATTACCGAAACCCGATACGGTGCGCTTCGAGGGGGCAATACAATATGGCTTGGTGTTGAAGGTGGCATCAGTCGTGGTTGGGGCGTAGTGGATCACATTTCCCTTAGCGCAGGAAATGTAAGTATAATCGGTTGCGATGTCATGGAAATAAGTGCGCCACGTATAGACAGCCACGGAGTTTCAATCCAGATAATCAGGGCTTCTCGAAATCCCGATGTGCAGATCGTTTTTTCGGATATGAAGATAAGCGGTTTTGTTTTTCCCGGACAATCCTACTATTTAATTGTGGCCGGTGATGGTATAGCGGATAATTGGGGAGGCTTTCATTGGTACGGTAGAAGGCCGCGTAGTGTTCATGGATTTTTTGATCGTGAGCCTTTTGGCGTTCGTGCTTTTAGCTTTGTGGATGCGGAAAGCATTGTGCCGGAAATATACTAAACTTGAAATGGTTTCGCTATGAGAAATAGGTGAGTGTTTTTAACGCATTAAAATAACCCTGAAAGCGTCGCGTTTTCAGGGTTATTTTAATGCTAAAATGGGCGATGAGGGATTCAAACCCCCGACTTCTACCACGTCAAGGTAGCACTCTATCAGCTGAGTTAATCGCCCTTTACTGACCGATTCTACATTGCTTTAAAGAAAAAGTCAAGTTTATATCACCTAATATACACCAATATCGTCACGAGAAGTATCGCCTAAATTTTGATCTGAAACCGGTATTCATACACAAACACATGTGATATTCTTTGTCCTGCCACGTAGTTGTATACTGCCTCTTGCTCATCTGCTTTTGAAAATCCATTGTAATCATAAAAAGCAATATTACATGCCGAATCAGCGATGAGATAGATAGACTTTATTCGATTGGCGTTAAAATAAGCGATAGCTTCATCCCATAATTTTTTCCCAATCTTCAATCCCTGTGCGTGTTTAGACACTGCAATAAGTTCTAAACTTCCATCATAAGTGTCAATCCTATTCTCAAGAAGCTGACCTATAGTTTGAAAAGATACCGACAGATGCTCTACAATATCCTTTCGCTCAGCTTCCGGAGCTGTTAACAATGCAAGTGTGTTTGGAGGTATATCTTTTTGCCAGTGCCTAAATTTTTCTGCTTCTCCTTTGACAGAAGCAAGCACCGCTCCAACCACTTTTTTGTCTAACACCGCGACTTTTCCGAAGGTACTGGAATTTAGAAACATGCTTTGATAGACCTCTAATAATGCTTGAAAAAAGTCCGTGTTTTGGTCAAAGCGCTCAAAGTTCCAGCCATCGCCAAATGCTTCTATAATAAGGTTTTTAAAAACAGGCAAATCTTTTTCTTCCATATTACGGATTGTTACACCGTCATGAAACACCCTGTCACTCATCAAAAGGCCTCCATTTTTGATTTAATGATATCACGTAAATTGAGACAACAGCATGTCACATTCAAGATATTGCATTCAAAAAAACAGCTTACCGCTCACCTTTTTTTGCTTGATGCGCTGTAATAATTGTAAAACTGTTAGCGTTAACAGTTATTACGACAGTATCTATAGCAACATACCAATTTTTCCCACGCTTGACGATGTTGCATGCCCCTCTGATTTTATCCTTACACCACTCAACAACATCTATATCAGCTAAGCCTAGATTTTTTCTGATTCGTTCTACGCCCAGTTCTGTAGTGTGTATTTTATCAAGATTGGTTTGCAAATCCATATTCATTTTTTGTATCCTCCAAGCTATAGGTATTTTGTCGTGCAAATAATAGAATTCCGGATGACTCTTCCAAAGAAGTGTTCACTATAAAATTTCCCTTGCAAATTTCCTCTCAACATATTAGTATTTCGAATAGAGTTAGGTGTCACTGATTAAAAAACTCTATAATCAACATTTCAGAAAGGACGAAAAGAAATGGATTTTAATTTTAACAAAGTGAAAGACCCCGGCTATTTTAAGGAAAATCGCCTGAAAGCCCACTCGAGTCATAAATATTATCGGACGTTTGAAGAAGCTGAAGCGGGAGAATCCAGTTATAAGTACCTCTTAAACGGTACTTGGAAATTTCACTATGCCAAAAATTACTCATTGGCCCCTCAGGATTTTTACAAAGCAGATTACTGCTGCCGTGCCTGGGATGATATTACCGTACCGGGGCATATTCAAATGCAGGGTTATGATATCCCCCAATACACCAATCGTCAATACCCATGGGATGGCCTGGAAGATATTGAACCCGGTGATATCCCGGTGGATTTTAATCCGGTTGCTACCTATGTAAAATATTTTACATTAGCGGAAGCCGGGATGCATCTGGACGCCAGTGAGCAGATATATATTTCCTTTCAAGGTGTGGAATCCGGTTTTGCTGTGTGGTTAAACGGTCATTATGTAGGATATAGCACCGATAGCTTTACTCCTTCTGAGTTTGCTTTGTCGGAATACATTAATAGAAATGGCGAAAACAAGCTGGTTGTGCAAGTCTTTAAGTTTACGGCGGCTTCTTGGCTTGAGGATCAGGATTTTTTCCGTTTTTCCGGTATATTTAGGGATGTATTTTTATTTTCCATACCTCAGGTGCACGTATGGGATTTGAAGGTAGATGCAATCCTATCTGATGATTTCTCTCAGGGAACGTTGTCGGTTTCTATGGATATAGTCGATAGCGGGCTGACAAAAGCTCGTCTAACCTATGGCGACGAACTTATCGGCGAAAGCGATCTTTCGAAGGCAGACAGCCATTCTTTTACAGTGCAAAACCCTAAACTATGGAGTGCTGAGTATCCAAATCTATATACGCTAACAATCGAAGTGTACGACGGAAGCGATGCCTTACAAGAGGTAATCACTCAGCCGGTAGGCTTCCGGCGCTTCGAAATGATAGACGGTCTCATGTGTATCAATGGAAAGCGGATCGCTTTTTTTGGCACCAACCGTCACGAGTTCTCATGCGACACAGGCCGTGCCTTACCTAAGGAAATGATGGAATACGATATTATTACCATGAAGCGTTACAATATCAACGCGGTGCGTACTTCTCACTATCCAAATGATCCTTATCTGTATGAGTTGTGCGACAAATATGGTTTGTATGTGATTGATGAAGCAAATCTGGAAACCCATGGTCAGTGGGATAAAGTAGTTCAAGGCAAAGGCTTGGAAGTCGCCTTGCCGGGAGACCGCCCAGAATGGCGGGATAACATCATAGATCGGGCAGAGTCTTTGTATCAACGGGATAAAAACCATCCCAGCATTATCATATGGTCTTGTGGCAACGAGTCTTACGGCGGCACGGTTATGCTGGATATGGCAAATCATTTCCGTTCCCTTGATCCTACCCGCTTAGTACATTACGAAGGCGTACATTGGGATCCGCGCTATCCGGATACAACGGATATGTATACGCAGATGTACACCGGTGCGGCTGAGCTTGAAAAGTTTTTAAAGGAAAACACCGAGAAACCCTGCATTTTATGCGAATATCTGCATACAATGGGCAATTCCGGCGGTGCCATGCATAAGTATATCGACCTGATGGATCGTCAGCCCAGATATCAAGGCGGTTTTATTTGGGATTTTATAGATCAAACCATTGCTAAAAAGGATCGCTACGGCAAAGTGTTTCAAGCGTATGGCGGGGATTTTGGGGATAGGCCTACCGATTATAACTTTAGCGGTAACGGTATAATGTATGGCGATCGCCGTCCTTCCCCCAAAATGCAGACGGTAAAATATAATTATCAGCCTGTTAAAGTGAGTTTTCTTTCGGACGGACAGGTTAAAATCACCAACAAGCATTTGTTTACCCCTACATCTGTTTACGATTGTGTGGTTATACTAGAAAAAAGCGGAAAAGAGATTGCCTACAAGGCGATGGCTACGGATGTGCCGCCCCTTTCCGAAAAAACATATTCTTTGCCTGTTTCTGTACCGAAACATATTTCTACACAGGCTGGGGTAGGTGAATATACGATCACTGTATCCTTCCGCCTAAAAGAGGCTAACTGTTGGGAGCGGCAGGGTCAT
>Ga0123355_10011200_pt1 | contig 13804 bp, 4 predicted proteins | sample TergutEmb28metaG_3_FD_89872 | JGI IMG/M metagenome (GOLD analysis project Ga0123355, IMG submission 89872) | Embiratermes neotenicus P1 segment gut microbial communities from Petit-Saut dam, French Guiana - Emb289 P1 | ecosystem: Host-associated > Arthropoda: Insects > Digestive system > Gut ... | reverse complement strand
TTGGAACGGCTGTGTTCTTTCGTGTTGATACACAGAGAAGACACAATTGGAACGGCTGTGTTCTTTCGTGTTGATACACAGAGAAGACACAATTGGAACGGCTGTGTTCTTTCGTATTGATACACAGAGAAGACACAATTGGAACAATCACATGGCGAGGAACAACCCAAATATTAAGACCATTATTACAGTACTGGCCGAGGCTGTGTTCTGATTCCTCCGCAAAATTGACTTCCAAACTTTAAATATTTACTCTTCTCGCCTTTCAGCAAATTTAACGGAGCAGTATTGCTTTTTCGACCACAGACTATACTGACAGAAGGAAAACAGATACATTATTTGGTTAGAAAATTCGCATTGCAGTTGAAATTTCCAAGTTCCCTTGCTGTTTCCAACTTTCCTCACCTGACCTACACACCTAAACATCAGGAACACAAGCGGAAAACGCAGGAATCTGTCACCCGCTAAACACACACACACACACACACACACACACACACACACACACACACTACAACATCAGCTGCAAATTTCATCACCTGTGTCCTTCGTGAGGCCTTGAACATGAGCAAAAACTCGAAGGAGGCTTACGTTAACAATATTCTGTTTACATCTAACAATGGTCGTTATAAAGAAAAGGAATCAGACACCCTACATGGAGGTCAAGAAGTGGCGATGTCTTAGTGACCGTGCTACTTAAATGAGAATATGATCTCTGACCTGGGATCCAGTTCATACAACAATCAATTACCTTTCATTTTCCTTTTAACAGTTCGCATTCCAGCGCTTTGGAGAAATTCCAGCCTGTCCTTTATTTAAATTTATCAAAATATTTCCATGCTAATAAATTCTGAGCTTGTAGGTTCATGGACATTTAGCCAATAAATGCTAAGAGATACTAAACCAAGTTCCTGTCAAGGATTGTAAAAAAATATGCATTTTCGGCAACCGTAAACTTCCAAACAGCAGCTATATTAGCATGGAACGAAACAACTGAAAACCCCCAAAATTATTTTCTTTATCATAAAAACATTATACACTTTGGAAAGGGGGGGGGGGTTATTGTACATACAAACGCATTACATGTCCTACTATTTGGAAGAATTAAACGAACAATATTCATAATGCACAGGAAAGGATGGGGAAGGACTCGGTCTTTGCTTATTTGCCGGTATGCTCTTGTGAAAGTTTTACAGTCCCTTCCCCGAGGTTCAAATTTGAAATTCCCACCCCCGAAAAGTGGTTAGTCATAAACTGAAAGCCATCTACACAATAATAATAATAATAATAATAATAATAATAATAATAGTTCATGTATTAGGTATAGACTTTCCAGGAAAATGCTGGATCAGTACTTCAAACTAGGCTGTGACTGCCTCGTGTTACTTTTGAATTTGATGTTTGTGTGACCGTGCATCGTTGGTACAATAATATAACCAACCAAACAGATGCAACAATAACACTTTATTAATGATTTCAATCAGCTCAATATGTTTCGGGCGATAGTTTCGCCCATCCTCAGGAACACTAGACTGTGTTTACAGCTTGTGGTATAATGCACCGACGGTGTCATGGATGAGGTGGCATCAGCCAAGCTGTAAACACAGTTTAGTGTTCCTGATGATGGGAGAAACTATCGTCCGAAACGTGTCGAGGTGATTGAAGTAATTAATAAACTGTGATTGTTGCATCTAGTTGGTTGGTTGGTTATATTATCGTGTTACTTTGTTACCTGTTTATTTTTCGTTGTCATTCGATCATTCGGGGCTATGAAATCTGAGTTGCTAAAACCGTCGTTATGTGAACCAAACACAAAGAAAAGTGAACACGACTAAATCTGGTCTCCAACAGGCAGTAATATTACAGACCTAAGTATTTTTTTTCAAAAAAAAAAATCGTCAGTCTCGATACTATTTTCTTTTTATTCATTAAACATTTGCACTGCCAAGAAAGGAAGTTTTCGATCAAATATGTAGATGTTTTAAGATCTAATCTTTGCATTTTGCCACTTTCTGAAAGATAAGCCTTTCCCGAAGATTTTTATGATGTGAACTATGCGGGTTTGCTGTACTGACACTAACCAACCTTGTAGGTTTGGAGTCAGCTTTCAGTATACACCTCAGAATCACATTTAAGGGGCAGACATGGCTTCCCAGTACGTGCATTTCTCAATTCGTGAAAACACGAAGAAAAGAAACGTCCATTTTTGGTTCCTGAGAGCATTAAGTCCAACTGAACAAAGAACTATAAAAATGTTATTGACGTTGATAGAAACAATGGAGTTACTCCCAAACTTTAAAGCCCACAGGCGTCTGGGATGATGCTGTGTCTAGCTTGGTAGATGTGTGTCAGCATGAGAACCTAACACTTCACAGAATACTTCTGCATTACCTATGCAACTACCTCTACCAACAATGTAATGATATCTGAAGCCATACATCGGCAAAATGGCCACTACAATCTAGAATGACAAATTTCAGTCCGCTGTAATAAAATCTGCATTTACGACATGAATGTTTACTTACGTCACTCTCACGGGTAATGTATAGGAGCAGACAGCGCAATCTGAACCGGTGACTATATATTACAGCAATCAGAGAGTGCCTCCTCGATTTAACTGGCCACAGACCAAATTAGTCGCCTCATATTCAACTCCAGTGAGGCATGCATTCTAATTCTACTCATCTTGTAACGGGACCCGCTGCAAGCATTTCATTACTACAGCAGGAAATGTCTGTCCTGGTAGCAAAATTTTAGTCCAAGCTGTAAGTAAAAAAGCCTGATGGTGCTATAGTCATGTGGCTAGAAACGTGGAGACTAATGAACGCACATTTGTGGGTGGAAGTAAAAGACGCGCCTTTCCTTTACGTATGGCGAGTTATGCCATCCAGATATACGTTATGTGTTGTGAACAAAACAGCCAGCGACACAACAGAATGACAACAGAACTGTTTCTATGCTGTTAATATAGCACTTGCAGGCCTTTAGCACTTAGTCTACTAAAGCAGAGAATATGGTGAGCTCCTAGTAATACCAGCAATTTTAACGTGCACTATTTCGTGACCTACGTTTGGCAACATTGACAACCCTCTCTTTTTATTGTCTGCACATTATCTCAGCACTGAATCAATCACGAAAGACGCCCTGTGTCATATTTGTGTCTAAACACTTAGTCAGGTTTTTTTTCGAAAAGCATGTGCAAAATTTAAATACCCCGCAGAATAATTCCGTGAGGTGGGACTTACAGATGGGATTGAACTCGGCGTTTGAAGGGTTAAACAGACAGCACAAATTTTTTTCTCTTAAAGTGGCTCAGTATGTCTTTTATTTTCACTTAATAATATTTATAAAACAATTAGCAGGCAAGATTCAACGATTAAGCCTATTGCTAAAATTGTAATATTAATTATGTTAGCACAGCTGTTTTTATTACACAAGGTAATATGTAGGCTACATGTTTCGACTAATAAATAGTCATCTTAAGGCCTATTCTTCACAGGATGCTGTGTACACATTGGGATCCCAGTGTGTTTAACATTGTTGATTAAAATAAATGTTCGCACAGTACCTCTGCACTTTAACTCTTAAGTTCTTATATAAATAGGTGCGTTTAGCTTGAGTCGCTGTGAATTTGAATGAAGACATAACGAAGTGCTTGGATACACTGGGATCCCAATGTGTGGACAGCATCCTGTGGCTTAACCTGTAAAGAATAGGCCTGAAGATGACTATTTATTAGTCGAAACATATAGCCTATATATTACCTTGTGTAATAAAAACAGTTGTGCTGACGTACAAATTAGTATTGCAATACGTATCCAAGCACTTCGTGAAGTCTTCACTCAAACTATTGCTAAAAACAACTCCCCCCCCACCCAAAGTTCTATCGAAAAATGGAACATTCTGGGACATACGTCTCTCCACGGACGGCATTATACATCCTGCACCGAGTACAAGAGCACAGTGCATTTCTACACTTTCATTCTCTGCCGATGCGTGTCGTGTGACACAGGTCACTCACGAACTTCATAACTGCAGCTGCGGCCTATCAATGAAGCACAATATTTTCTACCCAGACATTAATGGCACCACTGCGGTTAGCTGTCAATGCAACCAATTACTCGTAATTACTCACAGGTGGTCAGTTGTCAACACAATTCATTAGCTACACTACTGCAATCGATTGCCACTACAACATATTAGTTATGCTCACAAGTTCCGTTGTCAGTACAACACCTCCGCCACAATGATGTGATCAGTTGTCAGTACAACACACTATGTACACTGATGCGGTCATTTGTCAATATAATATTCACACGAAGCTGTGTAGTTTTCCGTTTCCGGCATCTCGTTTTACCAATAAAGTGTTGTCTTGAACCATTCGATAAGCAAGGAAACCACCTTTCGCTTGCTTGTTTTCGCCCCTACTACTCGTTACTGCTCTTTTCGTTATCCTCTTTCTTCTTCTCTTTTTTCTCATGTTCTTTCTTTCTGTTCTTTCGGCATTCGTTTCTTTTATTCCCGTATTTTATTTCTGTCTCTTCCCCTGCACATTATTTGTCTACTCGAGATTTCTTCCATTTTCTCCGTTCGATTTATTAGTATGACTCGTACAGTGTGTTCCTTACATCGCCGGACTGCTTCCCGTACGGTAGGCAACAATGCTCCCGCACAGTGACCGACGATTCCCACAGTTCTGCAATGTTCATTCCCGCTCAGCCACCGTTAAAAAAGAGTTTCCTGTGTAACAGAGGACCTTAGAAGGAGTATCGACTACCGTGACGAGCAATATCATGGCTTCCCTCCGTTCTCCAAAGGCTAACACCATGAAACAGAACACGACCGCTTCATCCCCAGTCACCTCAATTCCCCTTACCAGAGGATCCTCCCACTTCAATAAATTTTAAATAATCCCTGTAACATATGTAGTGTCATACGGTCCTACGAAAAAAAAAAATAGTCGCAATTTGTACTTGGTTTGTCTTGGCCGAAGCAAAATTTATTTCCACTCAACCCGATGGCCAAGTCTTCGGGCACTCACTTTTTGTATCCAACCTATGCAACAAATGTGGTTCTAAATTATAAAACCGGTAGGGGTTAAGCTATTACATGTACACACATTCCCTTCCTTTGCTGGTGTACGTATGTGGATCAAAAATATTACAGAAACAAAATGAAAAAAATGGGGAGAGGGGCGGACAAAACAGCCTTAGGTAAACGAATAGATAACAATACAAACAGACCGTCGATCGCAGCTTAATATTTTAGTTACTCAATATTTAATACAACGCGTTTCGGCCTAAATGGCCAACGTCAAGTACAACATTTATAACAAGTACCTGGAAGTATTTACCTGATTATTACTACGTAGACCGAATCATGTTGTACTAATGAATAGTTGAAATATTGAGTTCTGATAGACTTTCTTTGTATTATTTCATTATACAAAGGTCATGAAGGAAGGTACAAATTTCACGCGTGGCATCTTTTGCAACTACATAATTACATATACAGCAAGTTTTCGTAAATATTTCCCACATTATTCCAACACGATACGGTTCAAACACAAGCTGTGCATAAATTTTCCAAGAATCGAGAAACAACCTTACAATTTTAGGCGCCAGACGGGTGATATGAAACAATTTCCCTAATGAGGAACCATCTTACAAAATGTAACGGCCTGAGTGACTTGCCACTTGGGATTTGTCCACTCCTGCCTTGCACCATTATCAATGGCAGGCATAGACTACGTTCTGAAGCTATTCCAGGTTTTACAGGTCAATATCAAACTGAATAGCTGGTTTGTATGTGTGCCTGTGATAAGAGCTCGGAAGCCAAACATGCCGGACTAATGCGAGCAATACATGGGATTTAATGGAGTTAGAATTTAGAGGGTCATAAATCTATTACGATCAATAATAGTTAAACGGTAGGAGTTAAACGTTACAGAAAGGGGGAAAAAAGAAGTAATGAAGAAAGAAAAGAACAGGGGCATTTGGTGGAAGAAGAGAAAAATGATCAGCTCTGTTAATAGCAGTGTTTAAAACACTGGCCGCCGATTACGCGGTTCCTATTACAATGTACTTTATTTGAAACACACACACACACACGCATACACACACGCACACACACAAACACACACACACACGCACAAACACAAACACACACACACGCACAAACACACACACACGCACAAACACACACACACACACACACGCACAAACACACACACACGCACAAACACACACACACGCATACACACACACGCACACACACACGCACAAACACAAACACACACACACGCGCACAAACACACACACACACGCATACACACACACGCACACACACAAACACAAACACACACACGCACAAACACACACACACACGCACACACACACACATCCGAACGTCTCAATACCTGTTTATCATTCTTGCTTCTGTTGGCCCTGCTTCCAACTATCGGCTGAGAAAGATATTCGTGATTTTATGTTTTGTTGACCGTGCATCCCTGTATAATCTTTTTCAAATGAAGCCAACTAGGTGCACACTTTCTTCAGTCTATCCATATATGCCCAAAATATGTTACGAACAATTCAATCAACATCATTTTACGTTCGTCGTTGTAAAACCACCTTTCAAAAATCTGGCAATTGAAAAATCTTCGTTAAGCGAACTCTGGAATAAAAACCTCACATCCGCAAGGCACGCAAAGCTGCAACTTCCACAAGGACAAACAAGTCTCGTTGGTTCACTTCGTTACAGAAAATGCAGCAGCAGTACTGCTGGGGTTTCACTGAATTAGAAGTTACAATACAGTGTGAGGCCGGGCCCAAGTGGGACTTCCTGCCTCTATCAAGCACTCTCCTGCCACTAACAAAGTTACAGAGGTTTATCTCAGAGAGAGAGAAAAAAAAAAACTTCTCTCGAAGTCGATCTGTCTTCACACAGCGTTCTATATGAAATGATGCAATTCTGAGAATATAAAAAAATAAAAACCACTCGCTGCGCTGCGCATGGTAAAGAGAACAAAGTTTTACCCTTTGAAAAAGAGAAATACATTCCAGCTGGATGGAAGAAAAGAGGGATAATGAAAGGGATGAAGTCGAGTTGCATTGTAAGCTCAATGGTGCTGTATTCCGCTGGAAAATACCGCATTAGGGAGAGAGACGAAGCGTAGCAGTATTTGTCCCAAATTGCGTGCCAAATTACATGGAGGTTTTCACACTTATACAGGTGAAAACACCAAATTAAACGTTAGTAGCTTCATATTTCACAGAAAGTGGATCTCCGAAAACAGTAACCTCACATAACATTGGTCTCATTTTAGTTTTAAAAAACAGTTCAAAACAGTTAAAAATTTTCATCCGGATTAATAATTAAGATATAGCGGCATTGTTTCTACTTGCATACCTATCCAACTGACAACCAAATCCGTTATGTTTCTCTCTACTTTCTTACTTGTCTACCCATAATTCACCACTACATCATGGTGTCAGATCCTTCACATTCCGTGTGGCATTTTTGCAACAATAACCCACAAGAATTCTGTACATATATATTGCACCAAACCAAATGCCGAGCCTAGACACAGTAAGATACAGGTAAAGCAATCCCTGTAACAGACCTGGACAGGCCCTGAGGGTTCCAGGAGTTTAAGGCTCCCAGATTTCAAGACAATCAGCACATGAAGGTGGTAAAGGTAAAATAAATATCCTTATTAGCACAGTGGTTAAGGCGCTGTGCTACAAATCGGAAGGTCGCTGGTTCGATCCCAGCTGTTGTCATTGGAATTTTTCATTTACATAAAATCCGATCCGACCTGGGTACCAGGAGGATTTTCTGGAGGTAAAAGTGGCCGGTGCGTAGGCTGACAATCTTACTGCCATCCTGCGCCGTTGTTATGAAATCTGGGAATCTTAACTTCCTGGAACCCTCTGGGCCACTCCAGGCCTGTAACGGGACTGCTTTACCTTCATCCACTTCTGTTAGAGGCTGAGTCGACCCCAGGGCTACAGTTCGGCCGGAAGGATCAATCCATTGAAAAATTCCAGTGACACCATCGGAAGCTGAACCCGCAAGCTTCTGGCTTCCAGCGCAGTGCCTCGATCAACTGTTCCACCGCGTGCCCCAGCCTACACACAATAACAATATTTATTCACATCCTAACTATGTTAATTAATATGCCGAATACAAGCCGTATGTTCTCAGGCTTCGACCAAGTTCCACAGACTTGGGTGCGTTTTTTTTTATATTTAGGTTTGAGAAACTGCATAAAAGGATTCTGGATCGAATGGCAGCAAGTAGTTTAGTTCGTCTGCTTTCAACTGCTTCAAAGAGTGTAATTTTTAATATTTTATAATACTAATAAAACACTCTATTAGTCAATATTTCGCTACCGGGAATTTCATCAGTCGAAGACCTGTAAGCTGATAAACGCCATAAATGGAAAGTGTGCCTCACACAGCTATATACTATATACCGACACCTCGAGCTTCACCGAAAGTTCAGAGATTATTAAAAAGCCAGAATATTAACACATTCAAGATAATTATGCAATTTCAGTAAAATTTCTCAAAAACATTTGCACAAAAATTTCGCTCTGCTATGTATTTCCGATTGATCTGTGTCACACGCTGAAGCGTGGAGATACTTTCAAGGTCAATCCAAGCTCCAATTCATTCTGACAGTACAATATTAGCCTTCAGGTGACCGTGCATCGTGATAACTTCTTATAATAAGACCAACCAGATGCACTAATTTATAATAAGAACAACCAGATGCACCAATTTCTCAATTTTATTTTTGGAATAAAACTATATAAGTTTCACACAGTTCCTCTGTCTATCATCAGGAGTTTTTCACTGTACACACTGCAATGGTATATGTCATACAAATTTGCTGACAACTTGCGAGCAGGACCAGGGTCATACAAATTTGCTGACAACTTGCGAGCAGGACCAGGACGGAACTGCAGTTCCGTCCTGGTCCTGCTCGCAAGCTGTCAGCAAACCTGTATGACATATACCATTGCTGTGTGTACAGTGAAAAACTCCCGATGATGGACAGAGGAACTGTCCGAAACGTGTATAATTTTATTCCAAAAATAAATGAGAGAAATTAGTGGATTTGGTTGGTCTCATTACAAGAAGTTCAATATTATATAATGTTTTGGAACGCAACGTTAAAACTACATGAGTAGGTGACACTGAATGCAAGACTGGACTGTCGTTAAATTTTCATGTTCGTCTCAGCGTTACCGCTTTGATCACTTTTACAGCCGTTGTGTGCTACTGAACTAGAAACAAACAAAGTGCGAAGAGCGCACAGCACACGGCTCTCAGTGATGTGCATTTCATGTTTCCACGTGAATCAATGTTTTATGCATATGTTTAAAGCTGTTCTTTCTGAAAAATGTAAAATTCAACAAACACACTATTAATTTACCCCAGATAAAGAACTATCAACATTACATACGAACACCAATTACTACCCTTGCATCTCGCCATAATGTATTCATCACATTAAAATATGTTTCAATACAACGTATGAATTTCAGTTAAATCTGTATCGAGTTGGGGACCACGGTGGCTCAGTGGTTCAGGTGCTGTGCTACAAATCGGAAGGTTGCTGGTTCGATCCCAGCTGGTGTCAGTGGATTTTTCATTGACATAAAATCCTTCCGATCGACTCAGTCTCTAACAGAAATGAGTACCAGGATTATTTCCTGGCGGTAAAAGCGGCCCGTGCTTAAGGCTGACAACCTACCACCATCCTGCGTCGCTGTCACGAAATCTAGGAACCTTAACTTTCTGCAACCCTCTGGGCCTGTCCACGCCTGTAACGGGACTGCTTTACCTTTTTTCACCTGTACCGAGTATTTAGACGGGATCCTGGAATTGTATTTAAGACCACTTTCTTTCGGAAAATACTTGACATGTTCTGTACACACATTCAAAAAAAAATTGGAAAGTAGAGCACATAAATCATTACCCATGACTCCCATAAAGAGGCATGTATCCCACGCCATTACTTTTTCGACGAATTATTATAGCGAACACTCATAAAAATTTCGATTCAAGCTTCGTTCCATATGCACAGTTGTTATATATAACTGACATGAACCAAAACAAAAACTGACCAGAAAATATTTAGTATAGTCCACCATTAGTAGTTTTGATCGAAATCCGCCTTGCACTTTCGAATACACGCCCACAATTCCACTACATTAGCGAAAATGCACGATCTTATCCATAATTTAATAATTTCATTAAACCAATGCAAAGAACTTACGGACCAAATATCTTTTCACACGACACAGCGCCGTTAGATGAAGCACACATAAAGACAAATTGCCCTTGAGTTTCCTCCTTCCCTGATTACCACAATCCCGTGATCAGGAGAGCAGCAGTCCTATCACACAAGACGTGAAAATGAAATCACTCCAGCTGTATACGCAGCGTCGCCGCAAAACACCGAATCACGGATTAGTTCGTTTCCACGGGAGAAATTGCTTGGAAGGGAAGGGAACGAGACTAAATGGAAGTCGTAACGTGGCTGATGTGTTTCTGCACTGTGTCCCTGAACTGAAGGCTCACTACATGCAATAATTTAACCCCAAACTCTACTTATGCTAATGATACCACACAGTTTTCAGATTTATACGCATTTATTAGAGGCTTCTTGGTACGAACTACACAAACTGAACACATAATGGAAATGCCACATTCAGAACTACTGCTCTGATTTTGATTGCCTTACGTCTACAACGAATATTTTCGGGATAACTTAATTTTGGTTCATATTTCAACCGAAGCTCGCCTTTAATAATGGGCTCTACTGACCCCGTAAAGCCGAATGGTTGCCACGCGTATCACCACGCTCCCAACATACAAGAATGAATTCTTCCCACATAGTTACTTTTCTGTATAATTCTTATAATACACCGCCATTATTTCCTTATGTAACATTCGACTGGTCTTTCTCATGGAAGTACAGTGTTCTCTATGAGGTAAGAACTGAACTTTTATACAAAATTTACGCTACATTTAAACTTCAAGCGTTAGGTGAATTAACTCAGTTAATTACCTGGCTATGAGCTACATGATCGGGGTTCAATTCCCAGCTATGGAATTTATTTTTCCGTCACCATGGATCACTTGCGAATTCAGTCACCTCCTATTCAATATACACTGGAGAATTTTCCCTGAGGTAGAGCAGCTACAGCGTGAAGCCGATACGACATCCATCTAAAACCAAGATTAAAACGTGGACAGTTCTACCTCCTAGCTCTACAGTTTCTATATACCGCGTCTTCACGGTTTGGTCGTTAAAAGGTGAAGCAATCCCCGTACAGGCCTGTTATAGGCCCAGAGGGTTCTAAGAGTTGAGGCTCCAAGATTTCGAGACATTCGGCACACGAAGGTGGTAAGGCTGTCAGCCCTACACATCGGCAAGCCTTTACCCCCAGGAAATAATCCTGGTACTCATTTCTGTTAGTGGCTGAGTCGACCCTAGGGTTATACTGAGGCCGGAAGGATTATGGCAATGAAAAATTCAAATGACACCATCGGGAATCGAACCCGCGAACTTCCGGCTTGAGCACAGTGCCTTAACCAATTGCGCCATCGCGTGCCCCCATTTGGCCGTTAAGGGTCAGGTTAATTTTTACACTATTAAGTGAACAGAATAAATTATAAAGCTATTCGTCATATAATGGAGTTGCGCTAAGATGAAAGCCGTAGCAACTGATGAACTGTACATAACTATATCCCATCCTGTATTCATGTGGATTAGCCTGCAGAGCTGCAGTGAATTGCAGGCAAAGGTCGTATCTATTACGTCATTAACGTGATTAATTCCATCAGTTAACACGAGTATTAAAATGATGTATTTAATTTATGCTGATAGCGGGTTGATCTCTTGTCCAAACGTCATCGCAGTAAGACCCATCGATACAACCTGCTGCAGAATACAACAGAACGGACTCCGGTTTACGACGGTGCGATTTATAACTATACACATTTACGAAGTTAAATACAAACAATAAAGCCCTTTGTTACAAAGACGCTTGCTCATCCAGTTTATCTTCCGATATGACGAACATCAAAAAACGAGGCTTACCAAGAGGGATTTTGTGTCAACGGTTATAAGTATTTGTAATCCAATAACAGCAGGAAGATCCTGACTAGCCAATTCACTATAAATTTCCAAGGAGCAACCTCCGCATAAGTTTTATTTTGTACTTCAAAGGAATGATGCAAAAGTATGAAGAATCATTCAATAACTAATGTCTATTTTCCCCACCGCCAATGAAAGTTGGAATGGAAGGGCCGAGACGCTGACGGCTAGAAAGTGACGAATGAAATTCGGACGAGACACAAATCCGAGTGACGCTATGCAAAGTGATACAACGTGGGCCCTACGCTGTATTGATTTTGAGGCAGAGAGCAGAAACAAGCAGGGGTCAGTACGGGCAGGCACCCAGACACCTGCCAAGTACGTTCCCGTGCCTCGTAGTAACACCCCACACGTCTGAAGCTATCAGATCCGTACCTGACAGTACGTACATGTGCCTCGAAACAACACACATGGCTCTCACTTACATGCCTCACATTACCATTCTGTGAGCAGTACAGGGTTATTAAAAATGACTGTCGGGGTTTTAACAATTTGTCATACATAATACACTTGAGATAGGAGACATGTATTTTTTTGTTTAATAGAACAACACTCCAAGTTTTTGTTACATACCTTACAAGTGCTCTATGTGTGCACCCTTTGTGATTCTACAAACATAAACACGATAATCGAGATCGTTCCGCATGTCAGCGGTGATGGTTTCAATGGCGGTTCTGATTCGTACCTTCAGTTCCAGGATACACACGCACCCTGTCTCTTGAAACTGTGCATACCACCTTCGAATGGAATTGTCAGATGGTGGTAGTTTCCCGAATTTGGTGCGGAATTGCCGTTGGACAATTGTACCCCGACGATCATTTTGAATAACCCTGTATTTAGATCTCCGCAAGCCATAGACGCCTCAGGCAATAACAGCTTATAAGGACAAAGACTTACGGCAAGTCCCTTATGCCTCACCATATTACATCTGGCCCTCAGAGTAACGTAATATCCCGTTCCCAAATGTAACAGATCTGACGATCACAGTAACACATCTGACTCTTATATTAACCTTTTAAAACCTACCGGTTACTTTACGTACAAGGTTTAACATTCAAAAATTCTGTTTGGTGATTACATCGCATGTATGTGTTTTGTATGGCTCTCAGAAGAAACAGTAACTTTTGCCTTATACATCATTAAGAGACTGGCTTTTATAACTGAGGTGGAGAGTGTTTACTGTGCGGTAGGCACCGAGTCCTTATTTAACACAGATACGTCTCGTCCTTCAAGAGTTAATATCATTGAAAAATAAGCTGGCGTAAAATCAAAATTATTCCAGACGAAATTGATAAAACCAACTTTTACACGCACCAAAATGTATATATTTCAGCCGTTAGTAAGTCAGCTACATGTTTCTGCACGTCTTTAAAATCGTATACAACTCTTGCCTGTTGTAACGTTGTGTGCACCGTACACTGTATAGAAATTAATTTATAAAACAAATTTTACATGCACCAAAATGCCAGACGAAGTTATGACAATTACAAAACTGCTAGCTGTGACGTTCTGGAAGCAGTGCTGATGAATGGTAGCAATTGTTTTTTTTTTTTTTTTTTTAACAGAATGCCTCACCGATTTTTTTTTAATGTTTTGGGGGCAAAAGGGTTTTGCAGAAAATCCAACA
>Ga0123355_10011199_pt1 | contig 13804 bp, 13 predicted proteins | sample TergutEmb28metaG_3_FD_89872 | JGI IMG/M metagenome (GOLD analysis project Ga0123355, IMG submission 89872) | Embiratermes neotenicus P1 segment gut microbial communities from Petit-Saut dam, French Guiana - Emb289 P1 | ecosystem: Host-associated > Arthropoda: Insects > Digestive system > Gut ... | reverse complement strand
TTATCCAGATACAGACTGGACTTTTTCTTTCGACGGCCATGTGTTGACCATGGTTTTGGAGCATTCCGGTCATTCTTGGAGTCACGAGCTTACCAGAGACCCCAATTTTGACCCATTCAACTTTGACCCTGCACAGCTGCCAGTCCTAACACGGGAGGGACCGGCAGGAAGATAACGATTACGGATACAAACATATTAGAAAAAAATATCAAACTGACTCGTTTCGTACCGAATAAGCATTCGCTGCGCAACATCACACAAGCCGAAAGAGAAAAGTCTAGCCAATTTTTGGCTAGACTTTTCTCTTTTGTTGGCCTGGGGTTCAGGGGGCGGTATTGTTAGTAGAGGTCGTTCAAAACCTCCCTTACCAACATACACCTTACCCAACAGGTATTTTTAATCCTTTAAGGCAAATACACATTCTGCCCACGAAGTGCGTCTTGCAACGCTTTTACATCCACCTTCCGCGGCGCAACATCGCCTTGCACCGCCATAGCCGCAGCCACGCCACAGGCCTGACCCATGAGCATTACCGTGGGGATAACCCGGAGCATCTCAATGGCACCGAAGTCGCCGGAGATACAGCGACCGGCCACCAACAGGTTCTCCACCTTCTTCGGCACAAAGCAGCGATAGGGAATCTGCTTCAATTCGTGCTCAGGCTCGAATTTATGGTAGGGCGGCTGTACCACCACCACAGTGTCCTCGTAAGAACAACAGGCATTGAGCTCAGCGCGGGTGATTGTGTGCTCACCCTCCACCATTCTGGAACTTCTCGTCCCAATCTGGGGCGCAGTGTCTACGATGACCGCCTTTTCAAAGCCCGGGACATTCTCCTTGAAGTAGTCCACCGTGCGGAGCATAGCTTTGCGGGTATCAATTTCCACACGGATCAGATCATCCACATTGATGGCACTGCCCTTTGTGGTATTGTTAAACCATACGATGTTAGAGATGCTGCTGCGTACAAAGAACCCATGGGGCAGATCACCAAAGCTATAGCCCCCTGTGAGACCGCCGGCTTTCTTGAGCTCTTCTACGATTTTGTCGCTGTTTTTCGTATCCGCCAAATAGGCCTCAGCCGCGTCTGTATCCACATTGCCCACTCTGAAGATGAGCCCTAAGGGGAGATGTCCCTCTGTGAAGTTCTCACCCGCCGTGGCGAATACGTCACCGTCGCCCGTGGCATCGATTGTGACCTTGGCCAAAACCGCCTGTCTGCCGGACTTGCTCTCAAAGATGGCCCCCTTAACCGTGTCACCCTCCATGTAAGCCTTGCTAAACCAGGCGTGCAATAGAAGCTGTACACCGGATTCTAAGCACATGTCATTTGCGACGCATTTGAGGAGCTCCGGATCTACAACGGGGCTGTTGCGGACAATCTTGTCCTCGCCGCCGGTGCCGCACCATTGCCGCCACTTGAGGATATCTTTCATCTCACTGCTGCCCCAGATCTCTTTCTCGGGGCCGATGAGACCATCTAACTTCTCTAGGCGATCTAAAGTCTCCTCCACCAGACCCTTGATGACCACGCTGCCTTTGCCGTCATCTAAGCAGTCGAAGAGCAGGACATAGCCGCCAGTGGCCATACCGCCCAGGTAGCCATAGCGCTCCATCAGAATGGTTTTCGCACCACTGCGCGCCGCCGCCACCGCGGCACAATAACCGGCGGGGCCCGCGCCGACGACTAATACGTCCGCCTCGGCATAAACCGGTATCTGTTGCTCTTGTTCAATGATATACTTTGCCATCTTCTCTTCTCCTTTGATAAATGATTTTCCGAGCGCTAATCGCCCAGGTAAGCTTTTTGGATGCTGGGATCTACCAACAGGTCTTTTGAGTCCCCCTGTGTCGCCACTACGCCGTTCTCTAAGACATAGGTGTAATCACTGAGGCCCAGCGCTTGGCGGGCGTTTTGCTCAATGAGCAGAACCGTTACATTCTGTTCGCTGATCCGCTTGATGTACTTAAACACCTGCTTTGTGACAACGGGAGCCAAGCCCAAGGACGGCTCATCAAACATGATCAGCGCAGGATCTGACATCATGGCTCGGGCGATTGCTAACATCTGCTGTTCACCGCCGGACAGGGTACCCCCCTGCTGATTTTTCCGCTCCCCTAAGATGGGGAAAAGTTCATAGATACCGGCCTCTTTCGCCTTGAGTCCCTTACCGCCCTGGGGTGAGCCGATGATTAGATTCTCCTCCACCGACAGACCCGCAAAAATCTTACGGCCTTCCGGCACCTGGGCGATCCCCGCTCTGACCACATTGTGGGGTTGCTTGGGCACAGGGATACCTTTAAACAAAATATCACCGCTCTGGGCTTTGACCACACTGGATATGGCGTTGAGTAGGGTCGTCTTCCCCGCGCCGTTAGAGCCGATGATGCTGATGATCTTCCCCTCCGGAACTTCGATGGAGACATCAGTGAGGGCAGTCACGGGGCCATAGCTGACAGACAGATTTTTGATGCTCAGTAGTGACATTACTCCTCGTCCTCCCCCATGTATGCTTTGATGACTTCCGGATTCGACTGGATTTCAGCAGCGCTCCCCTTCGCCAGCAATTGGCCGAAGTGGATCACATAGACCAGCTCAGAGAGGGTGTACACCACCTTTAGGCGGTGCTCAATGAGTAGGATGGTGATGTCAAACATCTGCCGAATTTCAGCTAATAGCTGGATGAATTCGTCCACTTCCACCGGGTTTAGTCCCGCCGCCGGTTCATCCAGTAACAATAGTTTGGGTTCACTGGCTAAGGCTCTCGCCAGCTCTAACTTGCGCTGTTTACCGTAGGGCAGACTGCCGGGCTTTTCTTTGGCGTAGTCGGCTAAGCCCACGATCTCCAGCATGTGCATACTTTTCTCCGCGTTTAAACGGTCGAACTTCTTCCTCCGGGGGAGGCCGAGTACGGCCTCGAAGATATTATAGGGCGCTCTGGCGTCCAGGCTCGTCACCACATTGTCTAGGATATTGAGCTGGCTAAACAGGCGGATATTTTGAAAGGTTCTCGACAGCCCCAGCCTGGATATCTTATGCTGCGGCAACTTGGTGATATCATCCCCGTCAAACAAAACCGTGCCCTGACTGGGTTTATAAACCCCCGAGATGATGTTAAAAAAGGTCGTCTTCCCGGCACCGTTTGGCCCGATGATACTCGTGACCCCGCCCCGCTCTACCGTGAGGGAGACATCGTCCACCGCTTTGACACCGCCGAAGTGCAGCGAGAGGTTTTGTACTTCCATGATATTTGACATCTCTACGCCTCCTTCCCGCCGGCATTTTTCCGCTTCTTGCGATCTCTCAGCCACTTGGGCAGATGCCAGAGTTCAAACTCACCCATAAAGCCCCGGGGCAAGAAGTTGACCACCACGAGCACAATGATACACTGGATGATGATCCGGTACGTATCCACAAAGCGCAGGGCCTCAGGCATGATGTTGAAGATGATGCCCGATATCATCGAACCCGTCAGGCTGTTGACACCACCGACGAAGACAATGCTGATCCAATCGATCGTCCGCCACACGCCAAATGCCATGGGCTCAACAAAGGTTGTGGTATAGGCGAACATAGCTCCGGCCAAGGCGGTAAAACCCCCGGCGAATACGAAGGACAAGAGCTTAATCCGCGCCACATTGATCCCCATGGCCGCCGCTGAAATCTCGTCATTCTTAATGGCGATGCAGTGTCTGCCGAATTTCGAATGCTTAAAGTTGATGACCAGGAAAATACAGATCGCCAAAATCAAAACGGCAATGGGCAGATTCATCAGACGCGGAATCCGCGCAATACCCATGGCACCGCCTGTGATATTACCCGCAAAGTTCAAGAGGGCCACAATGGCCTCACCAAAGCCCAGAGTAATCAGGGCGATATAGTCTCGCCGCAGGCGAATAACAGGCAAGCCCACCAAAAAGGCGCTCAACATACCCGCTAACACCGCGAAGATCAGAACCAGCGGCATGGGGATCGCCGTCCGGGTCGCGAGCATGGCCGCCGCATAGGCACCAACACTCATAAAGGCCGCCTGGCCCATGGAGAAGATCCCGGTGAGACCCAGGAGCACATACATGGACAAAATGGCAATCAAGGTAAAGGAAACCGTCGTTAAGACTACTAAATAATATCCCATTTCTTATCCTCCCACCAGCTACACTTTTTCCAAAGTGAACTTGCCGGCTATCCCCTGTGGACGCAGCCATAAGAAGACCATCGCAAAGATGAATACAACCGCCGGCATGAGCCCTCCGCCCACAAAGTAGGTGAGGAAGATTTCCATCATGGCAAGCAAAATACCGCCAAATAAGGCACCGGAAATATTGCCGAGTCCCCCTAAAACAGAGGCGATCATCCCCTTGAGCACCAGTTCATTGAGCTGGGGTTGCAGGACAAAGGTCATCCCGGAGAACACCCCGGCCACAGCCCCTAAGGCCCCGGAGATCAAAAAGGCGATGGCGATCATAACCGAGACATTAATACCCATTAATTTCACGGTGTTAGAATCCAAGGCCATGGCCCGGATGGCGATGCCCACCCGTGTCTTGTAAAGCATGATCATCAGGAGCACAATACAGACCGCTGAGAAGGCAAACATCACCACCTCAGTCGTCGCCACTGTCACCGGACCGATGTTGAAGAACATGGGCCGGAAAAATACGGGAAAGGCAAAAAATCGCGCCGCAAAGTTGATTACGATAATATTCTGCAGTAACAGCCCCAGCGTGGCCGAGGACACAAAGAGCAGCATATCATTGCCCTGTTTCCGCCGCAGACGCTCAAAGCCGATAAACTGAACCACGCAGGAGAGTAGAGCGCCGATGATAGCCGTGAGTAGCATCATGGGTATGAAGCCCATCCCCGTGTTCCGGTTTAGCACGAAAGCGGCATAAGCCCCCATTACCATAATGCCGCCGTGGGAGAAGTTTGAGAACTTCAACACGGAGAAAATCAGGGTAAACCCGAGAGCAATTACCGCGTAAATCGACCCTAAGGACAAGCCGTTTATCAATAGCTGTACGTAAAAATACCAGGGCAACATGTTACCTTCATCCCCTATTTTCATAGATTTAGAACACTTTCCCAGGGCGCTTCTTCAAACTGATACCGCACCCCACCAATGGGAAAAGCGGGGGTTTCGACTGTAAGAGCCGAAACCCCCGGACAGTACAGGATTTAGCTATGGCCTCTCCAGAAGCCTTCAAATCTTTGCTCACCGTTTTGGATGCGGATGACGTTCATACCCAGATCCAGGGGTGCGTGTGTGCTCGCGTCTTGCGTATAGGTCGGTGATACCAGGGTGTAGAGGTTCGTGATGTTCCGGATGGCATCCCGGATCGCGACAGGATCATCGCTGCCGGCTAGCTCAATCGCCGCCACCAAAACCGTCATAGCGTCGTAGCCGTTGACTGTTTTCATCTCCGGCGCGAAACCAAAGCGTGCAGTGTGGGACTCAATGATACCGGCCATGCGCGGATCACCCATGTAGACAATCTGCGGAACGATGGCGTCTAGGTAATAAGGGTCATTAATCAGCGTGATGAAGGGATCCGCCATATCCAGAGAACCGGCGAAAGGCAACTCCATACCCAGCTGTTGCGCCTGGTTTACCAATAGCACATTTTGCGGAATGGTATTCGGCGAGATGATAACGTCAGCGCCGGAAGCCTGGATTCTGCCCAGCTGTGTTCTAAAGTCTTGGTCTTGCGCGTTGATGATCTCAACAATTGCGATCTCAAGACCCAGCACGTCCTCCCAGTAGGCGATAAATGCGCCCTGGAAAGCCACCGTATAGGCATTGGCCTGATCGAAGATCACCGCGGGAGATCTCATCTCAGTCTCTTCGATGATATAGTTTGCGGTCACCTCAGCGTGGATGATGGCGTTAGGCTGTGAAACCAGGAAGGTAAAGGGATGCACTTCTCCCGTTTCAATGTCCATAGTCGCCCGTGGGTCAGAAGGCATACCCACTACAGGAACTTCCAGCTCAGTGGAGATCTCAATGAGACCCATCTGAATACCAGAGGCGTCTGAACCCAAAACAGCGGATACGCCGTGTACTTCAACTAAACGCATGTAGGCAGAGATGGTCTCCTGGGGGTCATTTCTGTTGTCATACTGGATGAACTCGATCATACGGCCGCCTAACAGGCCGCCTGCCGCGTTCACTTCTTCTACTTTGAGCCTTGCGCCCTGATAGATTTGGTTCCCCGAGATGGAGCGCGGGCCCGACAGGTCGTTGATGCCGCCGATGAGGATCGGGGGCAGATCACCTGGTGGGTCGTCGTCACCGTTATCGTCTGTTGCCGGAGTCGGCGTCGGGGCAGGCGTTGCCGGAGCCGGGGTTGGATCCGCACCGCCGCCTGCACATGCGACGAGGGTGAACAGCATTGCCAGAACCATGAGTAGTGCCAGAGTTTTCTTGAGCTTCATTTCATCTTTCCTCCATTTCAAAATAGATCGAACTTCCTTTATCTTCCGAGGCTGTGGTCTCTCTTGCATTGCCTCAATGCACAAAATAGGTGTTAGAACAGGCCCTCTGCCTGTAGCGCGTCGATCTCTGTAGCGCTGTAGCCAATCTCACCTAGTATCTCCGCCGTATGCTCACCTAACATAGGGGGCGCTAAGCGGATTTCCGCCGGGGTCTCACTGAAATAGATCGGGCAGGCGATAAGCTTAATCTCCCCCGCTGTGGGGTGTTTTACCGTCTGGATGATATTGTTGTGTATCACCTGGGGGTCGGCCACTACTTCTTCGTAGTCATTCACCTTGGCACACCAGATATCCTCCGCTTGGAACTTCTCCAGCCAATAGGCCGTGTCCTGCTTGACCATGCCCGAGGCCACTATGGGATACACCGCGTTCCGGTTATCGTAACAGGCCCGGGTATCTTTCATCAGTTCTTGCAGACCGGTCACCCCGACAAGTTCTTCGAATAGAGCCACCTTATGCAGGGGCACAACAGAGATGCCAATGTATCCGTCTTTCGTCTGGTAGATGCCATAGGGGGCCACGCTATGCGCCTGGGCGGAATAGCCCTCCGGACGCTTGGGCGGATCACCTGTGTTGAGATAATAGACAAACTCGTGGGATTGCAAGTGCAGGGCAGAGCTCAGCAAATTCGTCTCCACTCTCTGCGCGCCGCCGCCTCTCATCACGTTGATCAGTGCGGCTTGAATCCCATTTGCCAGCATGGCGGCACTGTACAGATCGACCAAGAAAGTCCCGCCGGATAGGGGCGGCCCCTCGGGGCCTACGATGGTGGTATAGCCACCCATACACTGGGCCAAAAAGTCCTGGCCGGGCAGATCGGCATAGGGGCCTGTGCTCCCGTAACCCACCGCCTCCGCATAGATAATCTTCGGATTGATCTCTTTGGCGGCCTCAAATCCAAAGCCCAGTTTCTCCAACACGCCGGGCCGGAAGTTTGAGATCAGCACATCCGCCTCTTGCACCAGCTTCGTCACAATCTCTTTGACCTTCGGATGTTTCATATCCAAAGTAAGACTGCGCTTATTCCGGTTGAGAGCCAAGAAGTACGGTGCCTCTCCACCTAAAACTTCAGGGTCAACCAGGGTCGTACGGTTAAAATCACCAGTCCCCGGGCGTTCGATGTTGATCACGTCAGCACCCATGTCCGCTAATAACTGCATAGCGGCTGGTGCCTGGGCAAAGTGGGTAAAGCCTAGTATCTTAATGCCGTGTAAGGGTCCCATATACGCCCCTCCCTCTTCCTTTAATCGCTCGGCCGACGGCCAATGTACTGCTTATCCACATGAAAAAGCACCGCTTCATCATGTTGGTTATAGACGGTAATGTCCCAGGTCACGATGCCAAACTCATCATTCTTGACGGCTTTCTCCGTCACCTTGGACTTGCAGTATAAAGTATCACCCGGATATACGGGTTTAATGTAGCGGATTTTCTCATGTCCATAGTGAACAGTCGGCACTTTCGTGGGGCTGATCTCCCGGGCCATAAACCCGTCGGCCACACCTAATGTCATCACACCGTGGACAATGGGGCCCTTTAGGCCTGAGGCCTCACAGTAACGGGGATCTAAGTGCACGGGGTGCACGTTGTCGGTACAACCGATGAACAGACGGATATCCGCCTCTGTCATCTGCCGCCCGAAGCCCTCCTGCTCTTCTCCGATTTGGAAGTCTTCATAATACTTATATTCCGGCATAGTTCCAACTCCTCTTCATTCTTTCTAATGGCACTGGACTAAAAAGCGACTAGGTGAATCATTTGTTCAAATTCAATCAGGGCCCCTTTTAAGAGATGTTCAATCAGTACCTTTTTTTCCTCATCGTAGCGAAAGAGCGGCACTGCCACACTACAGGCGGCAACCACGGCACCCTGCCGGTAGATCGGTACGGCTATACAGCGGAGTCCCTCTGTAGATTCCTCGCACTCATAGACGAATATCCCGTTGCCGTGCAGTTGACCGTACAACTCTGCAAAATCTGTAATCGTCTTTGCCGTCAGGGGCTTTAGGCCCTCAGGGTACAGGCGTTTTAACTCCTCTATAGAGTAGTTTTTCAACAGGGCTTTCCCAATGGCCGTACCGTAGGCCGGAATCCGCTTGCCGATCGTAGAATACATCCGGATCGGCTGGCGCGACTCCCCTTTGGCCAGATACAACACGTCACCCCAGTCCAGGGTACCGAAATGTACGGTCTCTCCGCAGGCTTCGGCAATGCGGTCCACAATTCCAGATATCTCTTGGTATGCACTCGAGTGCAGCACCCGGCTTCCGATCTCAAACAGACGTTTCCCCAAGGAGTAGGTCTGGCTCTTTTTATCAAAGCCTAAGTACTCTTTTTCCCGCAGGGTATGTAAAATCGGAAACAGTGTGCTGGTAGAAATGTTCAGCGCCCGCGCAATCTCAGAGAGTGTCTGCTTCTCATCACTAGTTGACAGCAACTCCAGCACGGCCAGCGTACGCAAAGTCGGTTTATGATCTACACTCAATGCACATACGCCCCTTTCAAATTCGAATATACGAAAACAGTTTCTTATTCACGAAATATTATCATATTCTACAACGTCTCTCCATCCTTGTCAACCGCATTTTTCCACAGAATTGATATCCATTATTTGTGTAAAACGCTCAAATATCATGTTTCTATAGTTCAGTTGACCATTTCCACTTGACGCTATAACAGAAATGGGATATCCTTATATACGATTATGTTTTTCTATATGCGAAATCCATAGCGTCATAAATATATGAAGAGGTGAGGGAAAGTGCGAGAATCAGTCATCCAGCGAATCGAGGAGAGAAAGATTATTGCCATTGTGCGCGGGATTCCCGACAAGGAACAGGTGCTCCGCGTGGCCGATGCCATGTATGCCGGTGGAATTGAGTTCATCGAAGTCACATTCAATCAGAGCGCGCCAGAGCGATTTTCCGATACCACCGATGCCATCGCCGCGATCAACGAACACTTCGGCGGTAAGGTCTACGCCGGTGCCGGGACGGTTTTGACACCAGAACAAGCCCAACTAGCGGCAGATGCGGGAGCCCAGTACATTATCTCGCCGGACATGAATGTAGATGTCATCCAAAAAACCCGCGAGATGGGTCTCGTCTCCATCCCCGGGGTCATGACCCCCACCGAGATCACCCAGGCTATGAGAGCCGGGGCCGATTTCTGCAAACTCTTCCCCGCCGGGATATTAGGGAGCGGCTACATCAAAGCCATCAAAGCCCCCCTGAGCCACGCGAAAATCCTTGCCACAGGCGGCGTTGACGTCCATAATATCAAGGAGTTCCAAAACGCCGGTGCCCACGGCTTCGGCATCAGCGGCCCCTTAGTCAACAAGGCCTGGATCGAAGCAGGTGAATTTCATAAGATTACAGAGGTGGCAAAAGCCCTCTGCAATGCGATTTAGAAAGAGGAGGACTTGAAACATGCCAAGAGTTGTCACATTTGGAGAGACCATGCTCCGCTTAAATCCCGAGAATTATTTGCGCTGGGTGCAGGCTCCGAAATTTGAAGTTTCCTACACCGGTGCCGAGGCAAATGTCGCTGTGTCTCTTGCAAATTACGGCGTCGACGCCGCTTTTGTCACAAAGGTTCCGGCCACTGAGATTGGCCAATGTGCCATCAATGCCGTGCGCCAATACGGGGTGGATACCAACTCCATTGTCCGGGGCGGCGAGCGGCTGGGGGTGTATTTCTTAGAAAAAGGTGCCTCCCAGCGCGCCTCAAAGGTCATCTACGACAGGGGCCATTCAGCCATCGCCCAGGCCAAGCGGGCTGACTTTGACTGGAAGGCGATTCTAGCGGGCGCCGACTGGTTCCACTTCACCGGGATCACAGCGGCTCTAGGCGGAGAACTCCCGGAGATCTGCATGGACGCCCTGCAAGCCGCCAAAGACTTAGGCGTAAAGGTCAGCTGTGACCTCAACTACCGCAAGAAACTCTGGACACAGGAAGAGGCCGGCAAGGTCATGGCAAAGCTCATGCCCTATGTCCATGTCTGCATCGCCAATGAAGAAGACGCCGCCGATGTCTTTGGCATCCACGCCAAAGACACCGATGTCACCGGCGGCTCCCTCTCTCACGAGGGCTACATCGACGTGGCCCGGCAACTCACAGAGCGCTTTGGCTTTGAGAAAGTCGCCATCACCCTGCGCACCAGCCTGTCGGCCAGTGACAACAAATGGGCGGCTATGCTCTATGAGGGCGGCAAGGCCTACTTCTCAACAGAGTACCTCGTACATATCGTAGACCGGGTCGGCGGGGGCGACTCCTTCGGTGCCGGGCTCATCTATACCCAACTCGAGAACTATGCGCCAGAGGAAGCCATTGAGTTTGCCGTGGCCGCCTCTTGCCTCAAGCATTCCATTGAGAAGGACTTTAACCTCATCTCTGTGGCCGAGGCAAAGTCTCTCGCCGCCGGAAATGCCTCCGGCCGCGTACAGAGATAGCGCCCATGAGACAGATTGACTTAGGAAAAAGCGGCCTGACCGCACCGGAGATCGCCCTCGGCTGTATGCGCATGCGGGATCTATCCGTGGCAGAGGCCAAAGAGGTCATCCGGGCGACAGTAGAGGCCGGGATCAATTTCTTCGACCACGCCGATGTCTACGGCGTACACGGTGCCTCAGAGGAGATTTTCGGCAAGGCCGTAAGGGAACTCGGCCTTCAACGCGAAGATATCTTACTCCAGACCAAATGCGGCATTGTAAAATCCCCCGATTGGTCGCGCACGGTCCGCTTTGATTTCTCGAAAGCGCAAATCCGCTCCGCCGTAGAGGGAAGCCTGAAGCGCCTACAGGTGGACTACGTGGATCTCCTCACACTCCACCGCCCCGACGCCCTCATGGAGCCCGAAGAGATTGCAGAGGCATTTGAGGTCCTCCATACTGCTGGCAAGGTGCGCTATTTCGGGGTGAGCAATCAGACCCCCGGCCATATGGCCCTGATTCAGAAGTACACGGGCCATAAGCTCATCGTGAACCAGTTGCAATTTAGTCTCGCCCACACCGGCATGATTGACGCGGGGCTGAATATGAACTTAAAGAATCCCCCCAGTATTGACCGGGACGGCGGAATCTTAGATTACTGCCGCCTCCACGATGTCACCGTCCAGGCCTGGTCTCCCTTCCGTCCATCTATCTTCGGCAGAGTGTTCATCGACGACCCGGCATACCCAGAACTCAATGACAAGCTGGCCGAACTCGCCAAGACTTACGGCGTCACCAAAGACGCCATAGCCGCCGCTTGGATTTTACGGCATCCCGCTAAGATGCAGGTCGTCGTCGGCTCTATGAATCCGGGGCGGATCGGGCAAATTGCCAAGGCCGCGTCAATCCGGCTCTCCTCTTCGGAGTGGTATGATCTCTATGAGGCCGCGGGGAATGTCCTGCCATAGCGCCTGAGAGGAGTATTGTCCTATGAAGCTAAAAATCGGGTTCATCGGCTGCGGCGAGATCGCGGCGCGGAAATACTTTCCCGCCCTCACAGAGAATGCCGATCTCTGCGAGATGGTGGCCTTCTGCGATATCACCGAGGCCAGGGCCGCAAAAGCGGCAAAGACCCACGGCACCGCTGCGGCCAAGGTGTACACAGACTACAAGGAACTCCTCTGCGACAAGGCCGTCGACGTGGTCTATGTCCTCACCCCCAACGTGACCCACGCCCCGATCACCATCGCCGCCTTCCAGGCCGATAAGCACGTCATGTGTGACAAACCCATGGCCACAAACACCGAAGATGCCGAACACATGATGGCCGCCTGGAAAAAGAGCGGCCGGCAATTCACTGTGGCCTATCAGAACCGCTTTCGGCCTGAGGTACAGTCCCTCTACCGCGCCTGCCGTGCCGGAGAGCTAGGTGATATCTATCTGGCTAAGGCCATCGCCATCCGGCGGCGGGGTATCCCCACCTGGGGCATGTTCCTGGATAAATCCCTGCAGGGCGGCGGGCCCCTCATCGATATCGGCACCCACTCGCTAGACATGACCCTTTGGCTCATGGATAATTATGAGCCCCACAGCGTCACCGGCAGCACCTTCCAAAAACTGGGCCGGGATCCAGCCGCCGTGGAGGGTAACCTCTTCGGCCCCTGGGACACCAGCACTTATGAACTCGAAGACGCCGCATTCGGCTTCATCAAGATGAAAAACGGCGCGACGGTCATCGTCGAATCCGCCTGGGCCCTCAACGTCTTAGAATCCCGCTCTGCCGCTACCACTCTCTGCGGCACAAAGGCGGGGGCGGAAATCCGCTCAGGCATCAGTTTCCCCAAACCGGAGCTCATCTTCAATCGCGGCGCATATGGGCAACTCTTAGATGAAACCACCAGCACAGGCGGCATGTCCTCCTATTACGGCGAAACCTCCGAGGACCCCGGCATAATCGAGGCCAGGCAATGGCTCAAAGCCTGCCTCGGCGAGGGAGAGCCTTTGGTGAAGCCGGAACAGGCCTTCATGGTAACGCGTTTGGTCGACGCGATTTATCAGTCAGCAGAGACCGGCAGAGAGGTTTTGTTTTAGCGCAAAACTGCCATTCCAGTTACCGCCGCCGGGCTGGTAACCCCACATAACACAGAGCGCCCAACAAAACAATCACCTGTTTTGTTGGGCGCTCTGCCATCAATAGCCCTACCTACCACCAGTAGCAACTCCACCCATTCGCTATTGATACCATACCTGAATCACTTCGCCAGTGTCTCCATGAATGGCTACAAAATAACTGCGCGATGGGATCGGCTGGTTCGGTGGTTGCCACATTCCATATCTAAAGAGCCAGATATTTTCACTAGGATCATGCTGAACTGTACGCAATATATAATCAGATAAAAAACTGACATACTCTTCTCGTTCGATTTCTAAAATCGCATTCGCGATGCCTACAGCTTCTTCCTGCGTTGAAATTGATTGACCGACAACAGGCGACCAGTCACCACGTGGTTCCCTCGGATTATGCACTTGCTCCCAGTTCCAATTTGAAAAATCAGCGTCCTCGAATCTTAATTCATTCAAACTATGTCCTCTAGTGCATCCCACAAGCAATAGAATAATCACCACAAATAAAACTATTTTTTCATTGTTTTCATTCCTCCCAAAATCTATTAGGCCAACAAGTAAGATGATGGCATTTCATTGTTTCACAATATCTTTCTCCATGAATTATGTCAAAATGATCATCCCATATATGTCCATACGCTTCTTTTAACTCCGCTTGTCTGGCAGCGCTTAACGGCGCTGGATCAACAGTGTACATCGGATCTGGTAGTGGCTCGTTTTCACCCGGCATTGGCGTGTTTGTTACATGACAAAATCTC
>Ga0123355_10011197_pt1 | contig 13805 bp, 7 predicted proteins | sample TergutEmb28metaG_3_FD_89872 | JGI IMG/M metagenome (GOLD analysis project Ga0123355, IMG submission 89872) | Embiratermes neotenicus P1 segment gut microbial communities from Petit-Saut dam, French Guiana - Emb289 P1 | ecosystem: Host-associated > Arthropoda: Insects > Digestive system > Gut ... | reverse complement strand
TTTACTATACATAAATGACTTACCAACAGTTACAGCTAAAAATGCTAAAGTGGTGCTATATGCAGACAACACTAGTCTTATAATTACTAGCACGAACTATACTGAATTTGTTGCTAAATTAAATAATGTATTCCTAGATGTCCAAGAATGGTTTAGAGACAACTTACTATTTTTAAACTTAAACAAAACCACATACTTGCAATTTTTAACTAAAAACAGCCAAAAACTCGATTTAAACAACACATGGAATAACCAAATTACAAATTCTACAAACACTAAATTTCTTGGTTTAACTATCGAAGAGACATTTTCATGGAAAGCTCACATTAACCAAATAATGTCTAGGCTGAGTTCGGCCTGTTATGCAATTAGAATTCTTACACCTATTATGACAGAGGATACTTTAAAAATGATCTATTTTGCATATGTACATTCCATAATAACTTATGGTATAATTTTTTGGGGAGATTCACCACACAGTGATTGCATTTTTAAAATTCAAAAATGGATAGTTCGGATCATGACTAAATTAAGGAGAAGAGACTCATGTAGACAATTATTTAAAAGACTGGAAATCTTGCCTTTAAAATCCCAGTACATACTTGCTACATTAGTGTTTGTTGTGAAGAATAAGGAGTTGTTCACAACGAATCAAGAAATTCATAACACAAGAGGTAATATAAATCTACATCTTCCACTATGTCAGCTAACAGTATTTCAAAAGGGTGTATACTATACTGGCTTGAAACTGTATAATCACTTACCCCCAAACCTAAAAATTCTTTCAAAAGAAATAAAATTATTTAAACCTGCTTTAAAAAGATTTCTTTCTACACATTCATTTTACGCAGTAGAGGAATATTTGGAGTACAGACATAATTAAACATCTGGACCCAGTATTTTAAATATATTAAACCTAAATTATAGTGAAATAGTTTATGTATTTTTAATAAGACTGGGTCTTATACTTTCTATTATGTTTCTGCATTCAACTATTACACTCATAGTAATAAGGATAAACTGTAATAGACCTTGATAAATATAGACATATGCAGTACTTAAGTTAACCTGTATATAGTTAAAGTCATTGTTTATTACTCAATTGTATGTACAATTGCAATATTATTCTCAGGACATGTTCTATATCCTAAGGGCAAACTTAACCCTGTATGGATCTACAGAATGAAAATAAATGAAATGAAAAGAGTTGATGGGGTTGTCTGAAAACATGTAATGACTTTGTCTTGTATGTTGCATGTCTACACAGAAGGTTCAGTTATGTTACTGAATCTCCGACTCCACCATTTCTGTTCTAAACAGTATGAAGCAGGAACTCTTGACTTGAATTTTTGTGATATAAGCTTACTCTCCGACTCCCAATGAGGATGTACACCTGACTGCATGGTTATCATTGGGTTGTTCAGGTAAATGCCAAGAGTCTCAAATGACACACAGCTGCTTACTAGGACATGCTTTCTAGGTTGTTCACCAAATATCCTAGCAGGGTTGACCAGCTAGATGAGCTGTGGAAGCAGCACTTTAAGAGGCACCTTAGGCAAGAATCGTGCATTAATCAATAAAATGTTTTCCTTTTATGGTTTGTTATTTTTGTTTGTCTTGGTAAGAATGGGCTAATCTGCCCAGTCATGGTTGTCCTCAGTCTCTCCAGGGAAGCACCAAGACTATCTCAAATGGCATCATGACTACTGCGACAAGCTTTCTGCTGTAATCTCTAAATATTCCATAATCTGATGCATTATATTCTAGGCTATTTTATAAGCCAGACAAAAGTAAATATAGTGCCCACTCATTTTTTAATGCTCTGATTAATGAACTAACTGAAGACATGGAACAGAGTCCTTGAGAAGCTGCTAGTTTGTGGCTATTCAAGAAATTCCCTGCATGAAGTGGAATCTGAAGTTTCATTCAAATGCTGACAGTACCCCACATTTCATCTCTATTGCCACTCAAATTAATTTACTCCATTCTCTCCAGCCCTGCTTTAAGGTCCATTTCACTATTATCCTCCTACCTACACTTCTGTCTTTCCTTCAGGTGCTTGTACCACAACCCTGTATGTGTTTCTCTTATGATGGGACTGATAGGTTATCTTGAAAAATTGACATAGAATTACCAATCTGTGCTATGTAGGATCCCAAAAGAATGCAAATCTCACTTGCACCACAGTGGAAGCCTAAATAATGCCTTATGGAGGATCACCAAAGATTACGTGCCATGGTACAAAATTTAGTTCATATGGCAACTTGGTATGCAAGGTTTATGCGCAACTGATAATTACAATTGGTTTTTTTGTCCTTGTTGTAACATGTATGCTGTCTGTTACCCTCCACGGATGAAGCAATTCTTATTCCAAGTGTAATTGATATGTTTATCTCACAAGGTACTGTTCTATCTTGAATCATTTCTACCAGGATTTGATTATATACCCAGTGATTTATAAGTATGTTAAGTGCATGTGCCACCTATTAAAAGTACTGTGGGAATCGGATGTTCTTATGCTTTGTTTCAAGTTTCATTGATTTTGGCTTTCAAATATTCCTGTGGTTGGTGCTAAAATGTCTGTTAGTTTCACAACTTACATTCTTCAAATTATGTACATGAACTGGGCTTGGATCATGTGACCATTGAAAACTTCCCTGCTTCCTTTGGTCTACAGATGTTGAACATCTTCATGAAATCTGGGTTGAAAAACATAAAGCTACATGTGTGTAAGAGAGAGAGACTTGTAAAGTGGAAAAGAAAATGCCTTGAAAGAATCTTATGTTTATTGGACCCTGCATCATCTTGATAGCTGAATAAAGAGAGACCAACTTGATGTCACTTGCTTTATTATTTCATTATTTAATGCTCAACATGTTTTGGATGTTAATACATCCATCCTCAGGAGCTTGTGACTTGTTTGTTGAGTTATTTCGTGGGTTGTATTGCTCTGGTTCGATGCGTGTTGGTGTGGTATCCATACGCAGGCTGAAGTAGTAGTGCCAAACCACAATGTAACACCAATACACATCGAACCAGAGCAATACAACCCATGAAATAACTAGACAAATAAGCCACAAGCTCCTGAGGATGGATGTATTAACATCCGAAACATGTTGAGCATTAAATAATAAAGCAAGTGACATCAAGTTGGTCTCTCTTTATTCAGCCTTGAAAGAGTTTGGAAAAATTGTTCAAGTAGACAAAGACCCAATGAATGGAGAAAATTAGATAATAAAAGACGTTCATAATTAGCATTTTCACCTACTGATAGTGATTGAATAAATGATGGCAGCAAGGGGATTTAAAGAAACAATTCAGTTCAGAGATAGAGGCATGCATGAAAAGTTTAATAAACTATCTTCAGGTAAGTGGACATACTTACATGTACTGTAAATAATTCACATTTCACAGATCCATTATTAAAACTAAGTCGTACTGAATATTAAATTGGGCAACATAATACGTTACAAAACGTTGATTGCACAATACAATCTTGTCATAGTCCAAAAGCTATGTACTGTTTACAGTATGAGTATTACAAATAATTGTGTCTAAAATTTTGCATGTGTACACACTATGAAGACTATTTTTTACTATTGTTAACCATCTTTTTTTCCTTAAAAATCTGAAATGTTCTTTGAGATTGACTAATTAATTTTTTTAAGAGAAGAACTATGATATTTTTGTCTTTTTGAAGGTCATTGTATCGTCAATTAGTTGTACAGTGTGTGGTGGAAGTTTATTTTAAATATCCTTATTGAAGGACAGCAGATACCCTTTTGGAATGAAGACAGTTTTAGTGATTGCAAATGAAGATGATTTTTGTCACGTGTCTTCGCTATGCCTTGAAACGTCATGCATTCGGGTTGCAGGCAGACAAGAAATGTCAAATGCTTTCAGAAACACACGATTCATCGAGGTCGGCAATGACGTTTAAGGGAAATTATCAGTAAAATGTAGTATTAAATATCTAAGACTACAATGCCGAAAGAATGGTGAAATGTTTCAGCTGCCAATGTTGGCAGCACCTTAAGCAGCACAGTTGTAAATTTTGTTCTGAAATTTAAATAGATTTTGACAGTTCTGTCGACGTGCACAACTAAAGTGAAATGTGTGTTTATATACAAACAGACTCCTGAAACGTGTAAGCACCATTAACCGATTGGTTCTTCGTTGAGTGCGAGCTCCTACCATCACCTAACCAACAAAGTGCTGGCATGGATTAGAGCTTTTCAATCTCTCTCTCTCTCTCTCTTACCGCCGTCCTGTCGAAAGTCCTTTGCGACACGCCTTTCCTGGAGTAGTAACCTGTGCTGCAATAATCACTAATCCATGCTGCAAACAGTCTCTCATCCGTGAGGTGTCATGTTGGCTTCTTTGGTGATTGGCGGGATTAGTAAAGTAGCAGAAATACGAATGCATAAGAGCGAATATAGGAGTAATTTCAAGTTTTCAATATTCCGTTAAAGTATTTTGTTTAGAGCCAGTGTGTTTTTAGACACTCTGTAGTTGAAATATATGTAAGATCTTGTCCTGCTATATGTGTATACTGAAGCGAAGAGTTCAAGATGTCAGATGAAGAAAATATAAGTATTCATTTCGTAGTTCCGAAAGGGCTTAAGAGTGAAAATCTTTGTTCAGACGATATGAAAATGGCATTTCAGGTGCGAATACTTCCAGTATTACGTATTTAATTGTTGTGTTCCAAGGGTATTGCACTTTTGTTTGTACATTTTCACGAGTAAATTACCTGTACCCATGTCTTTCCAGAGTTGTGTGGATCATGAGCTATCACCAAAGTGGATCTTAGAACATAATTGTGCCTCTCTTAAGACATCCAAACAAGATGTGTTTGTGTTTCAGCAGTTTGAAGGCGACATATTTTCTCAGTATCGGAACCGAAAGTGTGTGTAAGTATGTGTGTATATGATCACTGTTCCAGATATTTTTGGCGTTGAAATACATATGCCTTGCGAAACTTTTTGTAACACTGTGCAGTCGCAAATTGTAATATCTTCAGGTCTGTAATTTTCGAATATGTGACAAGGTCTTAATAGGGGCGAAGTCCAGATTAACATCACATCTTTGACATTTTCTTAGACACTTTTACTTACCTTTGTTTACTGACACCCCGAAATAGTGTTATTTGTCATTCAAAGCAATATTTACAAGACAGTGGTCCACTACAGCAATGTGTAGTGTACTGTTTGGCATTGACGATAGTTTGCTAGTAAGGACAACAGTGCCATTTAAGGTTGCCAGGATTCATAGTGTTTGTGACATACATTACAATTGGCAACATACCAGGAATCTTTGGCTTTGAGACGTGCCATATACTATGCTTTTATAACAGCGTAGGAAGCAGAATGTAATGAAACGTGACACCTCAAAGCGTAACCATTGTAATGTGAATGCTCTGCTTCATGTTAATTTTCACTGGGTAAAAAGAAACCTGAAATCATAAAGCTTCTGTTACTTGAATGAAAACTCAAGGATGTATGTGCGTTGGGTAAGATTTTTCTTTTGTTATACATGCAAGCGTAATGGTGGTGTAACTGGTTTTGTCATGTGTATTTGGGACCAGGGTTGACAGACTTTCTGTTGCTGATTTTGATCTCACCTATACACAAGTCTATACTGCAGTCAATACTGGATCATAAATGTTCTACTTACATAATCATTTTTATGTAAATTTATTATTTTGGGTATAAACGATTAGTCTTTGGAGGTGATAGTGAATAAAGGTCAAGTAACTTTTGCCAACACATGTTGTAAGAGCAGGTAAAGTTATTCAGTAATTTGTTTTTATAGTAACCAAGGTTATGGTTTAGGTTTGTGTGTTTTTAGACCAAGGTGGGATTATAAGTTCCAACTGTTAGTGTGTAGGTGTATAAAGCCCTAGTCTCACTCTGATACTGTAAAAAAAAACTGCATTGAATAGTAAGCAATGTACAGTGTTTGTCACTCTACACAAGTAATAGTCTCACAGTGATGCATTTAGCAAACAAACTATTATAGCTAACTTAGATCAGAGTCGTTCCTGAGAATTGAATATTTCTGCAGCTAGTCAAGAGACTCGCTGCATTTTGTGGAACCCAAAGGCCCCTTAGCATGTTCACAAGAGACCTCCAATTTTCCCTATCCTGAGCCACATGATTATAGTCTCTGTCTTCCCATCATATGCCTTTGAGACCAGTTTTAAAATTATCGTCCCATTTGTGTCTAGGTATTCAAAGTGGTCTGTTTTCTCAAGGTTTCCTCTCTCAAACAATGTTTGCATTTCATTTATTTCCCAAATACACCACATGTTTTACCCATCTCATCCTCTTGTCAATTAATGATCCCAATAATATTTGATCCTTGAGAAGATTAACATCCATTCTTTGTGAGCAAATTGTGCCTTTTTCTCAGTCTTTATACTTAGCAGTCTGGATTGTACCCTTATGTAGTAGCCTTAAGTCTCCCTTTGCAGGACCCTGTTGTGCATATTATGTGAACATATTCATGTGTCATTCAGCTGCATAACCTACATAACTGAAAATTGCTTCACTGTTCCTTAGGAATACATAGTAACAAAACATCTAAGAATATTGTATAATTTTTTTATGTTGCCGTTATGTTTCTGTAACACACATCAGATTCAGTAAAATCCCTATTGAAGTTTCCTTAGGGGACCAGTGGGTTTGGAGACTGAATTGAGGAAATTTGGCACTGAGGCTATTGATTTGCAGTCATTACAGTTGATGATTATATGAGGGCAAAATGTACAATTTGACTATATCGGCCATCAGCCATTCTATCCAAGTTAATGTGTTTGTCATCATTAAACCATGTCTTTGCTGTTGTCATGTAGTCTGGGGGCATGGCATATGTAATTTAGAAACCTTGTTGCTGTGCATAGGTTTGTAGATCATTTTAATATGAATGGGGTAGTAAAGAACTGAGAATTTAAATGAAAGAGTAACTTTTAGATATACAGTAAAATACACATTTAAGGTTTTACAATTTAAGATTATCCCACATTAAGTTCACTTTTTGTGGCCCCAGCCAAAACCCCATGTAAATAACTTATATATATATTTTTAATTTAATGCATCTTGTATTTTGGGTTTTTCCTGCCTCCATGATGTGACAGTCTGGCCCCTCCACACCTTTCGAAGACTCAATTTAGGGTTTTTTTTTGTTGTAAATAATGCCATGATTGTGTGCAATGGAAGTGAAGCAGCATCAGAATAAAGTATGGTGTTGCGGCTATGTGCTATAAATTCTTCAGAGTCAGTGTACATGCGGTCCAAAAGCTCATGGCAGGGGCTGTTTACATACAAGGATGTTTTCAACTAAGCACTGTTATTGTGTGACAGTGAATTGTGCAAGCATTCTACCTTATGATCGGTCATCATACATGATGCTGGTACCGAGGGATACGTTGTCTAGTGTTATTCTCTTTCAAGATCTGTTGACAGAAGAATGGACGTGTAAAATGTACTGTGCACTGAAACCCTAATTTTAGTTAATTTTTGAAGTTTTTTGTTTGGTGTTCTACATAAAATAAATATAAAAATATGCATATAGAGCATGGATTGAAGAGAAATGTTATTAAATTTGAATTTAGAGTGGATATAATGTTTGTGTGTGTTGTTTTTTTCGCAGTTTAACCTATAAAAAGCTTGGCTGTGTGGAAAATCTTAAATGGGGTTCTAAAATACCTGTATTTTTGTTCATAAGCTGCGAGATTAATGCCAGGACTCTGGAGCAGCTGTGCTGCTATGACCCAGTTAATCTGGCTTTTGGTGTACTAATTTTACCTAAGAAGTCTGACTGCTTGGCTGTGCGTAGGACTGTGTGAGAACTTCATTACCTTCTATGAATCTGTTCATTCATTGTTGCTTTCACAACTGATATTGAAATACAGTGATGTGCTACTGTATTTTCCTTGTTATCTTCACACAGATTACGACAATGAATATTTTCTGTTTTTAGCAGGTTGCTAGGACCTCGATGTCTCCTGTCATGTCTAATCGAAGGCTTGCCTATTCCAGACAGCAACTCGCCCATTTATACAACAGCAATGCGAGGGCTGGTTGTTACCACAACCAACTTCTCTGGACAAGAAAAAGTGAGTGATTGACAGAGAAGGAGTTTCATTGTTCTGTCTTCATTTTTCAAGGGAACTTTATCGTAACTCCGTAAATGCTAATATCATGTACTACACGTATTATCCCACACAGGGTCATCTTTGAGGGGGCTTCTTGTGTGTATAAGGAAACCATAAAGTTTTGGGGCCAAATTAGTTTAAGAAATATGTTTTTATGTAAAATTAAGCAAGTTACATTACTGCTCTACAATAATCATAAACTTTACCCTGTGTATGATGCTTCTGTGTAAAGGCAGGTCTTGTTTTACATGATTTCATTTTGTGTGATTTTGCTTTTATGCACCTTGAAAATTTACATCAATTTTCAAATTTACGCGATAATTTTTGGTTTAATGCAATTCGGCATAGACAATGTGTGTGTACTTATCTTCTGTAGGAGGCTAACAGATAGTGACATCACTGTCATACCATCAGTCACATGCATGGATCAATTATGTTGGTGATATGATCATGTGGCTTATTTAGTTTCCTCTGCAATGGCATTGGCATTTCTTGCCAACATGAATGAGAATTGTAAATCTACATCACCTTATGCAATCCAAGTGAAAAATCAGTGAAAGACAATTGGAATTGAACAGAAAGTTGAAAAAGGTGAACAAATTATTGTCATATGCTATATTGTTAGACTCACTCATAGTAGCATACATACAATTTGTGATAATTTTGATAGAATTAAAGAAAGTGCTAAGTGCTGAGATAACATTAAATGCCAACAATCTGAAACAGGGAGCGTTGGTTTTTGTAGCAAGATTACCGCAGTTCTGTCGGAATGAACTGTACCAAAAACTATGGGTGTGAATCTCTTACATTTTATTGTATTGGAAATAAATATATATGTATATACTGTACAGGTCTGTAGGTCCACTAGGGGTATAGTCATATAGGATAAGGTTGTCAATACCGTAACCCCCAGGAAATATAATGTTTAAATGGGGGTTCTGTGTTCAGTTTGTATGATTTTGATTCGTGAAACATTTTTTAGGACTGTAATCCTGGCGTAAAATGAGACCTACCTGTATTTAAAATGGAATTAGTCGGTAAATTAACTTTTAAAGCCTTGTATTTACATTGTTTCATTATGGTTATTTCTCAGTACTTTTGTGTGTGTGTGTGTGTGTGTGTGTGTGTGTGGGTAGGTGGTGTTGGGTGGGGTATGTGCATCACCTGTGGACAAGTTTGTGGTGGCTGAATACAGACATTGAGTAAGGACTTCATATAAACTTTGACAATACTGCAGTACTTGCTGGTTAGAGTACATTGATCACCTAGTAAAAGAGGCTGTATGTATAGAACTTTAGTAGAGACACAGGATGTGCTTAAAGTACTTTATTTACCTGAATAAAATGAGATTTTTTTCCTCATTTATCATCTGAAATTTGGGAAGGGTTTCTCCTTGTAAGCATGCACAAAGTTAAACTTGTTCTGTATAGGTATTTTCCTGAAAATTTGAAGCTTGAAAAGGGTATTGTCTTATATTCAGGTAAGTACAGTAGGTTCTTGAACTCTGCTGCAACTAACAAAATAAAGCCATTAGGAAAAAAAGATTGTTGGAAGATACTGTAAACACTCATTAATATTTCATTTTTACTAAGATAACAATGACTGTGCTTGTAAGTAAGCTGAGTGAAGGCCTAACTGTCCCTTCTGTTACCTCATTGGTCCTATTACAGACAAGGAGTTGTCTATATGTATACATACAGAAAAGTGGCATCATTTGTCACATCAGTGCTGATGGAATAGAGTCTCCAGAACACTGGAAATTCATTCTGCACTGACACACCTGATTACTCAAGGCTACTTCATTTTGTTGAAAATGTCCCATTTGTAACATTAATGTTTCTCTATTCTGAAGTGTGTGGTGCAGTGAATAGACTGTTTTAGACAGTAGTGTTCCATGAAAAAATCATGCGTATGTATGCCTGCAGGGGGACTTAATAAAGAAGATTGAATACATGGGTGCATCGTTTTCTTCAAAGTTGGTTGGAGGCACAACACATCTTGTAGCAAAGAATGTTCTGAGTGTCAAATATGAGGTAAGCCCTTCATTGCAAACTTATGTGATAGGGAGATTTGATGTGCTGATTGTGGGTGTGGTCTTTGGGGATGTGACTTATTGTGGTATGATAGATAAATATGAATGAGTGTTGTAGAGGAACTTGGTCCACCACAAATCTCACGTGGACTGTCCTGGGACTGAACCTGAGCCTTCATGATCGGAGGCTGGCAACTGCTGCCTGACCTGTGGCACTGCCTTCTCTTCTTCAAGTTCAGCCAGTTTCTCGTTTATTTTCTCCGCTGTATAGTGAGTTTCGACACTGTAATGAGGAATGCATTTAACACCGGGATGTTTGGGATGGACTACAGAAATTGACCAATGAAATGATTCAGTCCTTAACCTTCAAACAGCTGGGTTGGTATTTAAATTTTAGCACTAGGTTTATGAACAGTGTGAATTTTGTTTGAAGAGAAAAGATAAAATTATGACATAAGTGGTATTTTTTGGAAAATAAAACAGAAATTATGCAATATATCTTAAAATGCAGTCAATTTCCTTGTTGCCTAAATATATGAAATGAATTTCTAGGGTTATTTTTTCACATGTGTTTGCATACCCAAACATAGGTCATTTGAAACTTAGTTGAAAGAATACAGATACGGATGTCATTGTATGGCAGAAGTTTTGATGATGCTTTTCAGGATAGCTGATTATCCAGAACTCTGATGTTGGAACTGAGAATTTAACACCACTAACTGGGCCTTAGCTGGATTTCACAAATATATCATTGAATTTTGGACTTTCCATGTGCTCAAAAATAAACAGAAGTTTATCATTGTCGCAGGGTTGTGACAGTGGCATGTGATATTTAGGATTACTGGGTTTCTCAACTCTCATTGTCTACTATTCTGAACAGAACAGTGTTATGTGTTACAGAAAGCAATAGAGAGGAATCTCCCTGTCATGACTGAGGATTGGGTACATAATGTATGGCTGGAAAGTTGCAAGAGAAATGTTCATGCTTCTGACCCAGAATTTCAAGCTTGCAAGTGCCCAGTGTTCCATGGTCTCATCGTAACTTGCTCAAACCTGCCACGGCAACAGAAAGAAGAAATTAGAAAACTGATAAATGACAATGGTGAGGATAGCAGAGAGTAGTTCAATATGACATTGGGACTTGAAGTCCTCAAAGCAGTGAATACTAAGACAGTGGTCATCTTGGATGTGACACTTTGTATTTTTATGGTGTACCATACTGTATGGTGTCATGTCTCTGGACACCACGGTCATAGTGAATAACATATTTTGCAGAAGTTTTATTTTTATTGTAGGCTCATTCTTTTGAATCTGGGTTTCATTACTTTTCAGTCTGTGTAGAACACTTTGTTACAGGTAAACAATGCATGGTTCATTTTCTTCATTCATTACTTAAATTTGTCAGACAAATCCAGGATACTTATATATGGCACATCTTTTAACATGTTAGTCACATTATTAGCATATGACATATTGATTCAAAATGATATGCTTCTAGCTGTCTGCAGATATGCCTCATTTAGAACAGTTTAAAAGGTAGATCATTGCTCTTTTGAGTTTTTGAGGAACACACATTGGGTTCTTTCACATCTTGACCCTTGAAGGTGGGACCAATAAGCTGTCTCATATCATTGGTAACCAATCAACCTATGCAGTGCAACAAACCAGAAGAGGCAAAGATCGCAACTGTATTGCTGTGCAGCCAGATGTCTTGCAATTTGTAGGATACTTTGTGTATTTATTTGGCGGCTCTTGTTCAACAAGTCTTCTTGACTCCTGTTGTTGTTTCCCTTCTTTCCTATTTTAACATATTACTAAATGTCAAAATCAGTATAATATTTATATTTGTAACTATACTGAGGCTATCGAAGTTCCCTGATGGTGGAGGTGACAGTATTTGAGGCTTCAGTTCAATGTCTGCTGTTTTCTTCTGCTCTGATCGGCATCACCCGGCCCAAAGTGGTTGTTTCTAGTGACCATTACTCCGTGAGCAGAATGGTTGTACGACTGGAGGAAGAAGTGTAACACCTCAAGGGATGTGGGATGGTTTAATCTATGGAACCTGTAATATTGCCTTATAACATGGATCTCCAACCTGTGGCCTGCAGTATGCATGCAGGCTGCCAGCTTGTATTATGTGGCCCACAGTCACATATCCAAATTCTGTGTGTACTGTAAAAATTACACAATAATTTAGGTGGTTAAAGCAGTCCCATTACAGGCCTGGACAGGCCCAGAAGGTGCCAGAAAGTTAAGGTTCCCAGATTTCGTGACAACGGCACAGGATGGTGGTAAGGTTGTCAACCTTACGCACCGGCTGGCTTTACCCCCAGGAAATACTCCTGGTACTCATTTCTGTTAGAGGCTGAGTCAACCTCAGGGCCATAGTGCGATCGGAAGGATTTTATGTCAATGAAAAATCCACTGACACCAGCTGGGATCGAACCAGCAACCTTCCGATTTGTAGCACAGCACCTTAACCACTGTGCTACCGCAGTCCCCAGTTTAGGTGGTTAGGTATACCACATATTGCCACTGTGCGTGTGAGGCCCATGAGCCTGACAACAATAACTGTTGTGGCACTTCACCATAAAAAGTTTGGAGGCCCATGCCTTATAAGGATGAAACTCATTAAAGGCATATCTACTACTAGTAATCATGGCAGAACAGAGTATGTGTCAGTTGTGTTAATTTCTGATCATTATGACATGTTCACGTGATTTTTCTTTCTTGTGTTGTTTTGAAAGTACTGTGGCCTCTAATAACCTATCTTCTAATGTTAGGGAGCAGTGCTGGAACAAGTGGTTGGTAAACATACTTGTGCATTAAAAGTAGTTACTACTTGCACGTCTTTATGTATATTCTGTGTTCTCTTAAGAAGTGTAATGTTAGGCAGTGGATCAGAAGATTTAGTACTTTTCATGTACTTTTTTTCTGCAAACAACATACTTAGTAAAGTATGTAAATTATCTGTGTCTTACAGCTATATGACCTTGTATAGCAGTTTTAAAATTTCACTGCAATGAAAATTCCTATTTTGTTCCATAATGTTGTGTCAGTTGGAGATTGCTGTTTCTTTAAAATGGTTGGTTGTCACATGAACTGAGAAATCAAAGACCTCGGTAATAATTGTGTCAGATATCCTGTAGCTGGAGGCAGTAATTCTGTCCTTAGGAATGGTAAATTTCTATCAGACTTTTAGTTGTTAGTTACAGTTGTGTTCTTCAGGTTTCAAAAGAGTTGACAGTGTAATTTCGTGTACTTATATTCAGGATGTCAGAGTTATGAGTACACCTTTCTTAACACCTTCACCATCCACTCATTGCTGCTGCCTGTGGTGTGTTAAGTATTTGGAGTGTTTAAATTTTCTATTAGTATATGAATGAATACAGTGTGAGGATTGATAATAGTACCTTTGAGAGGGTGGAAGAGTTTTAATATTTGGGAACGACTTTAACAAATCAAAATTCTATTGCGGAAGAAATTAAGAGTAGATTGAGGTCAGGAAGTGCTTGCCATCATTCGGTGCAGAATCTTTTGTCTTCCAGGTTGCTATCCAAAAATTTAAAGATCAAGATATATAGAACTATAATTTTGCCTGTTGTTTTGTATGGG
>Ga0123355_10011196_pt1 | contig 13806 bp, 11 predicted proteins | sample TergutEmb28metaG_3_FD_89872 | JGI IMG/M metagenome (GOLD analysis project Ga0123355, IMG submission 89872) | Embiratermes neotenicus P1 segment gut microbial communities from Petit-Saut dam, French Guiana - Emb289 P1 | ecosystem: Host-associated > Arthropoda: Insects > Digestive system > Gut ... | reverse complement strand
TTTTTAGTGAATTTATTATAGTAATGGGAGTGAGAGGTGAGGGAGTATTGGTAGGGGGGGGGGTGGGGAGGGGGGGGGTGGGGGGGAAGGAAAAGGTGGAGGGGGGAGGGAGAGGGGGGGGCAGATTTCAGAATTTATTACGTAACATTAGGTGATAGTATCGCTTTGCTTTTGAGGTGTTACATTATCACTCGTATCGTCTGTATGCCTTATATCTGCTTTAAATGCGACACTGGCCTCTTTAACTGACTCCAAGGAGCAGAATCTTCCTTGAGACGCTGACAGTCGCGATCTGCCTGGTGTTGAATATGAATACCGCCTTGTTCGTGCGACATTAACATAGCCTGCATCTAGCTTTATCGTTGCACCGTGCATTCTGTAGTTTATTTAATATATTAGTATACGGCACACGACGCACATCCATAACCAAGCTCATTCTGAACAGCGTACGACTCACACACAACATACGACATGCTGTCACAGCACCAAGTTAGCATAACGAAGTAATCACGGAGTGTTTTTAAAGTATAACTTTAGCAAGGAACAGTGTGTGCTCCCTGAGGATGATCGTGTGAACGAAACATGTAGGAGCGTTTGAAGCGTTTTAATGTAAATTTTAGATTTATTAAATAACATATATACGTACATTTGTTGGTGTGTTAATTAAAATGCCTGTATCTCTTCTTTATTTCTTTTTTAATATTCGGCCATCTGTATTGCTCTCCCATCTACGCGGAATGACCGTCAGCGGTCTCTTACAGTCAGTTTTTGTAGTTGAAATTTTGTATTCATTTATCACTCATCCCGTTTCAGAAAACGGGGGCAAAAGACAACATGCGTTGAACCTGAAAATGAGTGAGGAACAGTGTGGAGAAAGTAAAGCAGGATCTGTTGTGTATCAGATATTGTTAGGTTAATCAAATCGAGAAGGGCAGGATGGGCAAGACAGGTAGCACACATTGAGGAAAATGAGATCATGGAAAACCCAGAAGGTAAGCGACCGCTGTGGTAGCTGCTTATAAACGCAAGGATAACATTCAGATGCATCAGCTGCACACTCCATAATTCAGATGACTTCAGCATGAAAGGGTATACTTCACCGAGTGTATGCGGCTGTGATTTCATACATTGATTTTACAAAACCCACCTCAACCCTATAGCCCTACATCCTGTACCCCTGCGGTGTGTTCTACACAGCTGCTTGCCACTCTCCCGCTCCTAGTCTTTCTATTGTTCCGCCCTGTCCACCAGTAACATCTGTGTTGGGTATGGTCATGTTTTCTTCCGCCCTTTTGTGCATTTCCTTCTAAACTGTGATCTTGAACAAAATTCAGGAGCCCGACAGTTGCTCCGAGCCACCTGTTACAGCGTTGCCGAGCCAAAATACACGGCAGAACACTTCGTGCTGCGGACAATTCCCAGACACCTTGGAAACTTTGAAGTTTAAAATCCGCGAACATCTGTTGACGTTTCGTGACACTCAGAATGCATTATACAGAATGTTCGAAAGACATTTGCTGTCTTCCGTTTGATTACAGAGGCAAATGTTGCGAAGTCTTGGTTTAATTTAAAGGATGATTTTCTTTACCTGCGGTTGTACTGCCAGCTTCTCTTGTTTAAAAAGCGTTCAGGTTACTTCCTGCGTTCTTTTTTTGTTGTATTTCACCGTGGAAGCCAGAGTTCGATCCCAGGACGGTACTCGTGGAACTTACTGGTGGTCAAAGTGGCACTGGGACAGGGTTGTTCCTCAAAAGACTTCGGGTGCCCCTGTCAGTATCGTTCCACCAGGACTCCATACTCATTCGTTCGCCCGTCCGTCTCTTACCGATGCCATGTGTCGTTTGACAGCGCGGTTGAATACCTCACTTCAAAAAAGTAAGGCTTACTGGTTTCAGAATTTGATTCAGTGTGTATTTTAGAGTAACGAATTGGTTGTGCAACGTAGACGAATTTTATGTAGGGACCGTAGCCGCGTGGGAACTTGTTACAGACGCCCGCATATATTGCGTGCCCGCTCTCTCTTACCCTTTATTTGAAATAATTAGCTAATGTTGTTTGTATGTGCAATTTTTTACACAAAAAATTGTCGTCAGTGACACAGCGGTTGCTCCGCTGTTTGTTTTCAGTTATTGGTTAGGAGCCCAAATAAATTAGCGTTGAATAAATCAGCAATATTTTAAAATCTGATTTCCATAAAGTAAATAACAGAGCGCCCTGCTATGACAGCAACAGACGGACGGACAAACAGCAGCGTTTCAAATTTATATGTAATTATCCCTGATACAGAAATGTTTGAAGCCCGTTGTGACAGATCAGAATATATTTCCTTTGCAGTTCGATTTACATTTTTCAGCTCGTTATCATCAAATGTGGTCAGTACTGAATGCAGCTGCCGAGCGGGTGCTGTTTGGCTTGTATGTGGGAGGTCCAGGGTTCGAACGGTGTTTGCCTGACGGTGTTCATAGTTTTGCCGTCGCTTCAGACGCGGCTGCTCAAATTAGAACGTGAACAATTCCTTCTACATTCCTCACCACTCACCTCACCAGTTGATGGATAGTATTAAGAGTTTTTTACGTTCATGTGACCGTGCATCGTGACGAATCCTTATAATAAAACCAACTAGATGCACTAATTTTTCAAATATATTTTTTGAATAAAAGTCTACATGTTTCGAACAGTTTCTCTCTCCATCATCAGAAGTTTTTCACTGTACACGCAGCAATGGTATATGTCATACAGCTTACGAGCAGGATCAGGACGTTCCGTATGAAAGAGGCTCCATACTGAGGGCGCAGAATTTGGGGCTGCTCTGTGAACCGATGTTTGGTACTTTCTGCTAGGCGCATGTGAAATTTAGAGGAGTGCCAACTGCAGGAATCGTACTGAAGATATTAAATCCAGGTGCCCAGAATTTGTGCAGCCATGAGACAGACAGACAGACAGACAGACAGACAGACAGACAGACCATCCTCACATCTAACGACGTCGCGTTCAGACGGTAGCACGTAATGTGAACTGACAGTAGGGACTGCCAGTGTCCAGTATTTTTTAACCTGCATGTAATCCGTGGATATAGAATAATGCACTGTTATTCCTGATGGTTAGTATGTCTTAGAAATATATCTTTGATCACAGAGACGTATGCGTCTCAAGTGTATTGCCAGTCCGACGTAGTACGGTATACCATGCAGCTGTGTGTAATCACTGATTTTAGTACTGTATTCTGAGGCCCTAAGCATGGTTTAACCCTTTAAATGCCGAATTAAATCCCATCTGCCATTTGGTGGCATTATTAGGAGCTCACCCTATTCTCCACGTTAGCAGGATAAGGGTTAAGACAGCCGCAGCAAGTCTGTTGAATGCTGTACAATTCAGGCTGTGTGTGGAGACCCTCAGACGAACCGATGTTCAGTCGTTCCCGTATTGTGAAAGGTCGTTTAACCTTGAGCGTTTGTCTCTCTCTCTCTCTCTCTCTCTCTCTCTCTCTCTCTCTGTCGTATTCGGGCTTGAGATTTTTTAAATCCAGCTCACCTGTTACTGTTTGTATCCCTTTCCAGTATCAGATTAACCTGAATAATATATAAAGATCCAGTCCGTACCGCGCAGTAAACACTCGTCTCGGTTATAAAAAAACCAGACAATGTTGTATAGAGAGATAATCGCAGTTTGTTCTGAGATCCACACAAAACACACAAATACAGTGTGTGGGGCAGAACGTAGAATTGTTGAATGTTAAATTGATGGTACATATAGTGACCACTGGACTTAAAAGGGTTATACATGTATATAAATAATTATATAGAATGATTCAGTCCGTACCGCGCAGTAAACACACTCCGTCACGGTTATACAAACCAGTTAATGCTGTATAGGGAAATAATCGCGGTTTGTTCTCAGATCCACAGAAAACACGTAAATACACTGTGTGGGGCAGAACGTAGAATTTGTTGCTGTGTAACCTGGTGGTAAATAAAATAACCACTGGCCTTTGAACAGTTTAGTTTGTGAAATTGAGAACAGTGTTGTTGTGCATGTGGGAATGGCGTGTCAGCGGGTGTGACGTAGCGCAGGAAACACGAGTCAGCTAATGACGCAAGGTCAGGTCTATTGTGAAACCACACGTCATATTCCGAGCATACAATAATAGTAGGAAGCGTCGTGCGTGTAAAGTTTATTCTGCTGACTGTGAGGGGGTGGAAGTTAGAAAGTGGAACGGGGCGGGGGTTAAATAATGAAAATTTAAAAAGGAAGTTGCCAGAAGAATGTGTATCGGTTTACACGACAGTTCGTAATGAAGGTGACGTGTTTGTGGCGCGGTTGTGGTGCCACATTGCTGTTGGCATGCAGGACGGTAGCTGTGTCACACTGTGCTGTGTGTCCCGTTTGTGCGAGATTGCTTAGGACTAAGTGCACACCCCTTTACCGTCAGAGAGTTTTGTGCAAATTCTTTGGCCTTCGGTGTATAAATAAACCAATGCAGTCATACTTACTTACTCCATCGTGCAGAGTCCTCCTTGAGAAGCTAACTGGTTTGTAGATAGCTAGTCAAGAAATTTCCCGCATTTCACGGAACCCGAAGGTTCATTACCGCACTCACAAGCGTCCGCCACCTGTCTCTATCCTGGGCCAGCAGTCATACAAACCATAAAATGCATTTCATGACAAGTTCGTGATTTCAGGCCCCCGCCGCGAAGTAGATGTTAACTGCGCTCTTCTGGGTTATTACGCAGCGATTAGTAATTTCTTACCGACGTTTCGGGACAACCCGTCGGTCCCATCTTCAATTCATGACCCCTGAAGATGGTACCGAAATGTCCCGAAACGCCGGTATGAAATTATCACTACCAGCTGCTTAAAACCCCAGAAGAAGAGCGGAGTTCTCAGTTCATGGCAAGTGTAAAACGCCTTCGTGTTTCCGCACGGGAGTGCCATTCTGAGGGAGCCTTCTAGAACAAAGGAATACAATTCCAACACGCTACGCAAGGTTTCGCTGGTATAATTAAAATATTAAAGTTCTAGAATTCTTAAAATTGACAAGCGTGCAATCACAGTGTTGTGATGAACAAACGATGTGATAGTGGGCCTCTTGAGTACAAGCAGGCAGCAGTTTTAGTCTTGTAATAAAACCAACTAGATGCACTAATTTCTCAAATTTATTTTTGGAATGAAACTCAACATGTTTCGCACAGTTCCTCTGCAGCAATGGTATATGTCATACAGGTTTGCAGACAGCTTGCGCGCAGGACCAGGACGGAACGTCCTGATCCTGCTCGCAAGCTGTATGACATATACCATTGCTGTGTGTACAGTGAAAAACTACTGATGATGGACAGAGGAACTGTCCGAAACATGTAGAGTTTTATTCCAAAGATATATTTGAGAAATTAGTGCATCTAGTTGGTTTAGTTATGAGAATTTATCACGATGCACGGTCATCTGAACGTCAAATTCAGCGGTTTTGTGTTTTGTCTGCAGTCTTTGGCCCATTGTGACGTAAGCATGTTGCGGCAGCTTCAGACTGCATAGCGCGCAGTGATTGCGGAATGATGAATTGGGAGGGATGTGGAAGGAAGCGAGAGTGACCCTTTGTCGGGTGTGTGTGTGTGTGTGTGTCAGTGCGGTTATATTGAACTAACTCTTCGTCTGCATATCCGGTCTCACAGCCTGGAAGCACACCAGAGACCTCTCACGTGCGAAGTAACAACACCAGCCGCTGGACCGGTTTTGTTTTGTGACCCCGCTGTCATGATGGCAGTCATGTTGCTGACGTTAGTTTTTGACAAGGGGAGCCTTTGACAGTAACGGAGAATTCGGTAGGGTTGACGCCCACGGGAGGGACCAGACGTGACATTTGTCTGGAAAGGAATTGTGCAATTGGACATCAGTTAAAGGTTTGGAATTCTGGTGAGTAGACACTGAAAACGGGGACACTTGGTTATTCAAGGTCTTCGGCAGTGTTCACAAGCCCGGGCGTTCAGTTGACATTTCTGTTAATTCGCGTATTTTCGCATGACGGTTGTACCTAGTAGAGAATGGTACAGAGACGGTAAAACACAAGTTCAGATGTACCAGAGTAGCCATTTTCGTGGTATCTCCGCGCAGTTGAACTGAATTTGGATTCCAAGGCTTCCCGGGGTGTGACGCCGTTTCGACTGGTGAGTTATTAACGACATGAAGTGTTCGATACGATTGCTTGACCCTGAAGATGAAGGTAATGCGTCTTCCGAAACGTCCGCAAATATTTACCAGTCTGCATTTTGTAGCACCCAAGTCTTCACCAAATCCTGAGACGGTCTCCCAGCTCATAGTTACTGCTACCTGCTATGCAGGGAGCGTTCGCTGTTGAAACCCGCGAGAGGGGACCAACCTGTAGCTGTCCAGGCCACCAGATCATATTTTAAGATCAGGAAAGTTCGATTCTTGACAGGGGCAAAATGATTTTCTCTTATCTAAAGCTTCCGGGCCCCCTCTGGTGTCCACCCAGCCAACTGTTTATTTGTTAGCGGCTTGGGGCTACTTCTCTGAGCTGGGCTGTCGTGTGTCACTGCTCACCTCCATCTTGTGCGTAAGTTAGAATGAATGCAGATATGTACCTCAATTCCACCGTGTACGTTCATATTAGAGAAGCAGAATATGGTGCCCTTGCGTGAAGTCACTGCTACTGTAAGCCTGCAGGAATTTATATAAGTTATGTATGAAAATGCAGTTTTGGGTCACAGTAAACATGCTGCGTCTGCGTCACAAACACCACCAGTTTAACCTTTTAAAACGTATTGATTACGCCATGTGCCACTAGGTGTAACTCTACCCACACAGCGTATTGTGTGTTTTGTACGGCTCTGAGAACAAACAGCGGTTATTTCACTGTACAGCATTAACTGCCCGTTTTGTATATCCGAGACGGAGTGTGTTTACTGCGCGGTACGGACTGAGTCTTTAAATATAATTCGGGCTAAACTTAGTTTTAGAGATAAGATGGAAACGTTAGAATTGTGACAGTAGCTTGCAGTGAGGACCGCGAAATTTTGATTTCTCGTTCATCCTAACGCGTAATTTAACATTAAAACGGGGGATTTATTTTGGTAACTTTAAGTCGGAAGGGCTGCATCAGAAGCTGTAAGGAACTTGGAACGTAGTAACTGTCGCTGCATTGCTTGAAGACTGATGTGAACCAAGGTCACCTGTCAGGAAAGCCGGTCGTAGTACCTAGCGGATGCGTAATGGCTTCTAGTCAGCAGTCCGGCAAACAGAATATATAGATCCCCTGACGTTTCCATAACGTGTGTTGCTTTTTCTTTGTTTTCACCCTACCATCACCATCAGAAGGACGAGCGGGCAAAACTTGCAACGCTGCGATCTACCCCCCTCTCCGCATGAAAATGCTTCCTCTCTGTCTCTCTCTCTCTCTCTCTCCCTCCCCTCTTTTTAAAGGGCAATCGCTGTTTATTCTCCTGCTGATATGAAACATAAATGCACTCGCCGTGTGCACAAAATGCAGAGTTCTGAACGTACGATCAGGCAGACAGCGTGTGTGGTTGCTCTTTTGAAGTGCTCCGTTTTCATACAGACACTTGTCACGGCGAGTATATTTGTCGAATTGTGATTCTTCGAGTTCAAGAAGAACCAAACAGTCTTGTGTCCACCAGGTATATTTACTTTTACTCTAGATATAAGCTGTTACGTCATGTGTTTACTGAAACTTGGTCACGGGAGCGTCTTGTCTCCAGCGTTGTCATATTTGTATTGGTTCAGAGCACGAGGCGTTGATACCAGTGAAATGGAGTGTGTGGTCGTGTATAGCGGTGGATGGAAACTGCCACGTGTGCCCAATAAGGGAGACCTCTCCCAGATTGAAGTGTTTATCATATAGGGCAGAAACTGATAACAGCCTAAAGGCGTCGCGGCGCCGCTGGCTGCAGTGGGTTCAGTACAAGTAGATACATATCGCAAGGAAATGGTGGTATTATGGGGCTGTTTGTGTGGTGGTTTGTCCATCGGCAGACGCTCCGTCGTTACCGGAATACCGGTTTCGCAAACCGGGGCCTGTTTTGGCGTAAGTAAAGTGTGACTGTCACTGAGCCGCCCTTCACGAAACTCGTGCACCGAATTTCACTAGCTGATAGCGTCACGAACGGATGGATACATGGTCTCCATATAAGGTGTCACTTTTTTTTTCCGTCATAAACACTGCCGTGACAAACGAATAGAGTGACCAGTCCCCCCCCCAAATGTAAGTGGCTTTTCTTTCGAACTTTGGGTCTGCTGTTATTTGTACGCGAGATTGGCGGATCATGTGGCGCGTATGGGGAGGGCAGAGGTGTGCACAGGGTTCTAGTGGGAAGACATGAGGGAAAGAGGCCATTGGGGAGACCCAGACGTAGATGGGAGGATAATATTAAGATGGATCTTCTGGAAGTGGGAGGGGGTGGAGACTGGATGGAGTTGGCTCAGGATAGGGACAGATGGCGGGCACTTGTGAATACGGTGATGAACCTTCGGGTTCCATAAAGTGCGGGGAATTTCTAGACTAGCTGCAGAATCATTTAGCTTCTCAAGAAGGACTCTGCCCCATGGAGTAAGTAAGTAAGGAAGTTATTTGTACACAAGTTAAAGTTTTGTGACGCTTTGTTGCGTGTAACGACGCACTAAATTCGTTACGACATTTTGTGTTATGTCGCACACTCAGTGATAAGATAGTCGGTGTGATGGCCACATTACCTGGTTTGAATCCCGGCAAGAGCAAGCGATTTTCTTTACACCGGGCCGCCTTGACCCATCATGACCCATCCTGCAGTTCAGTGGGTAACGGTGGCTCTTTCCCCTCCGGGATAAGGCGGCCGGGGCGTGAGTAATACCACTCACCATCTAGTGTCGATGTTAATGTGTACATCTGCTGTCCCTGTGTGCCTTAATGGCGTGTGTGGAGATTGAACGTTATATTTGACACACATTTGTAGTGGCTGTCCGTTGGTCGACGTCGGCACCGCATCGGTTTTCTGTTCGTGTTCGAAGTAGGGCGTGCCGGGGCGGACTTCAGTAAAAGTACTGAAGAGTAGTACGTCGGCATTTTAAGAATAACCAGACGCGTAACTTACAGTAATTACTTAAATGGACCCCTTTAAAGCCCAGTGGTCACTATATGTACCGCCAGGTTTAACATTCAACAATCCTACGTTCTGCCTCACACACTGTATTTATGTGTTTTGTGTGGATCTGAGAACAAACCGATTATTTCCCTGTACAGCATTAACTGACTGGCTTGTATAGCCGAGATGGAGTGTTTACTGTGCGGTACGAGCTGTGTCGTGAACTGTAAGGTTAATACGGTCTTTAAAATGTTAGTATACTTACAATACAGAAAATAAAATCCTAATACCCTGAGACACTTCTGGTATAGACTTGACGCGTTGCTTAGCGAACTGGCATGCAGAACGTTTTACAAAACTGCTTTCAATTCGCCAAGGCTTCCCTGTGCGCGTGAATTGTATTATTTATGGTCGAGAATACTTTCGTTGTGGGGTTTAAAGTCAGGCAGAGAACGTCAGGTGGCTCTGAGACGTGACGCCCAGCTGTTAGACAACCCAGCGTACGTGCCTTGGGGCAAACCACGTTTCTCAGCTCAGCCTTAAAAAGACTAACAGAAGTGCACATTCCATACACACAGACACAAAGAAAGAAGCTGTCCGCTCGGAGTTGAGGCACGATTCTGGCCGTAGATGCAGTTGTAAAAGGCACTGTAATAAAGTGAGGTTCAGGGTCTAACTGTGGCGTGGATGAAGATACGAGTAACGCCGTGGGGACTGGTAAATAGCAGGCATTACGCTTTCGTAAATTTCGGCAGATGTTTTCTGGTCGACACAGCATGACGTCGTAGAAGACTCTATTCTCTATGCGTCATATCTGCCCGTCCGTCCGCATGGGACAGCTCGGCTTCGACTGTACGGATTTTCATGAAATTTGAAATCTGACTGTTTATCGAAAATTTATTCAGACACTCCAAGTTTCATGAACGTCTGAAAAGAATAAATGGTGCTTTACAGGGAGACGTAGTGCATTTGTGCTAATATCTGTCTGGATTCTTCTTAGAATGAGAAATGTTTTGGACAGAATTTGTACAGAAGATTAACCTTTTGGCGCCGGAATTATTTTTTTAATTTTAGCACATCCTGTATATAAAATGTGAATAACACAGGAACCAAATACTTTAGATTTATGAAACAAACTGCATTTTGAAGAGGAAAAAAACGGAGAGTATATACCGTGTTTAAAATATTCAGTACCTATATTTGTTGTATAAATACATAAAATGCAATATTTAGAGGTTAGCGGTGCGGTACGACCACTATAGTCGTCGTTAGGCGTCAGAAGGTTAAAACACACATTTTATGTTAAGCGATTTCTTTTCGAACGTCGTGATGTTTATGAGATAACGTAGGAAATTGTAAGAGCAGGACAGGCCAGTGATGAAAATACGGCCCATATGCTGTGAATGCTGTATACGTAAGGCTACAGACACGCACTCAGAATATGTAATACTTATTGCTTTTCTACAGCAAGAATAGTTACGCGAACGCGCCTCAGTGTTGCTGTGTATATTGCCTGTGGTTGTTGTGTTGGCGACACTGGACAGTTACGTTTGTTTATGATCTGTCATCGCTATTTTTATGCGGCGTCAATCAAATGGAAGCTGATAAAAGCGGTACAGGGAAGGCGTTTGTTTGAAGGAAACAAATAGAGCCACCAGAGAATATCGATAACCTCCGATTAACTGTGACATCCATATCCGAGATGATTCGTTTATCTAAATCGCAACTGGTTTATGTGGGCTGGGTCATAAATTGATATACTGTAAGTCGGATGAACTGTGTCTAAACGCTCTAAAGTCACTATATGTACCGCCAGTTTAACATGCAACAATTCCACGTTCTTCCCACACAGTGTATTTGTGTGTTTTTTTGTGTGGATCTCAGAACAAACAGCGATTATTTCACTATACAGCATTAACTGATTGGTTTGTATAACGGAGACGGAGTGTGTTTACTGTGCGGTACGGCCTGAGTAATACAGATTTCACTAATGTCCCTCTGCATAGCAGAAGGACAGAGGCGTAACATGAGGACGTACAGGAATAAGTGCTGTTGTATAAATCGGGGTGCTGTGTATAGACAGACACTGCAAGACACTAGGCCGTACCCCGCAGTAGTAGTAGTAGTAGTAGTAGTAGTAGTAGTAGTAGTAGTAGTAGTAGTAGTAGTAGTAGTATTAGTAGTAGTAATGCCGCATGTAGCGGAAAGGAGCTGTGAGATTAGTCTAATTAATAATATCTGTGCATATCGTTAGCAGCCTAACGAAAGGCAGTACCACTTCTGCCTCGTAATGCCGTTCTGGTGTCACCATATCCTTGACGTGTTTTCGTGTTGTACTGTGCAAGACCGTGCTGTGTTGGATTAGCTGTCACCGAGTCTTGGGTTCGTACCCGTGCGTGGATTTAACGCGTGCAGTACATATTTTGTGGCGCGTAACAGCTTGGAAGAAACACTGTTGGTTTGTAGGCCTCACCTTGTAGGTCTCACCCTGTAATCTCACCCTGTAGATCTCACCCTGTCTCCACTACTGCATATCCCCCCTCCCCCCGCAAGATTTCATGGCTTTGTTTCCCTTAACGTGAAAATTAGTCTGAATTATGTGCAAAGATTCAGTCCGTACCGCGCAGTAAACACTCCGTCTCGGTTACACAAACCAGTCAGTTAATGCTGTGTAGGAAAATAACAGCCTCCGTTTGTTCTCAGATTCACACAAAAAACATAACATGGGCAGAACGTAGAATTGTTGAATGTTAAACTGGCGGTACGTGGAGTAGCCAGTGGGCTTTAGTCGTAAAATTTCCTACGACTTGTATGTGGACACATTTTTGTAAATAACATTGATCGGTTGACCTTTTTGGGCGCCCAGGGTGTTCATTGTGAGGGAGGCACCGAATGTTAAACGTATTAAACGAATCACAGGCTTTGGATATTTTAACACTGTTCGTGCGCGCACCGTCTTAACGTTTTCGCGAAAGAAGCATGTTTCAAGCTGTGGGTGCCTCGTGGATTCTCGCTGCTGCACAAATGCCCCCATGCTGACTGGTGCTACAGGTACACGTCCCCCCCCCCCGCCTCCGCCCCGCCCTATAACCATGCAGCGCCCCTTATCAGTGCCTCGACTGCATGCTGCCCTGTGCTAAATATAGTTCTGCCATTACCATCTTGAAGAAACGTCGATTGTGCGTACCGCGAGCGGGTTTCACCGCCTTTAGGTGGCCATTCGTAGGTGCTGCAGAAAATCGTGCTCCCGCAGACACTGGGGTTGAAACGGAAGGCTATCGCAAGAGGGAGGGAGGGAGTTTCGTTCGTGTCTAGATGGAACGTATTGCCCGGAGAATGGAGTAACTTGTGTTCATAGCATTAACACATTGTGCCTCAGGTATGTTTGCTCACGTAATATGGGGCGTCTTATTTAACGATGGACGAGGCGTACTAGTTGGGAAGCAACACGTGACAGCCTTATTTACAGAGTGGGTCCAGCAACGGACTGCGGCTGCATGTGTAAAGGGAGGATTTCAGGTTAAAAGGACCGTGAAGGTTGATTATTATGAATACTGAAAAGTTTATTAATAGTTTGTAAACAACGGAGAGAACTGAATTACAAGAGGAAGATGTTCATGTTGCATAATTTGACGCCTTGTTTGGTAGACGTGCAGACGCGCACTGTTTCGTTTGTCGTTACCCAAGAACGACGGCTCAATCGCATCCATCCGCCGGGACATTGCATGGCAGTTGAGGTGCCCTAGGGAGACGAAATTAATGCTGTATCTACCAGACTACACGGATCCCCGAAGTAAGCACTGTTCGTTGTCACCGTTGTGATAACCTCTAATTTCACTTGCACTTGAGTTGGCGTGAGAGCATAAATCTGTAGGCGTAGTTGTTAGAGAATAACTGCAGCTACCAGTTTTTGTGTGATGTGTGTTTTTTAAGCGTAAAACATCGAGCTAGATAAAGGAGAATAGGAACAAGATATGGACGCGAGTATGAAGGAAAATAACAAGAAGTAACGGGAACAAATAGCAATAGGTAGGAGGAGCAAAGAGAAAGAGGTAACAGGAGCAAAGAGCAAGAAGCAACAGGAACAAGGAGCAATAAGCAAAAGGAGCAAAGAGCAATAAGCAATAGGAACAAAGAGCAAGAGGCTACAGGAGCAGGCAGCAAGATGCAACATGATGTGACAAGTGAGCACTGCTCAGCCGCAAGAAAGCTTTCAGCACTAATAATAAGGTGGCGCTTGGTTGCCCAGAATTGTCGTTGTGAATTGTTTTGACGTCGTTTCGCAGCGCAGCCATGTTGCCATCATTCTGTTGTATTTGTGTGCTTGCCGCGAGTGCTTGTCACAGTTCACAGACCCTGTGCGTTTTGTTGGGTTTGACACATCGTTTGTATAATATTTGCTGTTGTAACCAGCTTTCTTTGTGTGTAGTAACATAGTAATGGCATTTCAGGCGTGCAGAATTGTGTTCATAAAATTTCGAATTCGTCTGTCTCACTATGTTGAGTAACCCCTAGTGCCTGTGTACACATCTACACGATTTGTTTGACCATTTGACGTTGAATATTAAGAACTGCTGGTGGTGAGCAAGCGTGCCGCCATTTTGTTGCCGCGTATAGTTATTGGTTGTGTGTAACTGTACCGCCATTTTGTTGAAACGCACATTTAGTGATGGCGTGCAGGTGTGCCCCCGTTTTATCGAAACGAAATATTACTGACGGC
>Ga0123355_10011195_pt1 | contig 13806 bp, 6 predicted proteins | sample TergutEmb28metaG_3_FD_89872 | JGI IMG/M metagenome (GOLD analysis project Ga0123355, IMG submission 89872) | Embiratermes neotenicus P1 segment gut microbial communities from Petit-Saut dam, French Guiana - Emb289 P1 | ecosystem: Host-associated > Arthropoda: Insects > Digestive system > Gut ... | reverse complement strand
TTTTAGTATTATGTTTATTTCTCCTTTATAGGTTGCTCAACATGTTTCGGGCCACCTTGTGCCCATCTTCAGGAGCTGACGACTTGGAGGTATTTATCAGATGTGTTGCAGAGCCGTGGCTGTTTAGGCAGTCAGATCCGGTTGGTTGCTTGTCTGTCCATTGGGAAGCACTTAACACTTAACAGTTGTGTTAAGTGCTTCCCAATGGACAGACAAGCAACCAACCGGATCTGACTGCCTACACAGCCGCGGCTCTGCAACACATCTGATAAATACCTCCAAGTCGTCAGCTCCTGAAGATGGGCACAAGGTGGCCCGAAACATGTTGAGCAACTTATAAAGGAGAAATAAACATAATACTAAGAGTGACATCTAGTTGGTCTCTTTATCCATATCCATTGTTTCATTATTTCATTTTGCCACTAACTCTGAGTTTGCAGTCAATAAGTTTTATCGTGAGACGTTCTGAAAAGGGGCATAAAACAAGAGAGAATAATGGGAGAAGACCGCAAGATATTGCAGGTTAATTTAACCATCCTACCGTGAGGCTGTATGTGTTCCCGGTATTACAGGACGGTGCCGTCTGAATTTCTTTTTCTAGGGGCCCCATGCTTCTTGGTTGAGTCAGACAATGGCTTCAAGAGACGAAATATCTTATCATGATGAGGTTCACCATGATGACGATTGTCTGTTGAATGTATCTCTTCTATATTTATGCGGGCGATCCTGGGAGAAGTGCGGGCGAAAGGAATTACAGAGAAAGAAGAGAATAAACACACAACGCTCATCTACCGGGGAGAGAAAAATAAAGAATCTTCCCTTCTAAACAGCTGAGGGACTGTCAATGTGGAGCCAGTTCAGAGCTGAAGGGGTTTACTAATAGGATGCTGTTCACACGAATTCTACGGAAAGGTTGTGGGTTCTATGTTGAGTAGCAGTGCGATGACCGCGTATTTAGACAACACTTGATACTGGAAATGCAGGATAATAACTTTACTGGTGCATTGATTAATATTGCTTCATTGCATGGTGCTTACGAATGCGTGGCTGGATTACTGTCACGAAAAAATACGCCTACAGGCATATCACTTTGTCTTATGAAGTTTGTCACACAGTATCATCAGACCCCTGTATAATAATAGGGTAAAGGTAAAGGTCGCCCTAGAACTGGCCACGAAGGCCTAGAGGGGGAGTATATGTAGAGATTTACCCTTTCTTTAACCTCGGCCCTAGATAGGGTAGGTGGTCAACGCCACTCCCCTGTCGCTTTACACCCGGGAAAGAACCGGTACCCCTTGTGTAGGGGGCTGGGTGACCCCTGGGGCCGGTCTGGACGGTTGCGGATAATCTTGGCTACACCGGCATTCGATCCCCGGACCTTCAGGCACATAATGAGTCGCTATACCGACTGCGCTATCCCGGCCCACACCCTTTAACAATTGTAAAACTAAATGATAATGATTTGCAACATTGTTACGACAGTTTAAAGTAGAGGTGGTGACGAACAGAGGACAATCCGTACGTTATTGTGCGGCGCTCTGGAGGTCATTCAGCGGCGAGTTTTGGAAAATGAAGAACCTGCGGAATAGAATAAATACGTAAGTCTTCAATGACACGGTACAATACCAGACAGTTTATTACCGCGTTCTGGGCTTGAGGAATGCACGTACTGCACATGCAGGTCAGACCGACTTTGCCCAAAAGCAAAAGGCATTTTGCATAATTAACAGAGTGATATTTCATGAAGCAAGATTTTTGGTGCTTTTCATCAAATTCCACACGTCAAATTTCAGTAAGGTTCTCAACGCTTTGTGTGTCCTGTCAAACGTTATTCACAAGGTAATTATTTATAGCAGAAGTCCTCTGATGGTGCTGGCAGACATCAACATTAACTGTGATAAAATTAACTGCCTGCTAAGGATATAAATCTTCATAATTTAGTTCCATACTTTTTCCGATTTTCTTATTAATTTTCGCCTCCCTGCATGTTAAGATCTATTCTAGAATGGCCGACAGGAGTTCTATGTTTTCAGTTAAAAAAAAATATAATTGCGTGAATAAATGAAACCCCTTTCTTAAACCCACATCTATTAATCGAGGGCAGATACTGATAAGCCCTTACTATTCTGTATATTTTCAGATTACGTGTTACTTGTAATAGGTTTATAATCCCAAGAGGTTTGCTTGAATTTTTAAAACGACATAGACCACTAAGATTGAAGGCACTACAGTGCAAACACCTTATAGAAGGAAATTACACGTTACCTCCAAAGATACGTAAATTAATCCGAAGTTCAGTTCTATCCGGTACACTTCAGGTAATTGTAAATGGCTTTTCTTACAGTGCTGCCCTCTTATTTCCTTCCGATTGTACTGTTATATATAAACACTACTGTCGTTTCTTCTACTTCAAGTGGTAGATAGCCAGAAAGGCTTTCATATAAAGAAAGGAAAACACAGTGGATGGAAACACAAAGGATCGTTATTTTTGGAAGAAAGTAACAATAGTAACTAAACTCGTAATGCCTGTCTGCTGCTAGAGAAATTTATTTCATGAGTTCCTTCCCATTCCATAACTTCCAAAACACTTTGATCCTTTTACAGGACATTACACCGCCCAAGTTTAATTTGATCTGGTGGATGACGAGAAATGCACTACCGTAATCGTTTCCTCCAGTGCCCTTCCCTAGTCATTATTCAGAATCGGATTTCAGTTGACATTAAATGTATAATCCTCATATCTGATATGCCGTCCTTAAATAAACTTGGAAACTTAAGCTTCAGATGTAATGTACTATCAAGTTATACATAACAATACGTACGGACTTTTTTATGTGAATAACTGTGATTATTACAATGAGACCTTACAATACTACTGTCAGAAATCACAACGAGAGTTATCTACAAGGAAACTACATAAAGACGGCAAATATATTTAGCCTTTTATTTAGTTGCATTGCTTAATTACACGTATTCAGATTTTTGGCCACTGGCAAGGCATAATTTTCACGGGATGGAGTAAGAACCTCCGACAATCGCGAAAGGAAATTTGCGGTGTTCAACAGTAACGGAAAGTCATTGTAGCATTTGTTATTTATCTTTCAAAACGCACATGATTTATGGAAGAGCTATGGCACTTGATTTAGAGAAACAAATAATGATAATAATGATAAGAACAATTAATTTACCGCAGTTCGCTGATATTATCCCAGTTTTAAAAAATGCACAAATGTTTTCTCTTTGACAGGTTGTGTCGTACTTTTTATCTTAACATATTTCACCTCGCATGCAAAATAAAATAACTTTATTAGTTGGTAACATTAGTTGTGATATTAAAATCCCAAATCTCTCAAACATAAAACAATCGGTCATTCACACATCCACAACAGAAAGAAGACAGTAGATACACAATTAAACGTGACACTGAGGTACGTTCGCGTTACCATTGTTGCCATGAAAAAGCAGTAATTATTATATATCCTGAGTTGTGTCTGTAGCTTTAGTTACCCAGCATGAAATGCCCACGCGTCATACTGCCATTTATGGCCTGTCTGGTTGTACCATATTTTTCCACATTATCACATAATTGGCACGATTTTCGGAAGAAAAGTTATTGCGCATAAAATATGCGTTTTGATTTCCTCTACAAATTTCTCTGAAATATTTCTCTTTCTAAGAAAAAATGAGCGAGATATGATCAAAAACGTATATATGCTTTCATGTAAGGTACCTGTTATTCTTGTCAGATTCTAATAACTCGAATTTTCTCGACAGATTTTCGAAGAATAATCAAATATCAAATTTCATGAAAAGCCGTACAGTGGAAGCACAGTTGTTCCATGTGGACGGACAGAGAGACAGACATGATGAAGCTAATAGTCGCTTTTCGCAATTTTGCGAACGCACCTAAAAACCGATTAAGTCTTTGAAAAAATGGTATGTCTCATTCCACAACATCTTGTGGGATTCTTGGCATCATTAGCAATGTAGTTGCATTGTGATACAATTCGTACAGACCGTAATACTAATTTGTACGTCAGCACAGAACTCGTTCCGTCCTGATCCTGCTCGCAAGCTGTCAGCAAGCCTGTATGACATATACCATTGCTGTGTGTACAGTGAAAAACTCCTGATGATGGACAGAGGAACTGTCCGAAACATGTAGAATTTCATTCCAAAAATAAATTTGGGAAATAAGTGCATCTAGTTGGTTTTGTTATAGGAATTTATCACGATGCACGGTCACCTGGACGTCAAATGAAGTTATCAAGTTAATGATGGCATACGTTAAAAGTGGTACTATATGTTGAACTCGTTATTCGAGTATGACTTAAATTCAAGGCTGGACAACCTTCCTACTTATTGGGTTCAAGTTTAAGTTTTTACGAAACGCCGTAAGTTTCCTATACTCTTTCGTTGTGTACACCACCGTCATTTCAACCATGAGCAAGACTGTCAGAAAGCATGTTTACATCACCTATAATTTCGCAAATACAGGACCTATATTGGTTGCGATTATATAAGGGGAACTGGCCGCCAATAGACTATCATCTCTTTCCAGCGCAGAAGCAAATTTTAGTGACCACAAATTTAAAGATGATGGCCAAGAGAGACAGTTGTGACATGATGGCTGATAACACAGAACACGGACTGATGTGAAGACAGGAAACAGAGGAAGGAATCCCGTGATGTAACACGTGTCTCACATGTGGGTGTGACTAGGCGGAAAATTAGTGACGTAGCGGTACAGTTACTTTTAAACTGTCTTTGATAGACCTGAAAATAAAGAACAGGAATGCAAATATTGTGTACTTATTTTCCGACGGACCCTTGTCTAATCGACGTGCAGTAAACCTGAGAAAATGAAGTGATTGGCTCATGGGGAGCTGGAGGTTATGTACTTAACTTCCACAACCTAGCCGTGGCATTCTTCACCTAACTGCAGCAGCAGTGATGATAATGGTGGTCATAATGAAGATAACCTACAGCTGTGTCAAGTGGGTAGCTGTCCTTCGTATTCCGGAAGGGGGGGGGGGAAGCAGATTCAAATCTAAGCCCTTAGAACAGCTATTTTGAATGTGGTTTCTCGTAGTCTGCCTCATTTTCTCCGGAAAATGTCTGGATAATTCCTCAAATTAGGTCACGACTTCTTCCTTTTAAAGCATTCCCAATTATTGTAAGTTAATCATCTTGTATGTTTTATATCATTTTATATCATACACTTTATATCATACACTTTATATCTTAACAAAATATGTAAAACCCACCAGCTGACGCCCAAACATATTAATATCAAAGTAAACAGTAATAATCAGCAAAGCCCAAACACTAAAAAGGAACCACTAAATATAGACAGAAACAGCAACTTAAACTTATTTGTAGAAGAAACAAAACATCAAAGCAATTTTATAAAATCCACTTAAAATATTCTAAATCTTGCAATGAATTGTGGATATGTATTCAAACATCTATTGAAAATAATCATATTGTAAATTATACACTGCATATTCTGAGCTAGAGGTAATGTTTAATTAAGTCATATATAAATTCTTAAGTCGACAGCTATTAGACATCTCTTAGGCGCAATGGACGCCAAGCGAGAGAGGAGAGGTAATTCGAAGAATTAATAAAAATATTTAATATTTATTTGAGCGTTTTCTTTAACATAACAGAAACTGATCTACGAAATGGTTTATTTCCCTATAGGCGCAACTTTTCAATAAGATTCCATTGATGCAATGCTCATACTGAGTTTTCTTTGTGGCGCTATAGCCCAACTCGGGCTTAGGTCGCCACGCTCTTTAGGTTTATACATCAGACACAATCAGACACACAAAAAACCCCGTGGGATTCCTCTGAAGTAGTGATTAGCCCGTCACTGAGTCCGCTACCTACACAATAAACAAGAAACAATCTAAACGAAAAAACATGCCCTCAGAGGGATTCGAACCTGCATTCACAGCATGCGAACGGTCGCAGTCCTACGGTTTAGACAATACGGCCACCGGGGCCTGTTGTTACGAGGTCCGTGGGTGATCGTCCACAGGTGTAGAGTGGTCCTGGTGGGAGGGATTTCTAGAGATACACCACTAGAGACTTCGTGGTTCGCACGAGGCGTTTGAAAAGTCGTGACTCAAATTTCTTCGAACAGTCAAGTGTGCCTTGCACTACATAATTGGACAGGTCACAAGTATGAACCTGAAGTGGGAAGGCAGGCGGAGTTTTCATATTCTTAATTTTCGTTCAATGTTAACTGGACTTGCGGCAGCACATCCCAGCAGGCCTAGTTCAATAGCGTCAACATTGCCAAGCTGCATTACGATCACATTTCCTTCAGATGCTTATGATTGTAAAGAAGATTTCCTGTGCCTGAGAGGTTGGTTTTCTCTCTCTCTCATTCTCTTCCCCCTCCAAGGGGCAGAGTTATTCCTGGGGAGGCAACATTTCCTCACCTAGTCAAGAAATTCCCCTCATTGTAAGAAACCCGAAGGTTCATTACTGCATTCACAAGTTCCTGCCACCTGTTCATATCCTGAGCCAGATCAATCCAGCACATGCCTGTCTACCCCAGTTCTCGAACACCCATTTATTATTATCCTCCCTACTACACCTAGGTCTTGTTAGTGGTCTCCAATCTTCAGGTTCCCCCACCAAACCCGTCTCTTTCACTCAGGTCTCCCAACCAAATCCCTGCTGAACCTCTCCTGTCTCCCATACGTGCCATATGTCCCACCCATCTCATTCTTCTCGATTTGATCACCCAAATAATACTTGGTGAAAAATACAGACCATAAAGCTCCTCATTATGTAGTCTTGGTTTGTTATCCTTGCACTAAGAACTGTTTCCCAAAGTGTCAAATTGTCATTTGTACAGCGTGTCAAACTCTGTTCGTTGATTTTGACATCTTAAGCTTAGCACGCCGAGTTAATGTTTTATCCGAGGCTAACAGGATATATTTATAGCTTCCCACGTCCATCCAAGTCAGTGCATTGAATTCTCTATAGACAAGTCAGAGTCTTCAACGATAATGGTGCACAGAAGCACACTGCCGAATTTTTTTTTGTGTGGGCTTGGTTGTTGCTGGCCCACGTCCGTACTTGTTTGGCAACCACTTCTAGTGCAGACCAGGACTAACGACCTCAACTTCCAACTTTTTATGTGCTTCCCTAGTCCTTCTGTATCAGTGAGTGTCCGCTTTAAGCGCATTACACATCCGTCCCTTGAAAAATAAGATTCTATATCTGAATCCCTGTCTAAAATATTTTGCCCGCGAATGTTTCTTCAGGTAGGGTATGGATCGCGTTCCTTCCTTCGGACAAGCAATTAAATGGAGCTAATAAACTACAATTAAATGTCTACACTGAGCTTCATAATTAACATTAATTTTGAAATGAAATAAAACTGATGTGATTATAATACCCTACATCAACTTTGCATTTTCAAAGGACTATATAATACTTTTCATCATCATAAACATCAAGGATTGGACCCTTTGACCCGTTCCCTCTCCAGTGTTAGAGCTGCTCACGCTAACGCTTCTTCAGTCTTCCAATTGTTTTCCTTCTTTGTGGTCTGTAGTGGTATGATTTCAAAGGGATTCGGTTTTGTGGCATTCTTTGCAAGTGTAAAAGCCAGTTCCGTCTGTATTCACCTATCTTGTCTAGTAATACTTTTTCTACATCAAAAGTAAAAGCATCCCGAAGGTTATTATTTTATGCTAATTTCTCTCCAAAACTTTTCGCAACGCAGAACTCTAACAAGACACGTGTTATTCAAAGTCCTTAAGTTGCTGGCAATATGACGAACGATACTGCTGTTTAGAAACCACTGCTAATGGCGAATGTTTTGTGGCATGGATATATTGTCAACAGCGCAGCCAAGTTCCTGCGGGCATAAATAACAGACGTCTCTGTAGTCTTAAACAGCGTGTAAATTATATTGCAGGTGTCAAACCAAGTACATAATGTGTATGTCTGTACAGAACCACGAGAAATACTTAACAAGGTAGAATAGCTTTTTAGTCTAAAGTAACAAAAATATGCTCGCCATTATTAGAAAAAAAATGGTTTGCTAATCAAATCGTTGTGTTTGATAACAGTGGCCTGTTTGCTGTGGTATTTCTTCTAGTTTTCATTGAAAGGTACTTAAAATAAAGAGCATTTATAACTTGTGCTTTATTCTTTAAGTCAATCCGTGCTCGTATTAACTAACAATAGGTACCTGCGCCGAACAAATTCATGAAACACAAAACTACTTTTATCGGTCTATTCATTTTGCTACTCAAACTCTACATTATTACTGGTACTGCACCATTACAGTCTTTCCTAATCTCTTCAAAAATGTTCGTAGCTTCTCAATATATTCCTCCATAGTCTCTGATAAGGACAGTGTCTTGCTGAATTTTGCCTCCTGTTTGTATTCAATTTTTAAAAATGTATCTCCCAGCAATTTGTCCATTACATTTTTGCAGTTTAATATCTCCATTTCGCCAGTGTATATGCTCACTAGAGGCCGCAGCTCCATTTAAACACAGCTTTATTCTAAATGAGGATAGTCAGCTTTACTTCAAGGGAAGTACCCCCGGCACACATCGGATAAGTGGCTAGGAAATCGACCCCCCAGCCATCCGGCCTTGTCGCTATACTGACTGGGCTATTCCGACTCCCATATAGGGACTTCGAGAAAACACCTAAATCGTGCGGCCAAGTATAATCGAATTACGTATGTATATTAAAAGTTTTGCTGTTTGTTACACTACTTATTTACCTCTTCGAAAGCATATGCTATACTGCTTCACTCTTAGAGCCCAGGATGATTGTAAATATCGACTTCAGACACCGTGTAATGATATTAGCGCCTATTTCTAAAGTAATATAATGTTTGCTATCACGGACGGAGCGGAAGAATAAAAATCTCGCTCAACATATTCGTTCTCATGTCATTGTTTCGAAGATGCTTGAATCGCCGATACGTGACTCAGACGGTTAGTAGTAGGCCTTTCACCAAGGCGAACGGGTTCGATCCCGGGCTAGTCCACGTGGGATTTGTGGTGAGCAAACTAATACTGGCACAGGGTTTTTTTTCCGAGTGCTCCAGTACGAGTTCACCAGCCCTCCGTAATTTATTTAATTATTCTACTATCGACGCTATTAAATTTTAACACTGGACGGCGTCGTAAAACAACACACTTTGTCCCCCGCTGTCTCTTACGCCGAAGGGTGTTACGAATGCACTAATAGAGCCTTGTGGTATGCAACTCACCTTCTGTACACGTATACGGTAAACCGTACAAGGTGCGTGGTATATCACAGACTCTGTTTGTTAGTACTGTACACATCTAGATGTACTACCGACCTAGATTCCTGTAGACGATAACAAGAGAGAATTAATACACCAAGCACATTTGTTTTTAACTCATCAGTCCACATTATATTTTAACGAAGACAAACACAACAGATCAGTGACCTTTGTGAGACATTAAATAATTATATGACAAGAGTATTTTGCAGGAATCTAACACGAAGTTTGACTGTACATAGACTGCTTCATGTTTATTTACACGCATCAACTACAGTATCCGGTCATTTAGGTCAACGATGCAATAAGTGGAAACAGAATAATGAACGTGAAAGTATTTTAATTGAAAGGGTATTCTCTAGAGAAAAAAGAAGCATGTCACATTCATTCTGATATGCTGGCTTGGCAGATGATTTATGAATCATTCCAATGATAAACAGTGAAGCGTGCGTGCCGTAGGAATGCCGTCGTCCTAAGACCAAGATGGACCAACAGCGCCTGAACACAAACCTACAAGGCCACACGGTGTTGTAATTTTCAATTCTTCTCCGCTTTCAGGTTTTTAATCTCGGATGTGTTACCAAATACATTCTTTGTAGGTTTTCTTGGTTTCTTTCAGGCTGTCCAAACAAATTTCGGGGATATTACTCTAACTAAGCGGCAACATATTCCTTTGGTGCGTCATTTCTTATGGACACTATATAACCAATGAACTTAAAAGCCATTAGATAAGCCAATAGAATAAATCCGTACATAATATAGAGGTACAAATACTAGGTTTATCGTGGTTATTGTCCAATGTCTGATTTCATTTTACCTTCACGATATTTTAAGATTCTGTCTTCACTCTCATCCTCCAAATACAGTTATTGATATATTTTTATCTTTTATTTTTACATCAATAGAAATAGTTGTGGTGAAACCTGAAACTTTTTTATATTTGGCTAGTACCTTCACCATGAGGCAAATAAAACAGTTCTGTGTGTAAAGACAACGGAATTACTGAAAACAGGACTAGAGTCAACAACCAAAACTTCGTGTACTGGCATACCAAATTCACTTCAGACTGCAGGCAGAGTTCAGCGTAATATTGGTACAATGATTGAAACATTATGAAAACTATTAGAAAACCAAACCATAACTTGATATTTATAGCTCTGTGTATGCCGAAGTTACCACTCCTAAGACAAAGTCATGATTTCTTCAGTAGACGAAGTTTGCAGATAGATGGTGGCTACTTTAATGATTTCATAGGATGAAGGGACCGAATCCGGCCAATGGACCGTCAGTTCTTGCAAACTCTCTGCCTTCAGTGAAAATGTTGCTTGAAGAAGTAGGTGACGTGTTAGTAAAATTGTCCAGAAAGGGATGAGTTTTATTCTAGAATATGAAGTCCTTATCTGTATCAACTCATCAAAACAAACTTACATGCACAGGAACACACACACAAAACAGATGAACAATATCCCCTCCTGCACGTTTCGGCACTCCATGGGTGCCATCATTAGGGAATCTTCCCAGTGGTTAAAGCAGTGCTTTCGAAATGATCCCTTGTAGGCACAACACTCACACACTCGCACACATATTCAAATTTCAATCAAAAACAGGAGAAACATCCCATAAATGTTAAAATATTAGAACAATAGCGGAGATATTTCTTCGAGCTCCATATGGGCATCGAGTGGGGGTACTACAGTCTTCACTAGATTGTTAGTAATCGTCCAGGGTTCACCACAAAACCTAAATATGGGCACAGTCCTGGTAGTGATTGTGTGTTTGCACTCTGTCATATGATTGGTGTTGGGTGAATACATGGCAATACTGTGTGATCTGAAGTCGTCTCAATATAGTAGGAGAAGTGCAGGTTATAAATGATAAAAACTGTTTGAAGCGTACGGCAAATCTGTGCAGAATAATACATGTGACGTCATATTTGTAAGAGAGCCGTTGAACTTCTTCCTTTGGCGCTGAAGGGAGTTGACGACGGCGTTACCTGATCATGGTTTTATTCTTTGTTTGTTTTTGTAATTTAATATTCCTTTTTCTTTCATTTATGTTTATTGAGGCTTTAGCGATGTTACGGAGAACACGACTTCTTCAAGTAATGTAAATTAATGAGTTATATATTTTAAAAATCAGAAGGCCTATTTTACGGGCAATCTGGAACAAGTAACTCGACAATAATAATATGTCTCAAGGGTTGCATTTTGGATATTCTAAATAAGGAAGATTACGCATTCCGCTCAAGAAGCTAGTGCTGTTAAAACAAGCAGAGCGTGTCAGGTTGACTAGCAACTATCGGCTTTCTAAGAGGGTGTGGATCATCCACCACATAATTCAGTGCCCTGTAATATTTCTGACAGCAGAATATCATATAACGTAGATATTCGAAATTCTTAATGAATTTCAGTTATTACAATGTACATTTCCCTAAAAATAGCATTATTATTTCTTACAACATTATCTTAGGAAAGTAAGTAACCTGACCTCTCACATAGAGTTATCTCTGCCAGCTTAGAGATTAGTGACTCCAAACTTCTTCACTGTAATTCAAAGTGCTTCTGAATAGTATATATTTTAGTAGTAGTAGTAGTAGTAGTAGTAGTAGTAGTAGTAGTAGTAGTAGTAGCAGAAGCAGCAGCAGTAGCAAAGGTACAATAGCCCCTGTACAAAACTTAGCATTACGCCACGAATTCATGTGGCGGCATGGAGGATAAATGGTGCTAATTTTCGAGGAAAGAAAAGGTCTTGCTTCTCTTAGGCGTCGAATTACGTCTCCAAGGTTTACACTCCACAGCATAATCACTATTCCAACCGAGATGTGACAGTAAATTATAATGCTTTGCAAATTCCAACAACTGGACTGTATTTTTTGCTACTTCAGAAAAAATTTACTTATTCATTTTCTATTTCAGAGAGATGCAATATAATATTACCATCCCACTTATGCCAAGGGCCCAGGTAGTGCCCTTCCTTAAGGCCTTCCTTCAAAATTTCAACATGAAGCTATTATTTTTTCCACGCTACGTGTACCGCCCATCAAGTTCCTCCTCATTAAATCAGTCATATATGGACACTTGTGTTAAAATATTGAATATTATTATTAAGCGATTATCTAACGATATCCTTACAAATCCTTAATTTTTACTGTTTTGAGTTACTTTGTCAATAAGTACTAAAACGTTTTACACTAATAGTGTAACATACAAATAACACGAAAGGCTAGTATCAAAACATTCGTTTACAATACTATACTCGACTGGACTATTGTCATACACGCTCAGCTTATGTGTATGTGGCGACAAGTTGATGAGGTTCTGAAGTATTTTTCCCCCACATACATACCGTGCAGCATCTTTATATTATCAAAGTTTTTTATGCACCAACTGATGCACAAGTGAGTTGTCTTAAAAACTATTTTAAAATTAACACTAAAATTAACATTAAAATAGCTCCGACATGTTTCGGTGAAGTCACACCATCATCAGGGAGTGCATTACTCGTGCTTGCTAAAGTTACATCAGTGTGTGTGGTGATGAGGCCACATCACCACACACCGACGTATTCTAATTAGCTATTTGATCAACTGTAACTTAGCAAGCACCAGTAATGCGCTCCCTGATGATGCTGTGACTGCATCGAAACATGTCGGATCTGTTTTAATGTTAATTTTAATGTAAATTTCAAATTTGTTTTTAAGACAACTCACTTGTGCATCAGTTGGTGAATAAAAAAATTTGATTTTGATTTATTGTTTCTTTTGCAAGCCGCTATCAAATGTAAAGGGAAAGAACTACAGAAGGAGAAATATTTTATAATTTCTAAATTTCCTGACGCAAGCAGTACTACATACATCCTATAAGACTGTGGCCCGTGAAACAAAATATTATAGCCCGAAAAATAACATTTCACATTCTCTACATACGTATTAGAACTTCGTGTCTTATTGTAACACTACAAAGACTGAGCGACTCCCATCTGTCGAAACTCATGCGACAGACATCGAGGGTTACTTCTCACCGTCATCAACACGTCCTTTATGGGGGAGTACAAACCCCCCTTTTTTGTCAGCAAGAATTTCATCCCTCAAAAACGAAATCCCTTCATACCTGCAAGAGAAGCACAACTGTTCGTCAGTGATTATGTCTGTAGTCCGAGTTGACAAAAAACGTAGAGCAACAAAAAATATTGGGGTTTAAGAACGCTGACAAGATGAGTAGGTTACCGTAATTTACATCGTGCATTATTACAGCCATCCTGGCTCAAACCTACAGGACATTTAGCGTAATTGCTGTGCCTCATACTAGCCCTCTCCATTTGATTAAAGCAACAATGCAACTGCTTCTAGCTAAAGAAAGGCGCATGCTTGTGCGTAACACGGTTACATAAATGAAGCCTAACAGAAACCTATAAGAATATTGCATGTCAGCGATTACATTATTGTGGAACTGCACTACTACTACTACTACTACTACTACTACTACTACTACTACTACTACTACTACTAC
>Ga0123355_10011194_pt1 | contig 13807 bp, 10 predicted proteins | sample TergutEmb28metaG_3_FD_89872 | JGI IMG/M metagenome (GOLD analysis project Ga0123355, IMG submission 89872) | Embiratermes neotenicus P1 segment gut microbial communities from Petit-Saut dam, French Guiana - Emb289 P1 | ecosystem: Host-associated > Arthropoda: Insects > Digestive system > Gut ... | reverse complement strand
CTGTCACATTAGTTCTCTGTCGACAGTGACATGACACTTGCTGTCACATTAGTTCTCTGTCGACAGTGACATGACACTTGCTGTCACATTAGTTCTCTGTCGACAGTGACATGACACTTGCTGCCACATTAGTTCTCTGTCGACAGTGACATGACACTTGCTGTCACATTAGTTCTCTGTCGACAGTGACATGACACTTGCTGTCACATTAGTTCTCTGTCGACACACCTGCAGCTGTGCAGCAACTGGGAATTTCCAGTGTTCAATTGCAGTTATAAAACTTTATTGAGTGAACTGGCCAACAGTCCCTTCATGATGTCTACCCTAAAGGTCAGTTGAAGAAACTGTAAGACAAAATTAGAGTTCTGGCGCTGTAACTTAGGGAAACTGTGTTTGAAACTTGCAATGGAATGAATTGGATAAGTCTGAGATACACCCGGCGGATTTAGAAGGCAACCCTGTTTGGAGGCAAAAGTTGGTCGATGTAAGAATTGCCTAGAAAACACTGAAAGGAATGGGTTAGTCGAGTCGACCCTGAAAATTGCAGAAAATGAAGGCCCGAATGTCTTAAATTCATTCCTAATTTTTTTTTTTTACTGAACGAAGACACAGAAAGTGCAGAATTACCTTTATTTAGTTTCGTGTAATCATTGTTGTCAGTAAGAACATTTTGAAAAGTAGCTCTTAATGAAGAAGATAAAGCTGCACGTGACAATATACTGCACGTGCATCACCATCGGTGCAGCAGCGCATTCACACGTGCAGCAGAACAAAGTCACTGGCTTTTCCTTGACTTTCATTTCATAAAGCACGAAGTATTACTTTATGCTGTGTGTAAGGCACACTTTACAAATAATGCCATTTAACGTACCAAATTTAATCAATAATTCAAACAGAATCCTAAAATGTTCGCATTTTTTAAATTTATTCCTGTCAAATATTTGATCGTAAAACAAAACTGCCAAACGAAACAAAAGTGGCAAACATTGAAAGTGACTTTCACGACTCACAAACCTGTACGACCCCCCGTTACTGCAACAGAACCACTAGTCTTGTCGCTCGCACAGAACTAGTCACATTTCTGACACTGCCCCATTTAAGACAACCCCGAAACCAGGCTTCGTAAGAAAGCGTCCAAAATGATGCCCTCTCTGTAGCCACACATTGTGCCCTCAATTTGCTACATTTTCTGTGCTGGTCTTTGTAATACGGAGCCACAGCAATGGCCCCTCTGACCGTGCAGAGACCAGGACGGTCCGGGGTTCGAATTCCTTCAGGGATAAGAAACGTTCAGACCTGCTCTGGGGCCCATACTACTTCCTATTCAATTAGGATCGGCTTTGTTCCACAGGAGTAAAGTGGTCGGAACGTGACGCTCACCACTCTCCTTCTTATATTGCCGAGGTTAAGAACTAGTGGCGCCTTCCTGACGTCGACAGGAAGAACTTTACATTGTAATTATTATGAGATGTAATGAAAATAATAACGGCGAAAGAATACAAGATATTATTTTGTTGCTCAAAATTCCCGAAGGTAGGCGAAAAGTTCCTTGAAAAAATTATCGACTTTGGCACGTGACGTCAGGAAATTTCGCCAGCCCTGCGGTTTTATCAAAGGTACCATACGTCACCCGACAACAGCAGCACTAAGACAGGTCCTAATATCCACAAACGAGGTGTTCCTGTCACCGCAATTTATCAGTGGCGTGTCAGTTCTTATTTTGAATCCTTCATTATCTCTTTGAAAGGCATTTTGCCCACGTGGCGTGTTTATGTGTTCTGTATGATTGTAACAAGAAACGGCGACCATTCCTTCAATAAAATTAAATGATGATCCTTCGTAATGTAGGAAGGCAGTTTTCTGTGAGGTAGGAACTGATTTTTTTATACGATCCAGGTGCACTCTCAGGCTGCCAAAATGCTGTGCCATTCAGGTGGCCAGTCGACGGCCTTTCATAGCGAAGGTCCGGGGTTCGCTCTCAGATCAGTTAATGTGGGATTTGTGGCTGGCAAAGTGACACTGGTAGAGGTTTTTCTCCCAGTACTTCGGTTTCCCTTCTCAGTATCATTCCAACAGTGCCCCGTACTTATCTTCATCTACAGGTTGCTGTTACCAGAAAGATTTAACTCCCTGTTTGGCAGATGGGCTCGGTAGGCGCTTCCTCGTTTGGAGAAGTTGCCGATGTACAGAGCCTTTGTTCGTTTCAGGTAAGCAGTCGGCGGCATAAGCTACAAACAGCAGGGGTCGCGTGCCAAATTATGCATTGCATGCGATAACACGCGGTCAAGGACAGTCAATAGCACGTGTCCGTTAAGGTATCGAGCTACACAGCAGTGTGGCAGTCACGAGGCGCTCTTAACCCTGTCGGTGTTCAGTTTCATTCGGACATAAAACTCCGTCTTTTACTTTACTCCGCGTTACTGAATGAGCATAAATAGAATATTTGTAAGCAATATAATGATAATGTGTTGTTATTATTGTATTATTTGTATTACTAAATCCATGCCTTGTTTACGGCGCGGATTGTCTGTATGTCTTGACCCTTTCATAACTAAGTGGCAGTACCAAGGCCGCCTGATTTCAGAAAGAGCATTGTTTTCTAGAAGGTTCCCAGGCTTCGCACATTTGTCCTTCTACCAAGAGCAAATACTCGGAGAAAACCCTGATCCAGTGATACTGTCCACCACAAATAACACACGAACTGGCACGGTATCGAATCCGGTCTTCCGCGATCAGAGGCCGGTGACTTACCGTCTCGACCACGGCACGGTCTTAAAGATCCAGTCCGTACCGCGCAGTAAACACACTCCATCTCGGTTATATAAACCAGTCAGTTAATGCTGTATAGGGAAATAATCACTGTTTGTTCTGAGATCCACACAAAACACATAAATACACTCTGTGGGCAGAACGTTGAACTGCTGAATGTTAATGTTGGTGGTAAGCAGAGTATCCAGTGGGTCTTTAACGACATGTTTATTTCGTAACGTGGAAGGTGTCAATACCCACACAGGTAGAGCTACTGTGACCCATAAAGTAACTGCACTGACACTACTAGAAGACTCACTCTCCCGAACATTGCTAGGCTCTGCTGCTACCTGTATGTTACATGCAGCAACGAAATACAATTTTTCGGCGTCGCGGCGCCGACACGAATATTCGAGCCATAAACTCTCTCCGTATCTGTGGCAGGAAGTGCACAGGGACTTCATACGTGCACGACTGTCTGTATAATTACGTATTTATACTCTTCTGAAGCCCGAAATTCGCCTAAATAATACATCATGTAAGGTAAGTTCGTACCGCGCAGTAAAGACTCTTCTTCCACATTACGGAAGTCCAACTATTTAATGTTTTTTAAGCGAAAAAGTCGTGTTAATTGTGAGAATAATAGGAAAAACGTGAATACACTGTAGGTAAAATGTACAGTTTTACTGTAGTACGTAAAGTAAAGTGCAGTAAAGGTGTGTTGTTAAAATGTATTTGTCCAACACGCATCAGTTGGCAGCATGGCGGTCCATTCCTATTGGGGCAATCAACAAACTTCTACTCTGACACTCCGCAGTAGGTACTTCAGCCGGCTGTCTTTGCGCATGCTCTGTCGTCACTTCCACAATAACACAGTATCTGTTTACAGATGACATATCAAACTGTGTCATCTCCCAGAGTCCAGAAGAGAGGAGACAGTCGTGGTCCGGCTCATGTGCGCCGGTGGGAGATGGTGGCAAGAGGCGGGGCACCACCTTCCCTCTTAGATTTTAAAAATGAAAAATTCGAAAATTTATGAAATTCATTAAATGTCAATTTTCTTATACATTTATTATTCTGTATTAAATTCAATAGTCTTGAACAACTCCCTCAACAAAATGCGCAAAACATTTCTAAACGGTGCAAACGCGGGTGACAGCGACTGTCCCGACAGCAAACGAGCTATCAGACACTACCTGCTTGTCAAATAAAAAGCGGCAACGCCGATGTTCAGTTTTATCAGACACAACAGGAGCAAAACGACGGTACAAAAACAGGACTGCCAACCTCATAGCGCTGATGTGACGCTCAGCTGCGCTCGCAATTTCGACCAACCGCTGACGTGACCACAGCAGCCCCTCAGCTACATACCCCGGTACACACTCTACCATCCCATTTCGTCTATGTCCATTTTAGTATTGCCCCCATCGAAGCCTAGGTCTTCCAAATAGACTCTTTATTTCAGGTTTCCCCAACAAATCCCGTGCGCGCTCTTCTCGTATGTTCCACACGCCCCCGCCTATCTCAACCTGTGAAGCAACTTTGTGGTTTGCTGTAGCTTTGAATTGCACTGTAACTGTGCCAGCTGCTTCCCTGTATACGGTGTTAGATGTAGGGCGTATCCCTAGGGAAGACTGACTGTTCCTTCATACGGTGTTGCGGTCCTGATTGTCTCTAGGAGCGAGTGCGTCTGTATCCGCTGTTAGAGGTCCGGAATGTCCCTACAGGCTACTGTGGATGGACTGGACATGTAGAGCTCATATTAAAGAGAGGGGCTGTAGTGGTGTATAACGCATATCTTCGGCGTTTTTCCCCGATGCTTGTGGGTTCTTTACGTGGGGTCATTATCAACCATTACCAACAGACAGGGAGGAAGTAGTTAGGACCTGGTAACTCTGCACAGGATCCCGTTACGGGCGAAGCATTCCTGATGAGCTCAACAACTGCCAGCTTCTCAAGTAGTGTACTGCAGGTGAAACCCACATTTTATATTCGTGTGTAAAGCCAAGACTCTGAGAGCGAGTGATATTTGGACTCAGGACGTCAGTGCAACAGCTGAGGACTCTCAGTACTGCTGCAAAAAATACTGCATTTTCACGATTCAATGACCCAGGGACTCGGGCCCCGTCCCGATCAGAATTTGTTCGGCAGAATCCGCTCTGTTTGAGTTCTGGTTATACTGAAACTGTGTTAATGGATTTTTTTGACAGGTTTCAGAATTTTCAACTTCATTTTACGTGTTTTGTTTTAGTATTGCATTTTACTCAATACATATTTGTCAAGGCACAGGCCGATACGTTATTTTCTTTGAATGTACTTTCGTGTTCACGTGACATTTTTATGGTACAAAATGGGTTTCCAGAAACGAAGCACTTCTGGCAACACAGGTGGAACTTACGACGGCTCGCAATGCGACCCTCGTCCAAGCAGCAGTTACGCCGTAGGTGTGGTTGGGGTGGCAGGGTCGCCTGTACTGACGTCATCACATTTCGTTGTGCGTTGAAAGGACACGCGTACTGAGTCCAAACATGTGAGGTGAGGTTAGGTTAGGTTAGGTACAGGAAGTTGACTGGCGGGACACAGCAGGGTCACTTCCACAACTGATTTCAATTTATTTATATTTATAAATGATTTTGAACAAATTGTAAAAAATACTTTACCCTTTTACCAGTTTTTCTTATACAAAGATATCACCAATCCTTACTTTCACCTGACATTAGAAACAAGACACAAAATATTTCGGTTTTGTTTTCGTTGCAACATTTCCACAGTTAGTAAGAGAGAGACAGTATCACATTAGTAAAGTTTTGTGAGATTTTACATGAGTGTTGGTGTCACACTCACTTAAGCCTAGCGTCCCTGATGAGAACTTCAGCAATTACTAAATGGAAATGGCGAACTAAAATTTACATTTAGGACGGGGTGGGGGAATGGAAAACTGACGAGCATTCATACTGCAGCGCCACATGCTGTCGTCACAAACAGACGCTACACTGAACTTCAGGGCGTCAGCACTATCAGAGCTGCGTTAATTAAAGGTACGCAACGTCTGGCATATGATGCCGTGTTTACTGGTAATATATTACATGTCTGTCGGTGCAGCAAGTTAGCAACCAACATGGCGCCGCAGCACACAAGACTGCGATCTTCGTCAAGCTGTGCTGTGCTACTGTGCTCGAACGTGAATGGGCATTTTTGTGACAGCGACGTGCGGTATCTGTACTGACAGGCGCTGTCAGTAGCTTAGAGTAGGGCGAGTGCTCATAGTACGGCACAGGGTCTAATTTAAGATAACACTGTGGCATCTGTCCGAGGAAACGAACACTAATAGTCCCACGTTATTCTGTGTCTGGGCCTTGGTTGGAACCCGGGACCTCTAGACGCGGACAATCGAATGAATGAAACTGAATGTTGCAAGTGACGGTGCAACCGGATGTTACAGTGCAGGTAGCTCGTACACGACGCAGCGTGTGTAAACCGGATGTACAGCGCATGTAGCTCGGACTTGACGCAGTGTTTGTAAGCCGTATATTACGGTGCAGGTAGCTCGTACACGACGCAGTGTGCGTAAACCGGATGTTACAGTGCAGGTAGCTCGGACGTGACGCAGTGTTTGTAATCCGGATGTTATAGTGCATGTAGCTCGGACGTGACGCAGTGTTTGTAATCCGGATGTTATAGTGCATGTAGCTCGGACGTGACGCAGTGTTTGTAAGCCGGATGTTATAGTGCATGTAGCTGGGACGTGACGCAGTGTTTGTAAGCCGGATGCTAGAGTGCATGTAGCTCGGACGTCACGCAGTTTGTGTAAACCGGATGTTACAATGCATGTAGCTCGGACGTGACGCAGTGTTTGTAAGCCAGATGTTAGAGTGCACGTAGCTCAGACGTGACGTAGTGTGTGTAAACCGGATGTTACAGTGCATGTAGCTCGGACGTGACGCAGTGTGTGTAAGCCGGATGTTACAGTGTAGGTAGCTCGGACGTGACGCAGTGTTTGTAAGCCAGATGTTACAGTGCATGTAGCTCGGACGTGACGCAGTGTTTGCATGCCAGACGTCCAACAGAATGTTGCAAGACCTCACTCTAACGTCCTTGTTTCAGTGGCCGCAGCTGACATCCATCGGCAACTCAGCGTTTCCACGACCCCAGTGCTGTTCCAATGCTCACTGCTACAACACTGCGCTGCTGACGGCACAGTGGTGTACGTGCCGATTGGCAATGTACCATCATTTACTTTGAGTCAATCAATTTATTTTAGCGTTTGCAATTTTCTGAAGTTCCAATCAGGCGCCACTAATTCGATCGCTACCAAAGCGCCAACCCCTCACCATATTCAGTCGCTAGAGATCGCATTTCGTACAGTCCAACATCCACAGGCTCTGTAAGACAAATCTTTAACACTTAAGAACTAATGCTTAATTTGCGTGGAGATTTACATCATCAGTAGGCAGATGACGTCATTTCTTATTCATAGTTACGGGGAACACAAATTGTGGTCAGCTCCACTGGGTGGCACCATTAGCATATTACAGCCCTTGGGGAGAGGAAAAGGGGGAAGAAAAGAAGAAAAAACGAAGGAGAATAAGAGAGCGCTGCGCATGGACGGTGTAACGCTTGCCATGGGCCAGTGCTGTGCCTACCATCCCCTAACGCACTAAGTGTCACGAGCGGTTACACAAAGTTGTGCGTGTTGGATACGCTGCTTGGAACGTTGTAATCAATGCTATTTGATGCGTTTATGCGTGGCAGTCTGGGCGTCGAAAGGAAGACGGTATATTATTCCTTCAAAGCACAGTGGTAAATATACGTTCCACCTAGTTTAACATACCAAAACTCTGCGTTTAGTCCTACGTTGTATTTTTGCGTTTCGTACAACGTACATAATAAACACCCACCATTCCCCTCTACATAATACCACTTGGGCTTTCTAATTCAGAGGGGCGATGTTCTCTGTGAGGTACGATCGTAATCGATATATCTCGTGTAGACTGACTTCTGGATCTTCAAGAAGTGGGATGGGGAGGCATGGAATGGATTGATCTGGCTCAGGATAGGGACAGGTGAAAGGTGCTTGTGAATGCGATAATGAACCTTCGGGTTCCATAAAATGCTGGGAATTTGACTAGCTGAGGAACTGTTAGCTTCTCAGGAAGGACTCTGATCCAGGGAGTTAGTTTGTTGGTTTGCTTGCTTTTCTCTCCGAGCACTTCGGTCTCCCCTGTCAGTATCCTTCCACCAATGCTCCACACCCATCTTCATCTGCATGTTGCTCTTAGCAGAAGGACAAACGGGCGAAGCCTAGGAAGAACCTTTCAAAAGCACTGGTCAGAGCAGGTCTCTCGCTCTGCATGCAACAGACAGCGAGGACCGTATAATGCAACCACACTGTTACAGTTTGGTTCTCAAAGTGTCCGGTCTGGTCCGGTCCAGCAGGATTGGCGATCAATCGTCTGTCCGCTGAACTCAAAATGTGGCCCAGTCTCATTTCAGAAATATTATCAATATTACAAAAGGCAGAATTGCAGAGAGATTGGCGGGAAGTAAGAACGGCACAGGCCACTACAGGTGCAAATGATCACCACAGCTACAGGCAAACAAAGATTAACAGCGCAATGAAGCCAATTTCCCTTGGTTCATTTGGCAAATCCTGTGCAGGTATGTTACTACCATAAAGTCCCTGTCATTTTGCATCACGACAGTCTCATCAACTGCCCAGTCAAGCACAGACTGCACGTGACGTCTGAGCTACAGTTGTTCACACTGTAGCGATAGCGTGAGACACGAGGCCTCTTCTGATTCACAGCAGCAAAAACCGAAAAGTTACGGTGCTACTACTTGTCACGTGATTACAGCTGCTGCGTATACAAAGCGGCATCTGATGCATCACTTACTGCAGGACAATGCCCTACGCGAACGCGGCTTCTCGCAAGCTGATACCTTTTGAGCACACGCTCGCTGACCTAACGCCAGAGACGTTACGAAAATAACCCTACTACATGAAACGCATCGCCGGGCTATGACAGGGCTTGTGTTTGCGCTAACCGAAATCTAATCTGGGCTGAGGGCTTTGATGTGTTCATATCAAGGTAAGACGTTGCAAATGGCAATACGTGATTACGTGATGGGCCACAAAACTGTGTTCTGCTGGCAGCAATAAAAAATGGGGAAGATCTCTTAGCCCGAACCTATTGGAGGTATCAAATAAAGAAAAGAAAAATGAACACTGCCGTATCCACATTACGCAGACTAGTGTATTTGAACTTTTCCAAACAGTTCTTTGCTGCAGAGTTGAAAACAAATTTCAAGTCAGGGAAGGTGGGCCACTGTTGGCAGCCAAACTGTACATGTACCATTTAAGCGGAAGTCTTGTTTTTAATGTACCGGAAAGTGACAAACACTGACACATGTTTCCAAATATGCAAGAATGCAGTGCATTAGTATCATCCTTGCGCAGGCAGAATGGCTAGTGACGGCTGTAGCTCAGCAATTCGTACGCCCGCCAATGACGTAAGGCACAACACATTAGATACCAGGCGTTGAGATTTGGGTTGCATTTTGGAATGAAGAAATGAAATGTTTATTTTGGGCTTTTGGAGGACTCGTGGGCTCTGGGCGGGCGTGGCTAACAGCGTGCTACCGTCTCGCTGGCAGCCACACCTGCCCACAGCCCATCAGCCGCTGAACGGCCTATACATTTATACAGGGGGAGGGGACACGAAGACACGTGACTAAATAGCGTTGCACTCGGTTCAAACAAGGGCCAAGACTGGACGGACAAGAGGGTTAACGTAGCGGCACAGTGCCGCAGTGAGCCACGTACAGACAGTCACACGTGGTGCTGGACACAACACACATTGCTTTAACTTACAAATCAGAATCAAAGTTTTTTACTAAAGTAATATCACAATACTCGCTTTGCCTTGCAGTCAGTCACTTCACGACCAATGAAGGCACACAGTGGCCAGTGGCGGATCTGCCACGACAGAAGACATTAATTGGACAGGAGCTGTTGTGTTGGACGGATTCACATTCGGACGGCAGTGGCAGTGCCTAATCACTGTGTTTTGGCACGAACATGGCACAACATCGCTCCCCTACGAACAGCCACATCTGTCCACCACCATCCCTGGCAGCAGACCGTATATGATGTTATACTCATTGTCGAAGTACAGCATCGAGATGGGAGACATCTTGCGTGGGGCACAGCAGGGTCCGGCAGTCCCTGAAGGGTTTGCCAGGGCCACGATGTGTGTGTGCGGGTACTTCTGCAGGAACACGTACGGACACTCTCCAGAGCAGTAGTTCGCCTCGTACTTCTTCGGCGCGATGATCCAGTCCCAGCCGAACTCCTCGAAGTCAACAGTCAGCGGATAGCGACAGCACCGCGTCTCTTCAGACGTTTCGTCGCAGTTCAGACCGATGGTGCGCTTTGTCCTGTGTTTTCGGCCGTCCGCTGTATACAGTTCAACGAATGGAACCTGCACAAAACGGAAAACACCGTCAACACCCTTAAAGCAAGCCGCACAGGCGTGACATGAACAAGATTTGTCCACTCCCCCACTTTCGCTGCTTCTCAAGTTGTTTAAAGACGCGGTATTAACTGCGTACTTTATGAATACTAAAAGACAGGATGACAGTGGCGCAGTGAAACTAAGGCCCGTCTCTTCACAACAGATGGGACTCGACCTCGCAGTACCTTGGTACGAAACTGTAAAGATTCAAGGCCACATAAAAGAAAGGAAGACATTTTCTGAGTTATCTGTACAAGACTACAAACTAAAAGCACCAGAGTCCTTCTTGTGACGATACAAGTAACAACTGTCACACATTTCCCCTTTTATGGAGCCCACAGCTACACAACGGCAGTTACAAGAACTCGTCTTTCCACGTGAGATTTGTAGTAGAAAAAGTGCTACTGGGGCAGGATTTCCTCCCGACAGTTCGGTCGTCCCCTGTCAGTATCCTTCCACCAGTGCTCCTTACTCATTCGTCTATTAGCGATGCTACATCATCTGAGCAGACGACAGCCTTGTTGTAAGACCGGCCACTGGTGCTACCCTAATTACATCACCGCTGTCACATTCCTACAGTCCACACCCTCACAGGACCCAGTTCAGTATTATAACCCTGTCTATGCGTAGCTCCAGTGCCCAGATTGCTGTCAGCTCTACTATCAGCAGCGCGTGTCTCCATGTCGCAATGCCGATCCGTGTGCTGACATTGCTGTCTGTCTGCCTATTCGTCAGTTCTTGCCAAGCCTCAGACCTCTTATCGCCTTCTCAAGCACATCCGACACGTTCATATGGCCACCAAATGTAATCCTATGTCAGATTTGACAAAGCACCAGGATTCCCTAATTTACATGGAAATTTCTGACACGCTAGTGGCACTGCTTACTGCTTGTTAGGCGTTCTTTACGAAGTACAAAAGAACACTTTGTGGTAGACCACATCCGTCCGTCCGTCCGTCTGTCCGCGTGTGATCTACCATCCGCTCTTAAATTGTCGGGTTTTCATGAAATTCGGCATACGAGCTCTTCACAAAGTTGTCGGTAAGTGCGAGTTTGGCGGATATCGACTGTGTGCTGACGGCAGTACGTCAGTTCTAACTGCACTCTCCACATTTCTCAACCAGTTCGGCAGAAATTCTACACAGATGATTGCCGCATATTGCTGCTGAACATTTGTTAGTTTCGTGAAAATCGATGCAGGGAGGACGGCGGTTTTCATGGGCGTCAACAAATTAAATTTATACATGTTCTGTGAATATGTATCAAATCTGAGAGTAAAGAACGCCTTGGTTTAATCTATGTACTACGTCATGGAGTGTAACATTTATAATGTTGTTCTGTGACAGGCTGTTGGCTCCTCTTTGCAGTCAGATTAAATACTGAGTGAGAGAGAGAGAGAGAGAGATAGCGCAGAAGCGGAGGCGTATACAGAGGAGCATTTGTCATCATCATCATCATCATCGTCTTGTTCTTCTTCTTCTTGTCCTGGTAGGGGTAAAATATAGGGTCAACCTGAATTATATATAAAGACCCAGTCCGCACCGCGCAGTAAACACAATCCGTCACGGTTATATAAACCAGTCAGTTAATGCTGTACAGGGAAATAATCGCTCTTTGTTCTGAGATCCACACAAAACACATAACCTGAATTATATATAAAGACCCAGTCCGCACCGCGCAGTAAATACTCTCCGTCTCTGTTATACAAACCAGCCAGTTAATGCTGTATAGGGAAATAATCGCTGTTTGTTCTCAGATCCACACAAAACACATAAATACACGGTGTGGACTGAACGCAGAATTGCTGAATGTTAAACTGGTGGTACATTTAGTGATCACTGGGCTTTAAAGTGATAATTTTTTACACGTGACTCTGAAAAAGTCAAAATAAAAACGTTAACTGTCAGCGCCTGCAGCATGCTCTGCCGAATGACACATTGCCATAACGAGCGATCACAAGGAAGGAAACAAGAAAGGACCCGCTCAGACTCGAACAGTGTTTCTGCGCACTTCGTTGTGCGTCGCTGTCGGTAATACACAATATTTCATGACACATTCCTTTTTGGTTCAGTTTTGTAGAACATTTTTGGACACCCTCTCATAAATCTGTTTCTCTTATAAACAATAACAGACTTTCATTTTTGTTCGATACTTGAATTAGAAGATAAAAGAAACCAATAATTTATCTGCCGTTGATGATTACGTAAAGACGGGCGGATTTGTGACACGACAAAATGCCACTGCCTGCACAGCACTACGCTGCGACCAATCGCTCGGTCAATCCTTTAAAGCCCAGCGGTCACTGTATGCACAACATTCAGCAATTCTTCGTTCTGCCCACACAATGTATTTATGTGTTTTGTGTGGATCTCAGAACAAACAGCGATTATTTCCCTATACAACATTAACTGATTGGTATGTATAACTGAGACGGAGTGTTTACTGCGCGGTACGGACTGGGTCTTTATATATAATTCAGGTTATGTGTTTTGTGTGGATCTGAGAACAAACATCTATTGTTACAGCACTCATTACAACGTAAGAAAAAGAGTAACTTGTGCGGAGGTCATGCCTGTCTGTCTGTCTGTCTGTCTGACTGACTCTCCACCTGGCATCTAGTTTCGGAGCGTAAAGCACTGGGCAGTTTTCTTTCAAAGTCGACACTGGAGATTTCCACCGCAGACGCTGAACATTGCCGATTGTGCGTTACGCTGACCCACAATTTAGTCTGCGCAAAGTCAAGAGGTAAGAACGTCTTCCGACGGAGCCCAAACCCCGCTGAGAATTTCCCCACCTTGCATCTCAACGTTCATTACAGGTATGCGCCGCATAACGACGTTTCGGTCAACGGCGGACCGCATATACGAACATGGTCCCATAAGATTATAACTGTACAATAAGTATAACACCTCCCATTGTATTACAATTGCCTACAGCATTCAGTACAATAACATGCTGTACAGGTTTGTAGCTTAGGAAAAGTAGGCTATACCATATGGACTAAGTGTGCAGTTGGCTATACTGTACTATCTAGTTTTGTGTAGGTACACGTTCGCACAACGACGAAATTGCCTTAACGACGCATTTCTCAGAACGTATCCCCGTCGTTAAGTGGCGCATACCTGTACTTCAAAACAGCTAAATAAACCGCAAAGACGGCCGCTGACCAATGTATGGACTGCAACCTTTACGCTATGTCAACCGACTGGTGTGCGTGTTCTGCGCGCTAGCGACTGGACTGGCCGTGTAGATGCTAACTTGGTAAGTTCATCTCGTTGTGTTTGTGTGTAATATGGACACCAACAATAAACCGTCCAGCACAGCAATTATTTATTACGAATCCACAATCAGCTGCATCTTCAAGCTGAGTGCAAAGATGACGTGCAGCTGTAAACACTACAGAATTAATAGCTGGGATGTCGATGTGTCACAGCAGTTCAGTTCATATGCTATAATATTAAAAAGACAACATTAAAACGTCACTGGTAAAGCAGCCATATCTGAAATGCTATATATATATATATATATATATATATATATATATAT
>Ga0123355_10011193_pt1 | contig 13807 bp, 11 predicted proteins | sample TergutEmb28metaG_3_FD_89872 | JGI IMG/M metagenome (GOLD analysis project Ga0123355, IMG submission 89872) | Embiratermes neotenicus P1 segment gut microbial communities from Petit-Saut dam, French Guiana - Emb289 P1 | ecosystem: Host-associated > Arthropoda: Insects > Digestive system > Gut ... | reverse complement strand
TTGCAGTTTTTAAGGGACCTGAAATCTGTGCACTATATATGTATATATATATATATATATATATATATGGTTTTTTGTCTTTTTTTGTAACTATAAGAAACCTTCTGTATTTTACCATACGTTGTGTTCTATGAAATCTTAGTTTTTGTATCTGTGATAGTTAAATTATTTCTGTAAATTGCAAATGTGTAATGGTTGACTGTCGTGTGTTTTCAATAGAAGTACAAGAATACAGTTTGAGCTGAACAGATCTAATGTGAAACCATTGTAGGTTAAAAATTAACATGTATTATAACTTTATTTTGGGGGAATAAAGTGTATGCTATGTTTTTATTGCCTTATCCTTAGTGAATACCATATTGCATTCAGGTATGATTGCAGCACATTCTGTCCTGCTGTTTAGCTTCTATTCATGATATTCCAGCCATGATGTGGAATTTGGTGAATTGTTTTGAGGAGTCTCTAGCAGTAAGCATGTCCACCTTTTCTATTTCTTCAAAATGAAGGCTGTCTTGTAAATTAATTCAGTTTTATGGAATTACTATATTACAAAGAAATATTAAACAATGTAAGTGACGGGTTTATTTATGCAATTCTAATTGCATCTCAGCAAATTTTTATGTAATATTTTTGATTATGGTCAGTGCAGAGAATATAGATGTCTGCTATTAGTTGTGAGTGATGTATGAGGCAGGACAGAATGAAAAACAGTCAGAGTTTTCCATGGATGGAATGAGGGAATTGCTAAGAGCTTCATTTCTCATGTGCACGATCTTCGCAAAATTTATTAACGAGTACAAGTGAGACTTCCTGCAGCACAGCTTAATTTCAATAATTCAACTCTTTTAAAATATGAGGATCCTGTGTAGTTCTTATTAGAGTTTATTTATTTCTGTTTACCATTCATATTAATGCAGATATTAGCCAGATTTGTAGATCAAGTGTTACACAGGATGAACCTCAAAATCTGTACATGACTGAAACACATTAGACACACTGAATTCTACACCATTTGTCGAAAACATTACTTTTAGAAACACAAAAGTCAAATGGAGGGGTCTGACATAATGCCTTGTACAAAGTTTTGAAGCATGTGTAGATAATCTTCCCACTTTTGTGCTCCTGTGCTACACAACCTGCTGCATAAATAATGTCTGAACTTCACTGATAAAAGTGAAATTATCCCTGTACTTAATAAAGCACCATACTAGGAAGGCATGTGGGATACTGGATGTGTAACTACCTACATTATTAACCTGGGTGCCAGATTGAGGGGAGTGGTAGAGTTATGCTGGTTGCTTTATCCATGAAGAAAGAATTCACAATACGCACTGAATATGAGGCTAGTTGGGCAGCAAAATTAGTTGGGTTGCTGTGGAGAAAAGAAAATCTCTTGCCTCTGCTGGAATCAAACTGTATTTCCCTTACTGACCAGCCTGCAGCCCAGTGCTGAAGTTCTTTAACATGTTGGAAGTAACCTCATTACATTTATACAGGATTATTATGTAAATGCAGCTATTATCTTTCTAAATATGGAAAGTGCATGACATTTTCAAATCTAGGAGAACAGTGTTAAATATAAATATGACAATTTTATAATATTATTCACACTGTGCATATTCTTACAGTCAACACATCCACCAACAAAGGCACTTAATAAAATAAAATTCATAATTATTATATTGTCTTCACGTTTTCTACCGGGCTGCCACCCTCAGAGAGTTATAAAAAATGAGTATAAGCCCAGCACATTAGTCTAGGTACTACACTGACTGTTTTGATATGTTTAAAACTTTAAGATTCTAAAATATATGAAAAAATTGGTAAGCATAGAAATTGCAACATTGTGATATTAAAATTCAACAGTTGTGATTAGTACTTACTTACTTCCTCACACACTGCATGGGGCAGAGTCCTTCTTGAGAAGCTAACCACTTTTCAGGTAGTCAAGAAACTTCCCGCACTTTACGCAACTGGATGGTTCATTACTACATTTAATAGTGCCCGCCATCTGTCCCTGTCCGAAGCCAGATCAAGCCAGTCCATGTACCCCATCCCATTTCCTGAAGATCCAGCTTAATATTATCCTCCCATCTATGCCTGGGTCTTCTGGAATAATATTTGGTAACAAGTATGGATCATGAAGCTCCTCATTATGCACTTTTCTTCATTCTCCTGTTACCTTGTCCCTCCTAGACAATATATTCTCCCCAACACCCATTCTCAGTCACTCTCAGGTTACATTCCTCTCTCGGCTTCAATAACCAGGTTTCGCACCCATACCAAACAACAGGCACAGGCAAACTTATAGTTCTGTATATCTTAATCTTTAAATTTTTGGATATCACACTGGAAGACAAAAGATTATTCACCGAATGATAACAAACATTCCCTTACTTCAATGTGCCCTTAATTTCTTCCTGAATAGAGTTTTGATTTGTTAAAGTTGTTTTCAAATGTTTGAACTTTTCTACCCTATAAAAGGAACTGTCATTAAGGTTTATATCATGACTTCATCCTGCATTCTTATATCGAGACATGACCATGTACTTAGTTTTATCAACATTGACATCTCGTCCAGTGTCCTTACTAGCACTACGACAGCTTCTGTGTTTTTCTTTATAGTATGTACACTCCTGCACAATGTATTAATATCAACAGCATAAACTAGATGCTGATGTGTACCATTTAATTTCAAGCCACCCTGCTTTATCTGAGCCCTTCTAATGGTGTACTTTAAAGCAAAGTTGTAAAGCAATATCGATATGATATGATATATGATATGATATGATAAGCATTTCTTTGTTTCAAACCATTCTTAAAAGGAAACATGTCAGACAAAAGTTTGCCTACCTGGACTCTGCTATACTTTCATTCAAACACATTTTTATTAGCCTTTCCAGTTTCATGGGGATACCAAACTCATTGAGATTATTATACAAGACTTCCCTCCTGCCTCAATCATAGGCTGTCTTGAAGTCTGCAAATAGCTGATGCACTGCTTCATTGTAGTCCCATTTCTTCTTGAGGATTTGACAAATGCAGAATATATCATCAGTAGTTGACCTGTTGCATAGAAATTCACACTGATGATCCCCAATAATTTTCTCTGCAAATGGAGTTAACCTTGGCAGAAGGATGTTGGATACCATTTTGTGCATAGTTGACACCAGTGATATGCATCTGTAATTACTACAATCTATTTTATCATCCTCCTTCTAAATAAGTAAAATGACCAACTCCTTCTACTCCTCGGGCAATTTCTCCTCATTCCATATAGAAATAATAAGTTTATGATTCTCTTAGTGAATTGTTCTGCTCCCTGCTTCAATCAATTCTGCTGGAATTTGATCAATACCTGGTGATTTGGGTCTTTTTAGTTTTTCAATAGGCCAGTAATGAGCAGCTCCAAGTAAAAGTTCATAGCTGTTTACATTTGGTACATATCTTGCATACAAACATCTGTTTTGTTCTGATGTGATCTCAAAGGATCTTCTCCAGGTAGAGTGTGTGATGTGTCTTATATCAGTTGGTGTAGTGTACAAAATGTGAAGATTACAAATTTATACTTGGAAGGAGGGAAGTTGGAGAATTTGAGAAAGGGGGTGCAGAATTCAGTGTCTGTCCTAGATGTCAATGTAAACCAGTGGGAAGGACAAGGTGATATATGAAGTGGCAATTATACAGGGTATTATTCCAGAGGTAAAGGGCCAAAAGAAGCTTAACAATAGAGGTGCAAAAAATCAAAGTGAGAAGTGTTGTTAAGAATATTGTGTGTAATGACAGAATAGTTGATCTTTATTTAAAGGCAAACTAGTAAATATTTTGATAGTGCAAGTGTACCCACCAAAATCAGAATGTGAAGTTGTATACTGGCAGAATTGTATGAAGTAATCAAACAAATTCTTGAAGAGGATGGAAAAGGTGAGGCAGATTGGAGGTAAATCATATTGAAACATTGAAGGACCACATGGACTAATAAGGATAAATCAGGGAGATAAAATGCTTATTGACTTTTGAGAAAGAAATGGAGTGGTTATCACCAATGCATGGTTTAAAAAGTGTAAGAGAAGATTGTATACCTAGAGACAGGCAGGAGATTTAAAACTACAACAGTTGAAACACTTAGGAAACAACAATTAAGAAATAGTATGAAGGTTATGCAGGCCTGGAGCAGATATTGACTCTGTCCACAACTTCCTGGTTGCAAAGATCTGTGCTAGACTGAAGAAAATCATGGAAGTTCTAAAATTGAATACCAAGATGGGATTTGGAGAAGTTATTTGTTCAATGCAAGCAATGTAAGCTACTTCATAAGAAAAACTTGGTACAATCAAACGTGAAAGTGTGATTGTGGAAGTGCAGAAAAAAAATAATTGTCAAGAAATGTGTGTTAGACTGTGATTGATTTTGTTGGGAAAAACTGAGGAGAGAGCAAGGAAGCCATGGGTTATATAGGAAGGGGGTCAGTAAATTCAATGAATGAAGGAAGAGTAAGAATGAAAAAAATGAAAAAGGAAGCAAGAACTACGGAAGAAAACAAATTGAAAAGAGTTACAGATGAGGCTAAGAAGGAATATCTGGAGAGTACATGTGATGAGATTATGGGATTTTAAAGAACAGGATTTTATGATTTAATGTGCATGAAGACAAAGGAACTAGACTGGAAAGAAAATCATGAGATTCAAACAACTAACATTGAAGACTCTTAAGGGGATTTTACGTTGATCAGAGACAAGTACTAAAAATTTGGGACGATTATATTACAAAGCTCTACATTCGAGCTAACTGACCAGAAAACATAGGAGCCGAACCTGAAGAGGAAGCAAATGCAGATAAGAAATTTCCTTACATCTTGCACAATGAAGTGGGAAAAGCTATCTAGGAGATGAAGGATAAGAAGTCTACAGGAAATACTGATGTATTTTGACATGTACTCAAACTGTTGGGAGAAGACGGTTTCACACTATTGACACAACTGATCAACAACATAATAAAACTGGAGATTGACCTAAGGATTTCATTGAAGGTACAATGATTGCCTTCAAGAATGAACCAGAAGTTACAAAATGCAACAATCTCATCATCAGTCTCAATGCACATACAGTAAAAAGAGTAGCAGCAATAATTAGAAGAAGGATTGAAAAGAAAATTTAGGGCATGGTTGGAGAAGATCAGTTTGGATTTAGAAAAGGAAAAGGACTTAGGGATACAATTGGTTTGCTGAGAATACTATCAGAATGAACTTCTGAAATGGATGAAGAATTGTGTGCTGCCTCACCGACCGGCAGAAGGCTTTCAACTATGTAAAATGGACCAAATTAATGAAGATCCTAAAAGAAACTGGCATCAAATAGAGTGAAAAAAAAAAAAAAATGATTAGGAAATTCTACATGGATCAGAGTGTTAAAAGTATGACTGTACCAAGGGGATACAAGAAGTGTGAAGATTTAAAGAGGAGTTAGACAAGGATGCTGTTTGTCTCTGATTCTATTTAACTTATACAGTGCTGTAGAGCGAGCAACTTACCAAGGAAGCTTTCGAAGGGTTTGAAGACTTAAAAATAGGAGGTCAAATTATTTGCACTGTGAAATGTGCAGATGACTTTGTTCCACTGGCTAAGGAAGAAACTGTACTATCAAGCATGACTGACAGATTAATCAAAATTGGAAGATGTTATGGAATGCAAATGAATATGGAAACAACTAAGGTACTGAGAATCTCATGGCAGCCATCTCCAATACAGATTATGATAGATCAAAAACAGATGGAGAATATGGAATATTCCAGTTACTTGGGTAGCATGATGATAAATAATGGAAGATATACTTGTGAAATTAAATCAAGGATTACCATGGAGAAAGCAGTATTCAACAACTTGAAGACTATTTCACCAGCAAACTGAACTGAAATTTAAGGAAAAAACTAGTCAGACATTTCATTGGAGTCATATTTATTTATGGTGCTGAAACTTGGGTACTTCAGGAAGAAGATCAGAAATCCCTGGCAAGGTTTGAAATGTGGTGCTGTAGAAGGATGGAGAACATCATTTGGAACCAGCTGTATGAAAAATGAAGCAGTATTACATAGAGTCAAGGAGGAAAGGAATATCCTATATACAATACAAAGAAGGAAGGCTAACTAAATTGGTCACACCTTGTGTAAGAACTTCCTTTTTAAATGAATTATTGAAGGAAAGATAGGAGGCAGGATAGAAGTGATGGGAAGATGAGGACGAGGACATAAGCAGATAATGGATGACCTTATGGAAATAAGAAGATACTGAAAACTGAAAGAGGAAGCACTAGATCACACAGTGTGGACGGCTCACTTTGAATGATGCTTCATGGCCTGTCATAAGACAGACGATAAGATAAATGAATGTGTACTTGTGTGAAATCCATGTTAAGTGGGTCCCTGTCACCATGGCATGGTGCATCCTCATGTTGCAGATGGAGGAACGACCTCCAAATGGAGGATAGTTGCGAATATATTGAATCAATAGTCATGGACAGCAAACAAGGTTTGACCCTCCAGTCTTGGGGGTTGGGTGATGTGCTAACAACTCCTCACCCTAAAAACTGGCCTTGTTATGAAACAGATACATATGCTTCAGGTCTGGACTGATCTTTTGGTATGACCTAAACAATGGAAAAGGTACATGGGATTTGGTATACTCTATATAGGTCAGGTTCACTTTCAGCTGCAGCCAAGGAATTAGCAAGGTGTAAATTAGATTTAGTGGGTGGGCAGGAGGTTAGGTGGGACAAAGGGGGCACTGTAATAGCAGTGGGTTACATTTTTTCCTATGGAAAAGGAAATGAAAATCATCAATCAGTAAAAAGTTTTTTTGTGCACCACAGAAAAACATCAGCAGTTAAGGGAGTAGAGTTTGTTAGTGATAGGATTATATATATAGTTCTGAGAGGTCACTGTTGTGTTATCATTATTTTGAATGTGCATTCACCAAGTGAGGAGAATAGTAATGATTCAAAAGACAGTTTTTATGAGGAATAAGAACAGGTTTTTTTTTATCATTTTCTTAAGTACCATATGAAAATTCTTTTAATAGTTTTTAATGCAACACTGGGGAGAGAGGATATTTCTGAACTAACAGTTGGGAGTGAGAGTCTATACCAGGATAGTAAACTTTGCCACATCAAAAAATCTAGTTGTTAAGAGCACGACGTTCCCACACTGAAATATTCATAAATACACCTAGACTTCTTCTGATGGGAAGATTCACAACCAGAGTCATCACATATTATTAGATAGATGGCCTTAAAGTATACTTGATGTACAATCTTTCAGGGGAGCTGAATGTGATATTGATCACTGTCTGGTGGTTGCAGAGGTTATGAAATACAGGCAGTAGGTAAACAAGGAGCACAGAAGTTTGATGGGGAAAGTTGTAACCTCAGAAGCTAAATTAGCTGGAAGTTAAGAAACATTTTCAGACTGAGATTTCAAAAAGGCTTGCAGCTTAGAAGAACTTAAATGATAGTGAGGGTATAAACAGGGCTTGGGAGAACATTAAAGAGAATACCAAAACTTAAGCTTAACAGAGTCTAGGTCTGTATGAACTGAAGCAGCACAAACCATGGTTTGAAGAAAAGTGTTTATGATTATCAAAGGAAGCAGGCTAAAATGCACTGGTTACAGGATCCAAACCAAAGCAATGTAGAAAATCTAAATAATGTAAGGCATGAAGCAAATAGACATTTTAGTAACAAAATTAAGGAATATCTGAAAGCTAAAATTGATGAACTGGAAACTTACAGTAAGAAAATATATCAGAAACTTGTATAGGCACAACAGTGACTTCAACAACTAACATAGTAAAGGATGAGTAGGGTGATTTGATTAGAGACTCCCACAGTATTTTGACTAGGTGGAGGAACCATTTCTCTCAGCTAGTGAATGTACAGGTGTTTACTGATATTAGGCAGAGAAAAATACATACAGAAGAACTACTTGTGCCTGAAGTGAGTGCCTTGGAAGTTCAGATGGCTATTAAAAAGCTAAAGAAACATAATTCACCAGGTAGTGATCAAATCGCAGCAGAATTGATTAAAGTAGGGCGTAGAACAATTCGCTTTAATATCCATAAACTTACTAATTCTATTTGGAATGAGGAGGAATTGCCTGAGGAGTGGAAGGAGTCGATCATTTTATCTATTCATAAGAAGGGTGATAAAACAACTTGTAGTAATAACAGAGAAATATCACATGTTTCAACTATACACAGAATTTTACCCAACATCCTGCTGTCAAGGTTAACTCCATATGCAGAGGAAATTATTAGGGATCATCCATGTGGATTTCAATGCAGCAGTTCAGCTACTGATGACATAACCTGCATTTGTCAAATACTCAAGTAGAAATGGGAATACAATGAAGCAGTGCATCAGCTATTTGTAGACTTCAAGACAGTCTATGATTGATTTAGGAGGGAAGCCTTGTGTAATATTCTCAATGAGTTTGGTATCCCCGTGAAACTGGAAAGGCTAATAAAAATGTGTTTGAATGAAACGTATAGCATAATCCAGGTAGGTAAACATTTGTCTGACATGTTTCCTTTCAAGAATGGTTTGAAACAAAGAGATGCTTTATCGCCATTTCTTTTCAACTTTACTTTAGAGTATTCCATTAGGAGGGTTCAGATAAAGCAGAATGGCTTGAAATTAAATGGTACACATCAGCATCAAGTTTATGATGTTGATATTAATATATTTGGCAGAAGCGTATACACTATAAAGAAAAACACCGATGCTTTTGTAGTGGTAGTAAAGAGACTGGACTAGAAGTAAATGCTGATAAAACTAAGTATCTCATCATGTCTTGAGATGAGAATGCATTACAAAATCACGATATAAATGATATGTATGATGGACAAAGACCACTTGGAAGACTTAGGCATAGATGGAAGAGTAATATTAAAATGGATGTTCAGTAAGTGGGATGGGGCATAGACTGAACTGATGTGCCTCAAGACAGGAACAGGTGGTGGATACTTGTAAACATGGTAATGAACTTTCAGGTACCCTAAAATGCAGGGATTTCCTTGAGTAGCTGTGAAATAGTTAGCTTCTCAAGAAGGACTGGAGTAAGTAAGTAAATAAATAAGTGCTTGAAAAATATGTGGCCCTGTACCATCAAAGTACACTTAAATTACTTAATATATCCTCCTTTATTTAAGTCAGAGTTTCCAAAGTATTTTAATCATTCAGTCATACATACATTCATACATACATACATATGTATGTTTAAAAAAATCCAGTACCTGTCATAGGACAGCTGGATATGAAATATGTCAGCACAGGACAACCAAGACACATGAAGAGTAGTAAACATGAGTAACATACAAGAAGAGATAGAAGAATCATAACACAACGTGGTATAGAGAACAGTAATCAGCAATTATGATACAGCTGTCACATAAGCTGGTATATACGTGTATATGAAGAATTAGGGTACGAGAAACATAAAATATTATCAAATGTGCTAGATAAGAGTCATGGTCAGGGAAATATGCATGCAATATAAGTTTGGAGTTTATTTAGGATTTTTAAATTTCATATTGTTTGCAGAAATTATGTAATGTGTACATAGGGTTTATCAACAGTAATAAATATATAACTTAATAAATAGACTATATAATACTTCTAATATATTTTTTAAAATAACAGATACTGATAATAAATTTGTGTAGATGTATTGTAATGTATAAACTTGGAGTTATCAAAATTTATGAGTTGTCTGGTGCTTAGAAAATATTATTGTGATGTAAGTAATAATTTTCAAAGACTATACACAGTTGTTACTGTTTGTTATTATGGATGAGATGACTACTAGTGATGAAGTTGCTGTTCCAAGTGATAAAGGACACTGGACTGAACTGTGGTCAGCTGTATATTTACTTCCCACAAAATATCCAAACCAGTCATAAGGTGCCCTGTGTCGTAAGTTATGTATTATGTCAAATACTTCTTAGAATTACAAGTGTGGGTTCTTATGATGACATGCAGTAGTCTATGGCAGTTGGGAAGATCACTGGCTCTAGATTCTGTAAGTTTCATAATACAGAGGTTCTAGATCTGAATTCTTAGATAACTAGTTGACAGTTTCTAGAATGTGTTTACAGATTGCAATTCACACATGAAACGGCTGTTTGATCAGGTTTGTTTCTGTGTTGTGGTAACACTTGTGATGGCTAAATTCTTGCCTCTTCTCCTGGTTACTTATGAATGTTATTTACTTTTTCTGTTGCTTGTGTAATGTAGATGAGTTGGTATTCGGAGGCATTCAACGCCCCCTTGTTTTCTGTTGTTTCATTTTTGTATAATTCTCAAAGCTCAGTAATCCATTTGCACGTGAGAAATCAGTTTGAGTTTTTTCTTGTAAAAGATGCACAAATTTATAGTACTTTTTCAGTTTGAGAGCCAATTCTTACTGTTATGAGCTCCTTTCTCTTGCAGACTGGTTGTTGTTTCTGGCACCCCTTCTCAGCTGTTGGTGGTTCCTGAATTTTCTCAAACATGGAGAATGTTATGGTATCCCCAGCCAGTCTGCACAGCAGCAGCAGCAGCAGCAGCTGCATTCAAGCTTCTCCCATTCTTCTTGTAACCTTATTGTGAAGTTTGCTGTTCTTGGTGCTGATCATTTTTCAGAAATTAGATTTTGGGGATTTTTTAGGTAACATAATTAGAAAAATTATTATAACAAATTTTATGCATTCTTGGTATATCTTTTATAACCATTACTTATGCATAAGTTAATGACTAAGACTGTGATTGAAATAAAGTATTTTACCATTAATGTCTCTTTCATCATACTTAGGCACTTTTCTGTGCTGTATTAAGGTGAATTTTGTATGTCAGGGGAGAATTTTTTTTACCCCTGGCACCAATTAAAATTTATGATGTGGTAAGTAATGGGAAATTAATTTTTGTTTCACTAGTTTTTACCTTAAAATCGGCCATTTTGGAATAAAATAGGCTCACAAACTGAGGGATTGCTGTATCCTATGTTTCTGTGCCAAAATTATTAAAAAATGACAGAATTTGTCCAGTTTTTGGTATGTTTGGGGCTTGGATTCACCTCTGTTCTCCCAATTACCGACAGCACAGTGAGAGCATCCAGTATGTAGAACCACATTGTTTCTCTTGTTCCTTCAGAATTGTATATTGCAGCATTGCTCTTTGTAAATTGCCATGCAGCTGCTACATCTGCTCTGGTGAACCTCTCTGCCAAAAACCTTTAACATTTAAACCACAACATGTTTATTATTTTGTAGAAGCAGATACAGCTTCTCCTGTGACATACACAACTCCTATGTGTAATATTTTACTAATATCCCAGGAGCAACTTCTTGCTACTTTGCAAATTTGCATCGCCCATGTATATTTCTGAATATAAAAACAATAAGTTGCTCCACAACATTGGAAATGTAACTAAATATGCCAATGAACGCATTTAACTACAACAGTTGTTTTTCCTTCACAGTGGGGTGTACACAGGCCAAGGAGTTTTGCACCAAACAGGATGGCATTAGGGTCCAAAGAAGTGATTTCTGGCATACTGTTGGTATTTAACCTTCTAGTGTTAAATTCTAAAAATGAGTGTATACCAATAATTTCAGGTTGATATTTGCCATTTTAGAGCTTAGTAGTATGAAGTCACCTCATACCATTTTTAGCATCATAACCTGAAAGTTTTTGTCAGCTGTTAGGAGTAATGTGTGTTTAACCTTTGTAGTTATTTTAAGGGGAAAAGTTACTTTGCCTTAAAAATGTTGATTAAAATCTTCCTTTTTGAGAAAGTAAAAATTTCATCTTCTAAACCATAATAACATGCACATGTATACTTGTATTTTTATAAATGTATATGTCCTTCTGTCTTGAGGCTGTATTCAGCATAATACAGAAAATATGTTCATATGGATGATGCAAGGCATCACCACTCAAAATATGTTCTCAACATTGTCTGTATATAACTTGTGCACACACTGTCCCTTTAATATGACATTGTTACTCAGAAATGTGTAGCCCATGAAATTCTTTGTCACAGTGATGCTGCATAATATGTGACTTTCTCACTAGTTCATTATCTTTCTTGCTACAAATAACATAATGTTTCTCATGCAACCTTGCAGGTTTCTCATTCAGCCTCCAGCTTGTGGCAACTTTTGTGCTGGTGCAAGAGGTTGAGGAGTAAAGCTTGTCTCCTTCCTCCATTCTTGTGTTGCTTCAGTAATGCTCCATAGTAATGTATTTTTTTTTACAGGATATATGCATTCAGCATCTTTGTATGGAAAGGCAAAACAATACTACATTTCATTACTTCTTACATTTTCAGTATGCATAGTTCAGGTGTACCACTTCAATTAACATACATGTATGTAGTATGGGACATCAGGCTGTATATTGTGGGCATGTATAATTTTGTCAGCATGTCAAAAATATCCATTGTTCAGGAAGGGTTTGAGAAAAGTCATCACACCTTGAGAGGACACACAAATCTTTGTGTTACTCATGGTATTTGATGTGTTCATATATTTCTTTTGTGAAAATTGGCAATATTTTATTTGGTTGCAGGTTGGAATGATTTTCCGAGTTCTGCGGTTCATTATTGGAAAGATGTCAGCATTGTTTATTTGGACATAACTGCAGTAGGACACTGTGTGTAAGAGGGAATTGAGACCACTGCAGTTGCTTATCTGGTAACTTCAATATACTTTGATGAATGCCAAAACACATACGTCTTCATTCATTGATGGACACAGTTATTTGACAGTATCTCCTTGCATTTGTGGAGACTAATCAGCATGTCTGTTCTATTAGCTCTGACACCACAATACACATTGTATGGAAAGAGTAGAACTATGACAACTGCTAAAAAATACATGATTTTGTACTTTGGAGTAGGAAGCAGAGTGTCATGCATCATCTGAGCATTCTGAACCTGAATGGTAAAACTTGACAGACACAAATAACCTCCACTGCATTTTTACAGCTTTCAGAATCACTGTCTCTTTCACTGCTGTGAACAGTATGTAATAATGTACAGTATATTGCATGTAGCATGTAGAAGAGAGAAGAAAATTCACCCTAGTGGCACATTTACTTTTGTAAGAAAGATATGCACATTGACTCTTGAAGACAAACTAGTTCATCATACTGACATATGTTGTGTGGTGCACCTAATATGATCACTGCTCAAACTGCTTTGTTTGAATAATAGTAGGAAGGAAGGAAATGTTGTGTCCCAATTAATTCAGCATGATATATTTTCACAAATGTTGTCCACTGAAGAGACTTTGAGATAATCAAGTAATTGAATGATAGGTTTTTCTGCACAAATGCAGGGTGCAAGCCTTCAGAAGTCCATGCAGAGAAACTGTAGAGTGCAACTACCTGACCTGTCTCTGTGAGATGTCAGAGTAGCAGTTGAATCGCGCACACTCTTGAGGAATTCATTCATCTTCTGGTGCTCTCTTGAAGAATTTATAAAGCTACTTTTTCAGTCACTTTTGCTTTATTCAAGAGTGTGTTATTACAGCAACTAGATCATCTTCAAGTAGGATAAGGTATCACTGGAAGGGGAAGAATTTTGTTGAGCAATGGTTGAGTCATAAATTAGGATATGGATCATGGTATAGTTAGTAGTGGTTAAGGAAGATTGATAATGATTGCAGAATGCTATTTCCATCATGTGTGATGGTGGAGGTTACTTTCTCAACTGTATATGATGATCCTTCGTGATGCACATGATCACATAAGTGGTGTGATGTAATGTACTTTGCAAG
>Ga0123355_10011192_pt1 | contig 13808 bp, 8 predicted proteins | sample TergutEmb28metaG_3_FD_89872 | JGI IMG/M metagenome (GOLD analysis project Ga0123355, IMG submission 89872) | Embiratermes neotenicus P1 segment gut microbial communities from Petit-Saut dam, French Guiana - Emb289 P1 | ecosystem: Host-associated > Arthropoda: Insects > Digestive system > Gut ... | reverse complement strand
TGCGAACCTCCATTGATTTGATGCGCTGATTTATCCAATTTTCGGAATAACCTTTCCGAAGATACGTTTCAAAAGCCCTGTCAATGGCTTTTTCGGGGTCTGCTATTTCGTCCAAGCGTTCACTTCCTACTTGTGCCAGCCACATCTTAAATGGTTCGGCTTTTTTTGATGGAATAGATTGGATAAGACGTAATATTTGCTCTGTATTGCCAACATCTGCATCACGCATTTTTCCATCATGTGCCTGCATTTTCAACTGGTAACAATCTGTTACCAGTTGAACCTCCGAGCCTTCTTTCAACATTCTACTTTTCAGATTTTTCCAATATTTTCGGGCAGTCTGATAATCACTATCGGTTAAAACGGCGATAACATCAACAACCGACAACCACCATTTTTCGTTTTTCTCATCCCATGCTACGCGCACCATGGTTTCTTCAAACAGTTTAATTTGAGTATCTTTGTTTTCCATACTTACACCGCCCATAACTTAATTTTTAGTTAATATTTCAATCGTATGTCTATTCAGAGCTAGTAAAACGATTTTATCACAACTGCGGTGTTTGTGACGAAAGTATCCGAATTGCGTTATTTGCGCCATTCACAGATTACATCCTAGGAGTTTACCGTATCTCTACACCTGTATAATAATGCAGTAGGATATCGCGGTAGCTATACCCCAGAAGGGCCATGCCCGCGGCACCTCGCTGGCTCATGCCAACGCCATGCCCCCAGCCGCTGCCAACCAGCGTCACGCTGCTGCCGGATACGGTTTGATTGGGTGCGGGCTCCAAGCGTCGCAGGGTATTGCCGTCAAATACATACGCGGTTTGCTGTGCAGTGATGCCGGTGATATTAAAGGTCGAAAGCTCGCCGCTTACAACACTGCGCCCATCTGTAACCGATATGGTCGCGGCTTCGCCTCCCGCCCCGGCTATATGAAAGTTGCGGCTCATAAGCGCACCTCCAACAGGCGCAAAAAAATTGCGGATGGCTTCTCCGGAAACTATCCATTGGCTAGACGTACCGTAAATAGTAATCTCTTGCGCTCGCCCAAGGGCACTTGTCCTTGAAATAGAAAAACCTGTGGCTGTGCCGATATTACCACCGGCATTATTAACGGCGGTGGTAAGCTGTGCCATTGTAAAAGTACGTGTCCACTCTGGCGGGTTATGCTCAACAACGCTCCTGACGGCACGTAAATATGGTTTGGCCTGTACCCAGACATTTTCGGAGTAATCTGTTACGCCGCCACAGCTGGCAAAATATACGGCAAGTATTATCTCATTATTATAGAAAAGCATTCTCCCGCGGGTTTCGTTTACGGCGCGGGTTGTATTTTCGTGTTCGCGCCCAGCGCCCCTATATGCTTGGCAGCAAGTGGTATCACAAAGGTCGAAACCGTAAACCCTATGCCTGTTCTCATTCGTACGGTATACCATAAATGTACGCGAAGCGATAGCCTGCGCCTTTAACGCGTCAATAGGGAATGAAGCATACATTTCTACAGGCAAAACGCCAAACAGATACTCCTCTGGCGAAAGTACATTGATGGCAGAAAGCCGCCCGCCGGAAGGCCTAAACTCGATTGCGCCGCGATAGGAGTAGTTACCCAGCCGTATGGTGCCACCGTTAGCACAGGCTATTTGTGCACCGCGCCCTGTGTCGGTAAACGAAAACACCCGTTGGCTACCGCTATACAGGGCTACATGCCCCCCCGACACCCGGGCTGTAAACCCATTAGGAGACTGCAAATTAGTGACGGATGAAAAACTGCCATTGCTATTATACCCGGCATTGATGTTTGTATTGCCGATTGAGATGCTATCACGGTTAGCAAAGTCACGAATAAGGCCTATGCGGATAGCGCTTGGCAGGTCGGCCCTGATAACGGCCGGAAAGGCTAGATTTGTCACGATAAAGATTACGATAAAAAATAATAGGCCGGTTGCCTTCTTGAAAAAAACATGCTTGCTCATGATTCCCCCACATACGGATATATATAGTGAATTAATTCGAAATCCGCCCAGCCTTTCGCCAAAATTGCGTAGAAGCGCTCGCAATTTCGGCTCGGGCTGGATGGTTTCTCATTTAATTCACTATATTTAACCAGAAAATTGTTTAGTGCTGTCGATTAATATACCAGTTGTGGAGTGTTATGCGCAATAACCATTGAATTACACACATATTAAAATGACCGTCCTGCAATCAAGATTATTCTGTTTGGTGCAATACATAAAGGAGACGCTATCCAACGCGTCCCCTTCGTGTATTGCAGTTTAATATTGTCTATTAGATTCAGCCCTAACCCGCAATATAAACCGGGTTAGAAATTAATACAGGCATAGGCGGTATACCGTCAGCTAGCCGCCGCACAACATCCGCACGGTAAAACATATGCCGCCCCATCTCGATATCAAGAGTAATACCGGGCTTGGTGCAAGCGGTCATAGTTTTGGCAACGCCTGAATCATGGTAAATAGTTATAACATCGCCTTCGCGTAAATTATCAAAAGCAAAGGTTATAGGTTTGCCCTCGTCAAAAGCAACCGTATCGCCCATTATGCTATCGCCGCAATTAATCTGAATCGTCGGCCCTTCTGTGCTAAAGGTAACAAAGGCACGGCCATTTTTGATTGCATTTAGTATATCTGTTTCGCCGCGAGAGTTAGCATAGACCCATGTTGTTGGCGACCCTAATGCCCCCAAAGGCGTATGTCTATGGAAATCGCTACCGCCTACGGCAGTTATTTTTTTGCCTTCGCATAGTTGCCTGTGCCAAAACTCTGTTGCTTTAAGATTGGTTATCTGTGGCGGCCCGTTCCATATTTCAAATAGGTCGTATTCCATATCAAAACCCCAATGCCAGCCGCAATTGTTGCACATAGGGTGGTTTAAACTTACTAGGGCGCTTGCGCCCTGTGCAAGCTTAAATATCTGCCTCACTTGCTCCGGTGTTTCTACGTGGTGATACGGCATTTTGAGGGCGCCTCGGGCACCTATAAAATTGGCGTGACCTTTGTAAAGTGGTGTCCACTCGACGCCGGGGATAACCGTAAGCTCTCTGTCGCTGGGCGGTATATAGGGTGCTTCGTTGTTATGGTCGGTTATACAAAGGAAGTCCAGCTTGCTGGTTTTAGCAAGACTTATCAGCTGGCTGACTGAAAGCACCCCGTCAGATGCTGTTGTGTGGGCGTGCAAATCGCCTTTAAGCAGCTGCAGGCTCTTAAAGGTAAATGTGATTTTGCATTCTACATCCACACCTTCGGGCGCTACCTTGTACGCACCCAAGATAATATGGTATTCGCCGGGTGTAAGCTCCATTTGGTTAAAGCCCGCCGAAGAGCAGTACTCTGACAGCCAAAAACTTGACCGGTTAGAGCCAGCCGCACCGATATGCAAATTGCCGCGGCACAGGGCAAAATCTATTGTATTGCCCTGTGCACGGCTATAGCTGTAACTGATATCTACCCGTTCGACATTTTGGGGTACTTCAAACGGGACTTTAATATACTTGCCAAGCTCATCGGCCTGTATATGCCGCGTGGTTATGGTTTCCATTAGACTAGCGGCTTGCCATAAAGGCATTCAACTGCTCTTGTACCTGGTCGATAGCGTTTTGTAATCCGGCATTCCATAATTGAGTCATAAATTCATCAATTAGATCGTCATATGGCGCCAAGCCTTGTTCGAACATTGGCATATATTCGGCCATAATGCCTGCAATTAGCATAAATTCGGTGCTTAGGTCAGAAATATCAACCGTAAAGCCCAAGAATGGGCTTGGAATAGCACCTTGATCCCAGTTGCGTAAACGCTCAAGATTTTCTGCCGGCATATGCTGGGAGAAACGGGCGCGGGCAAGGTCATTCCACATCCATACGCGAGTGTTAAAGCGTAAATCATCAGCTATATCTTCAAAGGTGATTCGGCCATCGTCGGTTAGATTGTGGTTGCGGCCGCTTACGCCATGGGTAAAGAGGTCATAGTTTTCCTGGGAGCTTCTAATCCAGTTAATCATTTGCACGGCTTCCCGTACATTGTTGCTGGTAGAGCCTACGCCTAACATGTTGTCTCCGCCTTGGAAGATGTAGCGGTGAGTTGGGTTAATGGTGATTGTCTCAATAAAGCCGTCGGGAGTCCCGCCGTGGAAGCCATCTGTACGTTCCGATTGCGTAAGCAAATTGCCGCCCAGTACAGCTACCATGCCATGGTTAAACGCTTGACCTGCATTGCCGCCATAACGTTCGGATTCTCTGGTTACAAGGCCTTCTTCAATCCAGCGATAGCGGGTGTTTGCAACATTCCTGAAATATTCGGAATCGAAGAACGAACGCACGGTGTGTGTTGGATCTTTCGGGTCGATGAAGATTGGGTACATAGCATTATCACCCAGCGGGAAGAAGAAATTGGCGTAATGGGCGTACATGCTCCTGAAGTTAATGGCGGGCATACCTATCATGCCCTCGTCTATGGCACGCTGTAAAAATGCCTCCAGTAACTCGATAGAGTCGATTTCCGGGAAGCCCCACTCTTGACGCAGGTCGCCGCGGATATCCATAATCCAGTTAAACTGGGCCATTGGGATAAGGCGAGGTACGGCATAAAGTACGCCGCCAATAGAACCTTGGGCCCTGGCCGACGCCGGCATTACAGATGCAAGATATGGTGCGTAAGTGTCAAAATAGGCTTCGATCGGCTGATAAACACCGCGGGCGGCCAAATCAGGCAATGTACTCATATGGCCATTGGCAATGTCTATGGTTTCGCCGGCGGTAATCATAAGTGCTACATTTGTCCAATACTCTGTTACAAAAGACATGCTAAGTTGGAATTGATATCCTTGCTCTAATAATGCTGCGTTTACATGAGTAAGGATATAGTCTTGGTCGTTTGGCGGTGCTCCGGATGTTAAAAAGTGTATTTCAGGGAGTCCGTCAGCTGTTGCTGCGGTTGGCTCGTCACTTCGGCATGCCGTAAGAAATGCGACAGACAAAAGCGTCACTGCCAGTAGAATTGCATACATCATTTTACTTCGTTTCATTTTGAATTTCCTCCTTGTGATTTTAATGCAGGGCTACGTTTTGCGCAGCTCTATCCTTTTATAGCGCCAATCATGATGCCCTTAATGAAAAAGCGCTGTACAAATGGGTAGACCAGAACAATTGGGCCAATTGTTACAAACATTGTAGCAATGCGGAAGGTATGAGTCGGGACATGGGTTCCCATATCAATAATCCCAAGCTGCCGCATCATACTTAATTGGTCTTGAATTCTAAAAAGCATAAACTGCAACGGGAAGAGATTGGGGTTATCAATAAACCAGAGAGCCTCTACCCATGAATTCCAATAGCCTAAGCTGATAAACAGGCCGCAGGTAGCCAAGATTGGTTTAGCCAGCGGAAGTACAATCACGAAAAATATATATGGCACCCTTGCACCGTCAATTTCGGCGGACTCTACAAGGGTTGAGGGGATTGTGCGCAAGTAGTTACGCAACAAAAACAAGTTGAACGGGGATATAAGGGATGGGATGACAAGCACCCAAAAGCTATTGCGCAAACCCAGGACATTGGTAATAACCATGTACCAAGGCACCAAGCCTGCACGAAATACCATCGGGACATAAAAAAACATAGCAATAAAATTACGATACTTTACGCGCTCGTTGCCCGCAGCCCAACCTGCCATAGAGCACAGCAGCAAAGAAAGCGTAGTACCAATAATCGTAACAGCAATAGTTACACCATAGGCCCTAAACATTGTAGGGGTAGAAATAACCAGCCTGTAAGCATCTAATGAAAACTCCAGCGGGATGAGCCTAAAGCCACCCCTTAGCACACTATACTCGCTGGAGATGGATACCATAAATGTAAGTACAACAGGATATAACGCTAAGAAAGACAAGCCTATCATTAAAATATGCATAACCACTTGGCCGGTTTTTTCCGGGAAAGATAATTTATTCATACATATTCCCCTCCCCTTTAAAATAAGCCGTAGCTCTTGTCTATACGCTTAGACAGCCAGTTGGCGCCAACTACCATCATAAAACCAACTACAGACTGATAAAGCCCCACTGCGGCAGAAGTAGAGAAATCTACCGTGCGAGTAACAGACCTAAACACAAAAGTCTCTATAATATCAAGGCTTGGGAAAAGCATGGGTCTGTTGTCAGTTACCGCAAAAATAAGGCCGAAGTCACCAAACAAAACCCCACCCAAAGATAACAGTACCATGGTGATTATGGCAGGCACCATTAGGGGTAGTGTAATAAAGCGTATTTTTTGAATGCGGCCTGCGCCGTCAAGGCTGGCGGATTCGTAAATTTCTTCGTCTATGCCTGCTATCGTGGCTAAATACACAATGGCCGTATACCCTGCACCGCGCCAAACATTGGTTGACACGATAATGCGTACCCATGGGGATGCCGTATGATGCCAACGGATAGGATCCATGCCCATAAACGTGAGTAAACGGTTGGCTAAGCCGGCATCATGGGCAAATATCAGATACACAAGCAAATGCCCAATAATTATCGACGATAAAAAGAATGGGAAAAATATTGCGTTTTGATATAGGCGAGCTAGTTGCTTATGCCTCAGTTCGTTAATAATCAAGGATACAGTAACCGCCACAACGGTTAGGAAAAATAATGTGTTGATGTTAAGCCATAAAGTGTTAAACGTTGTACGTGTAAAGTGAATGCTGGTAAAAAAGAAGCGGAAGTTATCAAGCCCTACGAAGTTGCTACCCCAGATACCGCGTATTAGATGAAAATCCACAAAGGCTATCCATAACCCAGGATAGGGCAAATAAGCAAGAACAAACACAACCGTCATTGCAGGGAGCGCCATTAGATAAAAGGCCCAGTTACGCTTCATCTCATGTAAAAATCCCTTTTTCTTAACTCTCTTTTTTTCCAAATTGGGGTCACCTCTCTAAAAGCCATATGTTGATGAGGCTTCAAACTGCCTAGGCAAGTTTATAAATGCGCGATATATTTGTCAAGTTTAATATGATAAAAAATATTTTAGCGCTTGCTAATGACATAATGCACAAAATTTTCTCAAAAAATAAGCCATGCTAAAATAAAAAAACCGCGCAGGGCGCGGTTTAGGGGTGTATATTTTAAACTTCATTAGCACTTACATTCTGTTCGAGCATAGTTTCTATAAAAATCCCATACCCTTTAGTCGGGTCTTGTACAAACACATGAGTTATTGCGCCAACAACGCGCCCGTTTTGTATGATTGGGCTGCCGCTCATCCCCTGGACTATCCCATTGGTGGCGCTTAGTAATTCAGGGTCAGTAATGCGTATAATCATGCCTTTGGTTTCGTCGGTTGCTAAGCGGTTTACGCTTTCGATGCTTATTTCAAATTCTCTGACCTTGTTGTCTACTACGCTGGTCAGGATTGTAGCCGGGCCTTCACGTATTTGTGCTCGGGTGGCTATTGGCATAGCCTGTGTAGGCAAGCTGCCTTTAAATGCAGGGTCAAGTTTGCCGTAGATGCCACTTTGGCTGTTTATTGATACATTGCCCCAAATTTTGGTGCTGTCTACAGAGCCTTCAAGCTCCCCGGGCTTGCCTCTTGCGCCTTTTACTATAGATGACACAGTCGAGGGCATAATTACGCCGTTTCTTACACTTATAAGCTTTTTGGTGTCTACATCCATTATGCCATGGCCCAAGGCGCCAAATGCCCCTGTGTCGGGGATGTAATAGGTAAGTGTGCCTATGCCCTTAGTCGAATCACGCACCCACGCGCCTATGCGGCGTTCGCCGTCTTTGGCTGCCAAGGCTGGAGTTAGGGTTACTTCAAATTCATTGCCGCCGCGGCGCAAGAGTAACGTGACATCGCCTTCAGATTTTGCCACTAGTTGGCTAAGGGCTTCTTTGGTATCTATTGACATATCGTTGGCTTTTATTATTAGGTCGCCGCCTCTAAGTATACCATCGCTGGGCCCATGTGCTTGGCCGTCTTTGCCCAAGAAACTGCTTGTGCCAAGCACCAAAACTCCGTCCGAATTGATACGGACACCTATGGTCATGCCTAGCGGAACGATTTTTACTTCGCTTGGTTGTGATGCCCTGATATGACGGAATGGCAAGCTAAAGGCAGTTGCTTCGTTATAATAATCGCCGCTGCTTACATAGATGGCCGCAGGCGTACGTAAATGCCCGGCTAAATTGCCGCCAGTAAAACCCATTATGGCTGAAAGTAATATTAAAGTGATTATTTTTAGTCTTTGGCGCATGTTTATCCCCTCTTTTCGAGCCTTGCAAGAAATAATGCCCGCTTTATTAAGAGCGGCATTAATCTGCTATCAGCTTTTAGCCTAGCCGAAAATGAGACGGCCTATACATGAAAAAATCGGGGCATTGGAATGTTTAAAGATGACAAAAAACCCTAATCTAGGCTGGATTTGTCGAGATGCGTAACATGTTTGTAAGATTGGGCTTTCATCTTGCAAAAGATAGTGCTATAATCCCAGCAAAATGCCTGAAAACGCAAAGGCTTTTTGTTCTGTTTTAATTTGCTCTAAACGAAAAAAACATTAATCAATTTACACGCTAGCAAAATTATATTATTGATGGGATGTGTACCTTAAATGGAGTACATTGTTATCAACGGGCAAAAGCCCCTAATTGGTAAAGTACAAATTAGCGGGGCCAAGAATGCTGCCTTAGCAATAGTGCCTGCAGCCGTTGCGGCTAACGGAGTGTGTGTAATCGAAAATTTGCCCAATATCAAAGATGTACACATCTTGGCTGCTTTAGCCGAAAAACTTGGAGCCAAATGCCGTTTTTTGGATAAGCATACTTTGGAAATAGACGCCAGTGGCGTAAATAATCATGTGGCGGATTATGAGCTAGCTTCTAAAATGCGAGCGTCTTATTACTTGATAGGGGCGCTTCTTGGGCGTTTTGGCAAGGCTGAAGTGTCACTACCGGGCGGGTGCAATTTTGGGGATCGCCCCATCGACTATCATCTAAAAGGTTTTGAAGCCCTTGGCGCGAAATGCGTGTTGGAGCATGGGTGGGTTAAAGTCTCTGCCGAGAGGCTGACTGGCGCTAATATATACTTGGATGGGCCGAGTGTAGGCGCTACAATTAATATCATGCTTGCCGCCGTATTTGCTGAAGGCACGACTCAAATAGAAAATGCCGCAAGGGAACCCCATGTTGTAGACACGGCCAACTTCCTTAATATGGTAGGTGCGAAAATAAGTGGCGCCGGCACGGATGTCATACGAATAAACGGCACAAACAAGCTTGGCTGCGGCAGGTACACAATTATCCCCGACCAGATAGAGACTGGTACATATATGATTGCGGCCGCCATCACCAATGGCGATATAGTCGTTAAGAATATTATACCCAAGCATATGGATCCACTAACCGCAAAACTCCGTGACATGAACTGCCAAGTGGAAGAAGGTGAAGACAGCCTGCGCGTATATCGAAACGGTGAGCTTAAGGCCTGCGATGTAAGGTCTTCATATTATCCCGGCTTCCCTACAGATTTGCAGCCGCAAATGGCCACTTTGCTATGCGCAGCCAACGGTACCAGTGTTGTTACCGAGACCGTGTTTAACAATCGTTTCCAATATATAAACGAGCTTAAGCGCCTTGGCGCCAATTTAAAAGTAGATGGGCGTACTGCCGTTACAAAAGGAAATTGTAAGTTCACAGGCGCACAAGTATCGGCTACGGATCTAAGATCTGGCGCGGCGTTGGTGCTTGCCGGGCTTGCGGCTAAAGGCGAGACCACAATCGGTAATATTTATCATCTGGACCGGGGTTATGAATGCTTCGAGGCTAAGTTCCGGTCTTTGGGTGCGGATATCAAGCGTATTGTTGTGGATGAATAGATGCAGCCTGTTATTCGTTTTTGTACAATAGTAAGTGGTTCCAGCGGCAACTGTGCTTATGCCGGGCTTCTTGGCGAGCATTTGATTATAGACGCTGGTATTAGCGGCAAGCGCCTTGCGGAAGGGCTTTCACAATTAAATATTCCCAAACCTAGTGCCATACTCCTTACCCACGAGCATAGCGACCATATCGCCGGTGCAGGGGTTGTAGCAAGGCGGTTTGGTATTCCTATATACGCCACTCCTCTTACGTGGCGTTATTTTTTGCGCCATAAAAGACTTGGCCCCCTTAATGAAGAGCAGGTAAAGCATATCACGCCTGGCAAGCCCGTGATGATTGGACAGGCCAAAGTTACGGCCTTTGATGTGCCGCATGATGCTTCTCAACCTGTTGGCTATACATTTGAGGCTGCCGGGGTGAAGATTGCCTATGCCACGGACTTGGGAAAGGCAACGGACACGGTGACAGAACATTTGCGTGGTGCGCAGGTTTTGCTAATCGAGAGCAATCATGACTTAGAAATGCTTAAAAATGGCCGCTACCACCCCATGCTAAAAGAGCGTGTTGCGGGGGCTAGGGGACATTTGTCCAATGTGGACGCTGGGCAGTTAATAGTGGCTGTGGCCTGGGATGGGCTAAAGCATGTGATTTTGGGGCATTTAAGCGAAGAGAATAATCGCCCAATGTTGGCTTATGACACGGTGGGGCGGATTTTGGATGCTCACGACGTAAGGGTACAACTAGCGGTGGCTGACAGGCATTATCTTGGGGAAGTGGTAGAGATTTAGGTTTTGTCATTTTGGATAAAAGCGATCGTTCGTTTTTTGAGTGTTTTTGCGAATAATTCGAAGTTTTTTGGCTGTTTGAGCTGTTTTTAGCATAAAGGAATGGTAGCATGAAATTCACCCCCGCCCAGCAAGCAGCAATTACTTACGACGCGCCGGAGATTTTAGTATCCGCCGCTGCCGGGTCAGGAAAGACCGCGGTGCTTACAGAGCGCATCCTCCGGCATGTTTCTAATAACATAGGTATAGACCGGCTGTTGGTTGTAACCTTCACAGAAGCCGCCGCCGCCGAAATGAAGGAACGTGTTACCCACAAAATCCACGAGCGGCAGGCGGATAACCCAAGTGTGCACCTGGCCAACCAAGCGGCTTTGCTTGCCACTGCCGATATATCTACGATTCACGCCTTTTGCCGCAAGCTTGTTAAAGAACATTTTCAGATGATTGACATCGACCCGGCATTTCGCGTTGCCGATGATTCGGAGCTGGGCATAATCAAGAGCCAAGTAATAGATGAGCTTTTTGAAGAAGAGTACGCTGCCGACGATAATTCTGCGTTTTTGGATTTGGTAGATGTATATGGTGGCAAAGCCAAAGATGACCGGCTGGAAGCTTTGGTCAGGCGGCTTTATGCTTTTTTGGAAAGCGATCCGTTTCCCCTTGCGGCTGCGGCGCGATATGTCGGTAAACTTGATAACGAAAACATAAATTGTCGTCAAACAGGAGCGGAAATATCCGGTTTGGACGCCACCCCCTGGGCAGATTTAGCTAGGCAAGAGCTAATCGCCGGCCTGGATGGCATAACACAGGGTCTTCGTCTGGCGATAGATATATGCCGCCTACCCGGCGGACCAGAGAAGTACATAGACAAAATGGAAGATAATATGGCAATGATAAATAATCTGAAAAAGAGCATAGAAATGCCCTTCCCGGAAATGTATCAGGCCTTTTTGCGTACAGACTGGGGCAGCCTGCCCTCGATACGCGAAAAAGACATGGTCGACTCAGCTTTAAAAGAACGCGCTCAGCGTATCCGCAATACCGAGGCTAAAGACCGGCTTAAAAACCTTATTAGCGGCGTATTTTTCGCGTCCCCCAGTAAAATGCAAGCCGACCTAGCCGCCCTAGCCCCGCGTATTGCTACGTTGATGACTCTGGTAACCCGCTATGCGGAGGCATATGCCGCCGAAAAACGCAGGCGCAACCTGCTGGACTTCTCGGATTTGGAGCATTTTGCGATAAAAATATTATATCCGGACGGCCCGGATGACATGACTCCAAGTGCCGCGGCACTTGCGCTGTCGGAAAAATATCACGAGGTGCTAATAGACGAATACCAAGACTCGAACAAGGTGCAGGATTTGATCCTTAGCGCAGTGGCCAAGCAGCGCTTTATGGTTGGAGATGTGAAGCAGAGCATCTACCGTTTTAGGCGGGCTAACCCCGGGTTGTTTGTGGAAAAGTATAATAAATATGCCCAAGTGTGTACAAGCAATGGTGCCGCCCCCGGGCCTCCGTCCCTCCGTATAGATCTTTCACAAAACTTCCGTAGCCGTGCCGGCGTAATTGATGCCGTTAACTACTTCTTCTCCCAGCTGATGTGCCCGGAAGTAGGCGAGGTAAGCTATGACACCGCAGCCGCCTTGCACACCGGCGCGGATTACCCGCCTCTGTTGGAAGATACCTTCCCTGGTATGTGGGTAGAGCTACTGGATCAATCATCTCAAGAAGCTGAGCCCGAGCCCGAAGAAGAGGATCCTGTATCCGCAATAATAGCCGAAACGCGCATGATAGCAGGCTGCATACATGAAGTTTTAGCCACACGCCAAGTATGGGATAAAGACAAAAATACCTACCGCCCTTGTAAGCCCGGCGACATTGTAATCCTGGCCCGAAGCGCGAATTCCCTCGCCAAAGACGTAATAGAAGAGCTAAAAAACTGTGGCATAGACGCCATAGCGGACATGACAGCGGCATTCTACCAGCAGCAGGAAGTTAAGACCGCTTTGGCCTTCCTGTGTATAACAGACAATCCACGGCAAGATATAGACTTAATGACGGCGCTAAGTTCCCCTGTATGCGGCTTTACTCCGGATGAGCTGTATATAATACGTAAGCATCCCATCGGTGGTATAGGAGCTACATTAGATGACAAAAAAACAGACTATTACGACCACCTGAAGTCTTTCGCAAATAATTGCACTATTCCCCACTCCAATTCTTTGACCCGCCAAAAGGTTCAAACCTTCCTATCCCACTTAGAAAAATGGCGTTCTGCTGCCCCCTACCTACCCATCAGCCGCTTAATAGGCATGATATACGAAGATACTTGTTACCCCTCTTATGCGGCAGGCATGCCTGGTGGAGAAATCCGCGAGGCCAACCTGCGCTTGCTACTGGAAAGGGCCATAGAGTTTGAAGAGACCAGCTTCAAAGGCCTATTCCACTTCATCCACTATATAGAGCGCCTATATGACACCGACAGTGCCGACCGTGTAGCAGGTGGCGCTGCCCCGGCGCAGGATTTAACTAACCGTGTGCGCCTGATGTCTATTCATAAGTCAAAAGGGCTGGAGTTTCCGGTAGTAATCGCGGGCTTTTTGGGTAAGCGTTTTAATGTAGATGATGAGCGCCAAACTATAATACTGCATGGCGAAGAGGGCCTTGGGCCTAAATATGTAGATATAGAAAAACGTACCCGCGCAAAGACATTGGCCCACTATGGCCTGGCAAGGCTAACCCGGCGCGAAAACCTGTCTGAAGAACTACGCTGTTTATACGTAGCAATGACCCGCGCCAAAGAGCTGCTAATACTGACAGGCCGCGTAGCAAACTTAGAAAAAAGCATGGAGAAATGGCAAGATGCCGCAGCTCAGCCTGGTTTGCGACCATCGGTATATTACCGCCAAAACGCAGGCAGGTATTTAGATTGGATAATGCCCTGCTTACTACGCCACAAAGACGCTGCAGCTTTGCTTGACGATGCTGTTCGCACCCCCAAAGATTTGCTAAAACACCCATCGGCTTTTGATATCCGTGTACATCGTGGCCTGATGCAATTTGACGCCCCCGTAGCCGAAAAACCTTTGGAAGTATCCTTCGAGGCTACGCGTCTGCCGGCTAAAGCCGCGGCAACCCCCCTG
>Ga0123355_10011191_pt1 | contig 13809 bp, 8 predicted proteins | sample TergutEmb28metaG_3_FD_89872 | JGI IMG/M metagenome (GOLD analysis project Ga0123355, IMG submission 89872) | Embiratermes neotenicus P1 segment gut microbial communities from Petit-Saut dam, French Guiana - Emb289 P1 | ecosystem: Host-associated > Arthropoda: Insects > Digestive system > Gut ... | reverse complement strand
TCAACCTGTCCGCCAAGGGTGACCCTACCAGTAGCTACGCTACCGACGGCATAGCTCTCGGGGTCACTGGGGTACTCAAGCTCCCCCACCACGACAAGGTGGAGGTACCAGCGGGGGAGAAAATTTATATCTCATCTTTAGAATTTCTCTTTAAATACAGGTTCTTGGTTTTGACATTTATCCCTCAAAATCAGAGTCCTGGACTGCGGAAGTTGTCTATTGTAACTCACACTTGGGTTTAATAGAACGTCCTTATATGTGGAAAGGTTATGAAGTTAGTCCATACCTAGATCTCTTATTTTCTTTGTTTCAGAACATGCTTGATGGATCAAATGTGCCTTATGTGGAACGAGCAAATCCCGAAGATTTCATTCACTTGTTTTTAAACAACTCGGAGAGATTAGTTGAGTTCCTAGAGCATCTAGTCAAGGTACTGAGCTTTGCTAACATTTGTATCATGGCTGATTAGTGGATATCATTACTGCTTCCTTGTGTGTATGTGTCTATCCATTTGTGTAGCAGTATAGAGCCACAAAGTGAATAGGTAAGCATCACCTCTCACAGTTATAGCAAGTCATCACTTGTGATAACACTGGCTTTTCTTCTTCTTCTTCTTCTTCTTCCTTTCTTGCTCTACATAGTGACAAAGATTCACACCATCAAGACAAGCAGTGATTATAAGCAGTGAATGAGAAGGTTGTGCAAAGAAGTTGTGAAAGAGCACTTTGAGATATTGTCATGACATAAGCTTTGCAAAATAACAAGAACTATGGTCACCGTAGCCAGTCTCCTAGCTCCAGTATATGAATAAGGAGTGATGACTGTTTCACTGTGGTATTCAGTGCTTGCCTTCACTTGCTGCATTGCCATTAACCTTCAGCCTTCTGAATGCCAGTTTTCTGCTGTGGGCAGAACACTCTTCAATTTAAATACCCACTTGACTCAGAGTTTTTCTGTTCAGAGGAAGAGGACATACATTGAATGGGGTTGCATCTCGTTTGTTAATTAAAGCTTGACAAACCTGTGACACATGTTATGGACGTATAGTTTATGACATTGTCACATACAAGCCTTCAACACATTGAGGAGGATTTTGTTAGAAGTAGGTTCATTGCAGGTCCCTCCTGAGACATTGATAAATTTCCACTGTGGTTGAAGAAGAGAGATAGAAAAATGATATGGTATGTTTGTATTACACAGAATTTGGTATGCCACTTGAGACCACCCAGCTTCGTATTTTTAATATCCTGTAAATAATGCAAACATGATATCCTTGCTGACTTCCGAGGTGGGAGTGACACTTCCACCACTCAGTTACCGGATCTTGAATTCTTGTGTGTGGAAGTTGGTGGAATAGATGGTTGATCGAACTGACTGAGGGTCATGTCCATCTGTAGGCTTTGATATGAATTGTGTTCAGTCCTTTGGATTTTGGGCTAGATAGTTAGAAAGTAAACAGACTAGTTCTGTTCAGGTCAAAGTAACATTACTGTGTATGTATGAAGCCAATACTGTATTTATCTTTCCATTTGATGGAAGTAATTGATGAACCATTGCAAGTAGGTACATAATATTTTGCCTAGTGATACATCATATTTTTACCTCCAGAACAAAACTTTTTTTAAAATATTATTTTGTATTTCATATTTTGGAAATTACATACAAAACAATGGAATGGTGTTTTGAAGTTATGGGTTGCTACATTCATATAACAAGGTTTGTGCTGGGTGACATTATGCTTAGTAAGTTCTGTCTGTTGATTGTTCTGTCATTATGAGTAGTTTGAAAATCCATGTTTATATTTAATTGCTGTTGATACACTTTCACATCCTCATGATATCTGCAGCTTCTCAAGGTTATGCACTAAAAAGAAAGTGGTGGAAGGCAAGGCTAATAGTGGAGATTTTTTTGGCATGGACAGCCACTGCTACCAACATTAGATTCCTTTATGAGTTTGCTGCTACTGATTTGTTACACTCTCACCCCATATGGAAGTCTACTACATAATTTCTTATTTATCTTTGGCAGTTATTGGTGCATCCTCACATCATTGCCCTAGCCACAGGTCCTCTGTCTCCACTTGCTCCTCAAGTTTCAGTAGACATAAAGTAACAGGGAAGAGTAATCATGCTATCACATAGGCATGGCGGGGTAAGAGAAGTTCAGTGGCAAATTAAACAGCTTCCACAAAAGGTGGGATTGGCTTCTGCCATTTCTTGATATTTTGTTTCACACCAATTAAGAAACATTTTGGGAAAACACTGCTGACTTATCATGGTCAGTGATATCATGCTGGTGGGGTGTTACAGGAACCCAATTTGTATAACCTCTTTCCCTGAAGAAGAAATTGTGGATCTGTTTTTAGTCTGGTGGGTTTGTCGCCATTACATATATCAGACCCAAGCCTTCAGGAGGTGCAGAGGGCATGAAAACCCACTCTTCTGTCTGTAAGTTGTGTTGCCAGGGAAGGGAGAGTAACATGGAGAAACCTGAAACTGCAATGCGCACAGAGGTTGGCACAGTGCAAAAACTGTGTGTACAGGTGGTGGGCGGACTGAATGGGAGGGAAGGCATGCAGAGGGCTATTTTATCCCTCCTTTTTCCACTCACACTCTCAAGACTCTGATTCCTAATGACAGTATGTAACAGTGTATTGTATGCTGGTCACTAAGAAAGTATTAGCATTACAGCATTGAAGCACATGTGGTATTGAGCTGTTACACAGTAAAATTATTTCATTTCTAGGTTTTGGAACTAGCAAATGATGTGCCAGTTTTCAGTGGTATTCACTGATAAGTGCAGTTGCAGTTGATAAATCTGTACAGTCATGTGTGTTCAGTTGTATACAGATGTGATTCCATGTTCACTGAAGTCCCTTTGTCCTGCTTTCAATGTAGCAAGCAGCAATTTTCATAATCCTGAAAGCCATAATGTAGTTCTCATTGCTGTACTCAGTTCTAACTTACGAACACAATCTACTCTCCATTCCAGGCTTAAACAACAGCCTATAATGCATTTATAGAAACCTGCATTGTGATTAGTTTTAATGAGATATTCATAAAAATATGCTGTTTGATTTCGTGTGTGTGTGTTTTATTTATGTTGTCATTGCAAATCAGGCTGTAACAATTATTCACTGTAAGAAACATTTTTTCAACAAGTCTTATTATGACAGACTTATGCTGTAGTTTGTTATGTGCACCAACAAGAACAAAGCAGATCGAGGGTTAAGTTGAGATTTCATACCCAGTCGTTTAGAATAAATAAAATTGTTCTTGGGTAGATTTATGTTTCAATTTGGACTTTGTATCCTTATTTAATCAGTACTGGTATATGACAGGTTCAGCCCAAGTGGAGTACTCTGGTATACAACACGCTTATAGAGCATTATCTGCATGTGTGGGCATCACTCACAGATCCAACCAGCAAGACACAGTATGAGCAGAAGATTGTGCGACTCTTGCAGAACTCCGAGGCTAACTATGACAAGGATCAAACTCTCATTTTGTGCCAGATCCAGAACTTCAAGAGTGGCATTTTATATCTGTATGAAGAGAGCAAATTGTAAGAGAAATTGAACTTGTTTCTTTATTAGATTGTTTAAATCCTGTTAAAGTACTAGTGATAAGTATCACACCACAGGAATTTTGTGTTTTGCATGTGTACTGAAATCTCAAATCTGCACAAACATACACATACACATAGACAGATTTGAGATTCTTACAGCAGTGAATGTCAAGTTTATTGTCTTTTGGGATATGGTACCATTTTAACTTGTAACTTGTACTGACATTTTGGTGGAATCTGCTGCCTCATTATTTGTCTGCCAGACTGCATAGTGTTATATCCCAGATAACCATAATCTTGCTACACACAGACACCTTCAGCCTGGCTCCCAATAAAGAAATCATATGCATATGTCCAGACAGAATTTCCATACAGAAATATATTCATTAACTAAGAGAATAAGAAAAGTTGTCCCCAGAATTTTCAGTAATTATTTTCCAACTTCAGGAGTTACTTGGCCTTGAATGGCAGGGTGATTGTGAATTATTGCTTTGGACTAAAGTTATTATGGCCCACTTTAAGGTACCATGAAACCCAAAGGGCAAGTTGCTCCAATTACTGTTTTCAGTGTACAGCTTGATCTACTACATAAATATTACATAGTGAGGAGTTTTCAGCAGCTACATGCCGAAAATGTTAAGCAACTGTTTTGTATGATTTTGCTCCCTGATGATTGGTCAGTGAGGCCCGAAACATGTGGAAGCTGGTGTGTTGTAATATTGTGACTTTAATAAGAGCATGTGCATTTGTCGGCTGTAATTGTAATAATTGTAATAATGGAAGGAAAACCATTAGACCCCTTAAAATCTGGATAGCCAGTTGCTGCATAAAGTTTAAAACCCAAATGTACCAGATACTACACTTATGCAATTATAACACACATGCATGCAAATATCTCACCTTCATTTTAAAAGGAATAGTAGGGAAAAATAACTGTCATTGTGGCATCTGCACCGAGAATCTGGGACCCTGTCCTAATCAAATATAGCATAATTTTGCATGAGAGAGTTGATAAATTGCAGAACTAAACAAATTAGCAGATGAAGGGTCAGTTGTGGAATGTGATAATGTACATTTTGTTCCAAAGTCATCGATTGCTAGCAAAATTCATGCCCAGCTGCAGTGAACATTTATGTATTTGTGTATATTTAAAAAAAAAAAGCTACAAATTGTGCCAGTATGGTGTCATCCGGAACATTCAGTAGTAGTTTGCCGGTGATGACAGTGAAGATCATTTTGCTGATGAAAAAGCTGATTTGTTTGTGAGCATAATCCCATTCCAAGGAATGAAGACCCTGTGTATTTTAAGTTCAGTTCATGTGCAATTAACTTCTATGTAAATTTTAAGTCACAAGTTTGATTTTTTGCCATGTTATTTTGGGTATGCTTTGTGACAGCTGCACTTGAATTTTGGACATAAGTTTTTTTATACTAAAATGTGGGGCTGATGTTTGCATAAATACTGCATGAAGGATTGTTCATCACAACACCAGTGCTTGGTAATGCTGTAGTGGTTTATTAATGATTACTTGAGTCCAGAAAGATATATTTATTGATTAATTATCCAGTGAACTGTTGACAATTTGTAGGATTGTCATAGTGTATAGAAATTAAAATGTGCACAGTTTTTTATGACAATACCTAAAATTATAACAACATGAATTTTTGTGGGTATTCACACCGTATGTACTGTTTGCACCACAGTCATTTTAATTATGTAGAAGCATTTTCTCCATGCCTTATGTGATGGCTATAGTGCCATGACTTGTTTTCCTGAGCCTCATTTGTGACAACAGCATGTCCCACATGAAGATGATGGTAGCATAGACATGGAGGGACTTCACTGTGTTTTGCCTTTTCTCTTTTACAACCCTTTAACTCAAAGGAAAGTTGAAAATATTGCAATAATGTAAAATGCTTGGTTTTTGGTTTATATGTGTTTCATTTCTTTGAGAGGTCAAGGTTTGTATTTTGTTTGTCAGGTACCAGCAAATAGTGCAGTACCACATCAGGCAGCAGGACCATAAGGCAGTGTTGGCAAGTTGTCGTCGCTTTGGCCTCCAGGACCCCAGCCTCTGGGTGCAGGCACTTTGGTCCTGTGCTAAGGACCCAAACATGCCTAGCTCACTCTTATCTGAGATCCTCAGTGTGATAGGTAAGATAAGTTCGGTTCTGTACTGCGTAATTTCTCGTATTTTATATGGCTGTGAAACTTGTTCTTTCACTCTGAGGGAAGAACATTGATGTGCTAAGGACAGTATGTGTGAATAAGATCTTCTTCAATATTGTACATTTTCTGTGCAGCTATATTACATATATAATATTTAATACCAACTTGTTGCGCAATGTGCTTATTAATTATTGCCCCAGTATGATTTGGCCTCAGGTCTTGGCCATCTTCAGGGAGCTCGTACATTTTTAGGTGTGTGGAGCTTGTAAGTCAACTTATTTTTTACATATATGATTAATTAGAATGTAATCATGTGTGTAAAACTTCTGCTGAATAAGTTGGCATATAAGCTGCGCACACCAAAAAACTTATGAGCTCCTTGAAGATGGCCAAGAAATGAGTCCAAAACATGTCAGAGCAATAAATAATAAGAACATTGTGCAACATGTTGGTATTAAATATTATATATGTAAAATCTACATTGTACCATGGGTAAGGAGGAAATTACAGAGTGAAGAACTTCGCAGTTTTAGTTCTTTGCATAATGTTATGTTTATTAACTCAAGAAAAAGGGAATGTGCAGAAGGTATGTCACATATCTTGAAGAGGGAAATGTATACAATATAGTGATGGGAAATTCTCCAGAGTAGAGAGCAAGAGAGATGTGAGCATAGATGGAAGGATAAAGGATGATATTCAAAGTATGTGTATACAGTGTGAAAGTGTGAACTGAAAAGGAGTTCTTAGGTTAGAATATAGTGGTGAGTTTTGTTAACATGATGAAAACGTTAGTTCCACAAAAGCAGATAGTTTCTTAGACAACTGAAAAACTCTGTGCTGCTCACGGAATACTGGGCACTAATTTCTTGTTTAATTACCACATTTGATAAATAAAATTTGTAGACAGGTTTTTGCAGTCAGTAAGGAAGAGGACAGATTTAAGGTTATGTCTTTATGTAGGTGATGCATATATTATGAACCAAACTGCTACAGGTAAAAGGGTCTTGTTAATATGTGTTTGGGAATGACTGCTGAATCGGGAGCCAAATATGGTGGTGAGAGGCACAGACATCCGTGTTAAGGCTATAATATGGGTGTCCTGAGGCGAAGAGGAAAAGCATGGTGTCAGTAGTCCAGCGACAGATGACTGCACGCGCATACCTGAGTAGCGAGATGCCACTGCCTTCCGGGGATGAACAGCTGTAAGTCATGTGGCGTTGGACCGAGAGGTGACAGGTGGTGTGCAGGAGGACCAGTCGGTGGATGCGGTGATGGCAAGAAACTGAGTGAAGTGAGACTCCCCCTGTGCCTTGCACATCGCTGCAAACATTCCCCAGTCCGTGATTATGTGATCACTGAAGTGATGTTCGCGTTGGATTAGGTTGGCAGGTTTGCGGCGCAGGATGTCGTATGTGAGGTACAAAACCTTGTGGAGGGTGAGATTACTCCCATGGAACCAAGATCTGTGCCTTATGTACCTAGATCCATAACACCCGGTTCCAACTACCATCCTATGACATCGCCACCTGAAGCCATCTAGATTAGAAGGATCAGCGTACCAGGTCATGTCACGACCGCACGAGTTACACTGCACCTTACTGCGAATTAATCCAACGTCCTTAAGGAATTGTATATTGATATTGCGGTCACTGAATAAGAACGTCAGGAAAAGTTTATTCACATCACCGGGATATCCAAGCGAATCTCATCTAAAATATGTTGTAGGGACATAAGGCAACTCACGTACTCTATCCTGATAATCTTTTATGATATTTGTGATCCATGGCAGCATATTGAAAACAAGTAATGCCTCACAGTAAAACACACAACCAGCAGCATGAAACTACAATGGCAAACTACCGTATGAAAGATGCTTGTTAGTGTAGCCTAGCAGGAAAGAGGCGGGAAAACCACGACCTCACCATATCAAGAGCTAGGTAAAAAAAATTAAGTAAATAGACCATGTCATCATTGTGGAAATATTAGTAATAAATTTATTGCTACAAATGACCTGAAACCAAATCTAACCTCTGTCCCAAGAGTAGTGAAAGTTTTGGGGTAGGCTTGTTATGTAGTGGGAAAGTGGCAGTAAAACCTTGGCCCATCTATAGCAAATAATAGAGAAGAAAAGAAGCCAAAAACGTTATGTCACGAGTGAGGAAGGAATAGTAATAAATTTTATGATAGAAATGACCAAAAACCATATCTAACCTCTGTCTCAGAAGTTGTAAGAGGTTTGGGCTAGTGCGTTGTATCCGTGGAGTTATGTGGGAACCGTGTTGTAAGGTACATTGCAGCGACCACAGCGACACTTGTGTCAGCCTGCTACATTTTTGGCCCCTGATCCAGCAGTTATACCTGTGTTTGTTTGCACAGTTAATTTATTTGACATATGTTTAGAAGGGATTGTGTTTTTAAAATTTCACTGTATGTGAATATGGTTTTAGCATTTTGTAATTTAACATATTATATAATTTTAACTACTTTACATGTCACTAGGCAAGTTTCAAGTTATTTTTAACTGTTTATTGTTAAACCTCAAGATGCACCTATTACTTTGAAACATATAGTAACATATAGAAACATATAGTACTGTGAATTAATAAGTACTGTTGATAGATGAGAACACACAGTCTTGGGTAAGTATATGGATTTACATTTTCTTTGATATCTTGGAAGGCTTGTTTCTTCATTTATTTGATAATGCCGTGTCTTCTGCTAAGGATGTACATGGTGTAGTGGCATATAAGAAGTGTCCAGATTACTGTTAGTCTTTCTTAGGAAGACTGAGGGGTGGAGTGGGACTGGGAAGAACAATCAAGGCTGTCACTCTTAGCCACCTTGTTGATGAGATTCAAAACACTGACTTTCAGTACATTGTGATGTTTGGAACACAGAAATTGGTAAGAATACCTGATAAGTAATGGACAAAAAATACTTCTGGTTCTGGTACGGTTCCAGCCTTGTTGTCTTACTTGCTATTGTAGTTGGTAATGCACGTGACCTAACATTGGGTGGTAAGGATGTGCGTGTGTGTGTGAGAGAGAGAGAGTGTGTGTATGTGTCAATTATTTGATTCATAGTATTGTTTAACAGTGCTGCTGAAGATATTAAGTTCATCAAATGAGATCAGGAAGATGATAATGAACATTGAGTAAGAAGGATATGAAAGTAAGCAGGCGTGGCATATTTGAAGGTATTATCCCAGTATTCTGTTCAGAAGATTGAGGGAATTCATTACAATCCTGTCAGGGTTGCCACTAAGCTGGCTGAGGTTTAAGCACCGTTCCCGAAAAATGCCTGGTTCTTGTTTTGTCTGACAAGTGTCATGTGTCACTCCCACCACTATTCTGCTGCACATGTAGGCAGTTAGTTGAGGTGACTATGTTCATAGGAAGAGCGTTCCAACATAAAGTGACAGATGCTATTTGTCAGGTAAATTAAAGTTGCTAGACAAGTGTCACTGCTGAAGTATGTCGCTTAATAGTAGTGATATTTAACAAACTGGTGTTTCTGTAGTATGGTTTATGGATTATGTTGCAGAGAAAGAACGTTTGCTGTCTCCATTGCTAGTGGTGGATGCCCTGGCTAATTCATCAACAGCTACACTGGGAGAAGTGCGTGGTTATCTGCTGAGTGTTCTGCAGGCAGAGAGTGAGTTGACAGAGCAAGAGCAAGAGTTGATTGATAAATATCGACAAGAAACTGAACGGATTCGTTCTCAGATCAGTGCCATTCAGACAAGGTTTGTGGGACCTATTACATGTCATATTATGACATAATGTAAGGTCACAGTCATATTTGCAGTTATGTGATTGACCTTTTCAGATGCTTTGTTGGACTCAGAGTGAATGTGAGAAGTCCTCTTCCAGTCTCATCAGCCTGAGCTGGACACTTTTAAAATTCAAATAAATGTTCCTTCCATGCATGTTGTTTTCATTGCACATTTGTTGCCATGTGTTTTTCATTCATATGTCAACTTTACAGTACCATGTGATATACTGGTGTGTTCTGGTATATTTAACAATATTCTCACTTCACCATACTTGTTTTAGCAGAATAGTTCTGTTATCAGAAGTGTTTAGTTATACAAACCCTGTTTAAGTGTCAAATGTTCTGAATAAGAAGGAGGAGGAGGAGATTATTATTATTATTATTATTATTATTATTATTATTATTATTATTATTATTCTAAAATATAAAGATATGAAAACAGAAATTCAGTGTATGTGGAATGTGAATGCAAATGTGATACCTGTAATGAAAAGGGGCAACTGGAACTATCTCACAGTCATTCAGACAGTACCTTTTGCTACATACTGGGAAAGCACAAAATCAAGGAACTACCAAAAACAGCCATGTTGGGCACTGAATGTGTACTTCGGAAAGTACTAATGTAAATATACAGAACAGCTGCAACGCTATATAGGCTAGACACATGGCTTGTTTCATTTATGTAATTGTAAATTCCCAACATGCAGGTGATGACAAATAATAATAATAATAATAATAATAATAATAATTCTTTACTTCAGTCGTTAAGCCATATAGGTATTTAAGTTAGATTAGATGTCATGACTGTTTGTAATAACAAACTGTCTCCATTCAGAAATAATCAGGAACAAAACATGAGATGAGCAACCAGCTAGCTATTCCTCAGACTCTTATGATAAGTGGACCTCAGAGGTTTAATTGATTTATGAATAAAGTGATTTATATCTGAATGAACTGCGGTGGTTGTTCACAATTGTTGACACATGAGGAGATAATTTAAAACCAAATTAAGGTAACAAAAATTAAAAAAAATCTCATGTACAGTGGATTGGACTCAATTTGCACTGGCTGAGCGTGAAGACTCACTCACACCACACGTTACTGAGACATTTTCATTTTAAACAAACTTTATTTATTCCATGCACAGATAATGATGTACAAGAGAAGCTTGTCAGAATAAGTATTAGGTCCCTTTCTGACTTCTTGTCATTGAAACATAACCTTAAATGTAACCTTTACTGTATTGCTATTTAAATGCTAAGTTCTTGCCATAGCTGGAGCCTTGTTCAATTTAAATGCCCACTGCAGGGCAATGGTTTCCTTTTTGGATGAAAAGGATGTACATGTAATTTGAAAGCATTGCCCCAGTAGAGGCTAGAACCTAAAGTAGGCTTTTATTGCATGTGGTTGATATTGAGGCATTTAATTTCAGGGTGTCTGTATTTAATAAATTTGAAAAGTGTGATTAATTTCCATTAATTCAATCAACAACACCAGTGGTGATCTTTTTGGTTCTTACACTTTGTAGGATATGTTTGTTGTGATGTTTTGGAGGAACTTGCTGCCTCCTGAACCAAATTCTGTCACCCTTCAGTTGCAGACATCAAGTTCTTCTGAAATGCGAGAACAGACCTATCTATTTTGCTTGGTGTAAGAACACAAAAGATCGCCATTTGAAAAACCCTCCTAGTGTGAAAATATGAGAACTTAAATGTGTAACACTATGAGACTGGTATTTTCCCTTACTTACAATGTTTCATGTTGTTCAGTGTATGATAATGAATTATATGATCAGTGTTGTGCATGATTTTTATAAATAGGTTTTCAAATTTTAAGGCTAAAATTTTTAATGTGTTAATAATCTTTTCAGTGCAGTGATATTCCAGGGATCCAGGTGTAATGCTTGCAACCATCAGCTGGAATTGCCGTCCATCCACTTTTTATGCCAGCATTCCTTCCATCAGCAGTGAGTAATGTTCTGGTCCACTGCTTCGAATTACATAGTTTTGTAATACAAATCTTGAAGTATCAGGACAATTGGAAAGTGTTATATCATTGTCAGGAAGGCTGCTTTGGAGGATATTTCGAATAGAAAATTTTGAACCCAAAAATATTATTAAGCACAGATTGTTAACAGCTGAACACAAGACATTATTCTCAGATTAAGATTTTTACTTTACTGGTTTGTGATGCTTGTTATAGTTGCTTCCAGAGCTATGCTGAGAATGAAAACGAATGTCCCGCATGTCTTCCAAACAACAAAAAGATTCTAGACATCATTAAGTCCCAGGTATGTGTTGCGTACATACAAAACTTGGCAGATGTGTGGTTGTTGTGTTCAGAATTGATCTGCATATGACACAGATCAAGGACTAAACTTACAATATCATGTTCTGAATGAATTTAAACATGTATGTTATATAAAGCTGATATATTGTACATTCTTATTAGAAAACAAGGTAAATTTAAAGTTTACAAATGTGCCTAAGCACCATGCCAGTAAGGTACAAGGAATGGGAGTGAAGCTGCACAGATTTTTAACCTTGGCATTTGGTGAATGTGAGCAGTGATTTTCATACTCTTATCAGTTTATTGTATATCCATTGGCAGAGACCAATTCTAACCTTAAGTCTGTAAGAGAAAATATCTTACAGACATTCTAATTCTTACAATGTCACATGGCTGGATGCAGGTATTATCACTTTACAACTGTTTTGAACACTATTTTGTCACCCATTTTATTTGACCTAATTTCTTACGTATGCTGAATTAGTTTTTATCTAAATTGAACATAACTGTGTTCTGCCATTGCATAATCGAGTGTTGTTTTTAATCTTAATATACTGAGCAGTTATGAATTAATTAATGTGTAAATTAATATGGTGAACTATAATGTATCTAGCATGTGAAAAAATAGTCTGTGCTGTCTTCATATGCTATTTCAGGATGACTAATTCCATGTGGACCATACTTGTAGTAGTTATTAAATTGTGACCCAACTTAATAAGAATAAAGAATTTTGAGTTAACAATCCAGTTGAAGTTTTGTACAGTATTTTAATACACGAATATTATTGCAGATTGTAAACAACTGTGTGTACCAACATATGCACATAATAGAATTAAAATCATAAATAAGCTTGTACTTTGGAAGATACAAGCTTATATGTATAAATGTTTACAAGCACAGTGTGCGGAGTGAATAATATAAAATTATTACAATTTGTTTTCTGTATATGTTAATAACTTTTGGAATGCTTTAAAAGCTTGGGCTTTAGATAGACCTACACAAAAGGGTAAATTTTGTTAATACCTGGAAACACTGCAGTGACAATATTAAAAAAAAATTCAATAAAACTTTTAAACAAGGCTTTATGGTTAATAGAGTTTAGTATATAAATGTGGGGAAATGTGACTGAAGAGGTTTTCCATGATACATACCAAAGTACATGTGTATGTATGTATATCCCATCATCAGAGAACACTGGTATCATTAAAATAGCTATATAAAATTGATCTCTCTGTTGAAACATGATTTGCAGGAACAAATTCGAGACTTGAATGAAACCTTCCACAGTCAGTTGGAACGAGCTGAGGATGGATTCTCGTTGGTGGCAGATTACTTTGGACGAGGGGTGTTCAACAAGCTGACTGTCATTACTGACTCCCCAGACACAACAAATAACAGTAAGTATAAGTGTGGTGTTACTTTTCATCTCAGAACTCTGTCTTTATTACCTTTTTCTGTAATATAGATCATAATGCTGATTCTCCTTCCTATGCCTTGATTAGTCTTCCAGGAGGCATTTTATTCATGTGGGTTTGTTTATAGATATCTTCATTTATATTTACTGTTGCTTTATATCAAGTAAATGTCATGTATCAAGATCAGAATGCAGGACAAATTCACAGTGTGAGGACTGATAATAGTACCTTCAAGAGGGTGGAAGAGTTTAAATATTTGGGAACAACTTTAACAAATCAAAATTCTATTGTGGAAGAAATTAAGAGCAGATTGAGGTCAGGAAATGCTTGCTATCATTCGGTGGAGAATCTTTCGTCTTCCAGGTTGCTATCCAAAAATTTAAAGATCAAGATATATAGAACTATAATTTTGCCTGTTGTTTTGTATGGGTGTGAAACTTGGTCATTGACACTGCAGGAGGAAAGGAAGCTGAGGGTGTTTGAGAATGTGGTGTTGAGGAGAATATTTGGACCTAGGAGGGACGAGGTAACGGGGGAGTGGAGGAGATTGCATAACGAGGAGCTAAATGACTTGTACTCCTCGCCCAATATTGT
>Ga0123355_10011190_pt1 | contig 13810 bp, 5 predicted proteins | sample TergutEmb28metaG_3_FD_89872 | JGI IMG/M metagenome (GOLD analysis project Ga0123355, IMG submission 89872) | Embiratermes neotenicus P1 segment gut microbial communities from Petit-Saut dam, French Guiana - Emb289 P1 | ecosystem: Host-associated > Arthropoda: Insects > Digestive system > Gut ... | reverse complement strand
CTTGGTGGGGAAACCAGAGGGAAAGAGACCACTGGGGAGACCTAGGCGTAGATGGGTGGATAATATTAGGATGGATCTCCAGGAGGTGGGATGTGGGTATATGGACTGGATTGGGCTGGCCCAAGATAGGGACAGGTGGCGGACGCTTGTGAGGATTCTGCACCATGCAGTAAGTAAGCAAGCATGCAGTAATATATTAACCATTCCGGTCAGGTACGTGAAATCGGGTTATGGTCACATCACAAACATGCCAAACAAATCTGTTAGAACTACTGTCTTGTACAGTACGTCAAATACTCCAAATAAGGCGTTGGTACAAAACTTCGACACCACGTGTTTCATCATTCTAGTACTGCAAAATAATATCTACCAATGTGAATTATGTGTAAAGGTTAATCACACAATTAAACAGTAATATGATTCATGCCGGTATTACTGGGCCACTAGCCATACTAATCTACTGGTGACAACACTTCACGGAGAGTGGGCACAGATAACTTCCGTAATTTCGTGCCTGTATGTCATACAGACCAAATGTTGTAACAGAGTTCCCTGAATGACATCAGTCAACAAGTCCAAAGTACAGACGTCTCGAGTGTCAAAAGTTTCCACTTTGAAGGATTTCAAATAAAGTAATCATGAGAGAGAAACTCTTAATCCACCAAACTGCAGAAGTGAAAATTTATTTTATTCGCTCGTAAATAACAATATCAAAATTATGGCTGTGTGTTTGTGCGTATTACGTTTCAAATTTTCCTGTGCTATAAAGACACCGGCACGTACTTCAGCAACTTGACTACTGTGACAACAGTAACATAAAGCATGATGCCCTAATCATAGTAGATGTTTGCCTGCAACCATCAACAGATACTCACATGAAATATACAATTTTTATACGAAAAGTGTTTACAAGTAGTCTGTATTGTAAACATTTTAACAATGTTAATGGAAAACACTGTACGGTGATTCAACACAAGCACGTCTGTAACAAAATCTATCATTATATGTATTTCCTTTGTCAAAGACCTCCCAGATGATGACCATGCTAAGGCCGAAACATGTAGCAAGCAAACTGTACAGTGACAAATGACTGTCGTCGATTGTGCAATTTTTTTATTAAATGCTGCATGGAACATGGAAAACATTAAAGTAGTAGTCAAGCCATCAACATCCCTGCTTGTTGTATACGAACTTCAACCCATGGATAATCTTAGCATAACGGCATCGTATCAACTGCAAATGTTATTTCAGGGAGAAAATGTGGCTACGATAGTGTCCTATTTTAAAGGGTTGGAGGGGGGCTGGGGAAAAGCGGTCAAGGCCTATTTTCAAAGTATTAACCGGCATTCGTTTGGAGTAAGGGACAAAAAATACATATCCTTAAACCGTGAATGGTTTGAATTTTAATCAAAATCACCAGGTTTGCAGGCTCACGAATTTACGTAAGAAAAAACGAATTCTCAACTGAAAGTTACGAAAATGTAAATCCCACTTTCAGTTCTTTGGGGTAAAAAGTTACTGAAATAAATTCTGTCACCTGATGAAAGCAGGTTTCTGGCAGCGTGCAAAATTACCTTGCACAAGTTGTTGTTGTTGTTGTTGTTCTTCTTCTTCTTCTTCTTCTTCTCCTCCTCCTCCTTCTTCTTCTTCTTCTTCTTCTTCTTCTTCTTCTTCTTCAGGCGCTGAACCTCCTTTAATTGGAAGTTTTGGCCTTCTCAACGACGACCTTCCATTTTGCTCTATCTTGGACACAGGTTATCCAATTTTTGATCTTCATTTGACCGAGGTCCTGTATGATGTCCTCCCATATATGCTTGGGTCTTCCTCTTGGTCTCGTGGTTAAGGGATTCCATTTAAATATCGTCTTAGTTGCCCTGTACATGGCCGAACCAGCTTAGTCTCTGGGCTTTAATGTAGTTGCTATATTTTCGTGCTTTATCAGTTTGTCCAATTCTTCATTGTTTTTAATCCTACATATTTGATTTTCTTTCGTAGGCCCAAATATTCCTCTTAAGATTTTCCTCTCAAAGACTAGCAGTTTCTGAATTATATTTTCTTTCAGCACCCATGTTTCTGATGCATAGGTCACTATTGGTCTTATAACTGTTCTATATAGTTTTAATTCCTTGTACAAGTTCTACAGTTAAATTGATAAGATCTGTCTTGCTGTAAGGTGGAACAACAAAAATCCTAGCAAAAAATAAACATAAAAATTATTCAGAAGTTTTGAAATTAAGGAAACGTACAGCGCAACAATTCCGGGGCGTGTTGCCTTTTGATTCATCGTATCGGCAACCGTGACAGCGTGCATGACAAGGGTCCACACATTTGCCAAAAATACAGAAGCCACCTCCAAATTTTAAGAACCAGAATGGTGACACGAAGGAAGTTACACAGAGCACCCACATTTTGCACGTAAGGAAAAAAAGCTGCAATGAATATACTGAAAATATTTGGCGCTACAGTGGAAAATTTAGTCGATCGGGCAACAACGCGACTGGTATTTGTGCATCCCTGGCATATGGTACTATATGTGATTCACGGTTCTCTACAACTTCATTCCGAAATATCTTACGCTCCGAAAAATACTTGGCAAGTTACGCCACAGATGGGCACAAAAATGGACGCAGATCTGCAAGTAAAATGGTGGTTTGTTGTTGCCCGAATTTTAACAAAAAGTGGGACGTGCAAACAAAACTCCCCTGTGTCAAGTTCTGCAAAATACGTTCAGTAGCTGAGTTGTTATAGGGTCGGACAGACATAATGAAGCCGAATGCCCATTTTTACGCCTTTTTGAAACGAACGCGGTCAAAACGCAGCGATTAAATAGTCGCAGATGAATAACTAATAAAGGTTTTAATAGGTAAAAGGTAAAGTGGTACCGTTACAGGCCCGGTGTGGCCCAGAGGGTGGACAGAGGTATAGCTCTACTCTTCCATGACCGCGGCACTGGAAGGGGGTGAGTGGTCAGCAGCACGCCCCGGCCGCACTTTACCCCCGGGAAATAGCCGGTACCCATTATACAGGAGGCTGGGTGGGCCCCAGGGCCGGTCTGGACGGGCGGAAAATCTCGTCCCAACCGGGATTCGATCCCGGACCGTCCAGCCCGCAGTCAGTAGCTATACCGACTGAGCTACCGGGCCCACAATAAAGATTTTAATATGTTTACATAATAACGACAAAACATTCATATACTAAATAAAAACTCTTCATGTCCATCAAAAATGCACAACACACTACGTAATACGGAACTGTATGCGTCTGATTTGTGTGGGGTGAGCGAAGAAATTCCAGGGCTCGGTAATCGCAGGGGATGTGTCGTCAGCGGAATTCCAGCGTGTCGCATTACAACCGTCCTGTCATCAATCATCTCCATTTGCCTGGTAGCGAAAGTTTAGTACACGACCGAATCGCATCTACCCGAACACACATCACTACGCGCCTGATGAGCTCATCTTGCGGTTACTGTACGCATCTTTCTCACCTGAACCCCGGATCGATTCTGGGCGTAAAATGTGTTACGTGTATAATACTGCTTTGAGGCATGATGTCCAGGAGTTCCCTCGATTTATTTACCTTTCATCCTCCCATCCATACTATCGACCTTGTATCTGTATGAACATGGTCAATCTCAGTAAATAACATGGCGTTCTGAAACCCTGAGCTACAACAAATCGATATGTCACACTGCCTGGTGCTACAGGGGTACGTGGAAAAGAATATAAATATTTTCACAATTTAAGAAGCCAGCAAAACTTTACATCCATCTACTATGTCGAAAACATAACCCGTCCACGGTGTCTTCTTAAAGGTAATAAAGTGAAAAGTGAGTACACCGGTCTTTAAAACACAGCAAGAAGATGCATGACATACCAAAATTGACTATATGACGACGATATAAAAAAAACTGTATCAATACAAGTCAAATAAACAGTAAGTGAGAAAGTTTACATACGATTTCTACTGAAACACAATTTCGCAACTTTAAACAACCGAACATCTAGCATTCCGTCCATCACCAAGCAACAGGAACATGCACTTATAATAAGCAATTTTAACATACATAATTTGTCACATTTTACAACTATTAATTATATCTGAATATGACAAGCAGCATGTTCCGCAAACAATTATTTAAAACTGCGACTTGAGTCAGTAACACAAGGCAACTGTATAACCGTACTTCCTAGTTTTGATAATGGCTTGAAGATGATTAAGTTCTTATCGAAACGTGTTGCCAAATAATGTAAACTAATACAGAATATTCACTAAACAGTTGTGTCGACGGTGTTGAGCCTCTATGTTATACGCCACTGCGTAATTCAGTACATTTCAAAATGATACATAATGCAGGTAAATATTGCACATAATTGTCAATTCGTTACACTAAAAAGGCGATTAAAAACAATACAAAGATCAAACACGAAATCAGAAGCGTTCGCCCTGTTCCAATAAACTATTGCTTAACATACTATTTCTCGGGAACTCCTACGAGCAAGGCATGTTCATCCGACGACTTGGTGGGTACCTACTGACTAAACAACACGGCGTCACGTCCCAGAATAACGTAATCTTCATATCCACCACCATATTCCACTCACTAACAATTCACCACCTATCTACAAAATTCCTATTAAGCCTCAATACAATACAGTACGATGTATGTTTGGTTTGTTATGGACACAGACAACACAAGATAACTAAACGAACGGTTAATCACTTACATCAAACAGAACATTTTCTGGAAATGCATCAACTTACCGCTCAGTTTACAGTTACGTCATCACAACTCCGAGCATGAATGGTACTGCCATCCGTCAGCTGTACATTACGACACCTGTAAAACAATATCGTCATTTAGACCCATACCTACTGAAAAGCTATACAAAATTTAACGTAGAACGTCTTTCCTGCTGTGCGCAATTAAAACAAAAATTCTCTGCGCGGTGTATGAATTTAAAAAAGCTCCCGGAGTTACGATAACGTCCGACCACAACCTTGAAAAAGAATGTAACCTTCAATACCACCGTTGTCTCGTGTAACAGCGCATGTCTATGCTATGCAGCACACTGTTCTTACTCCGATTGCTTGTCCACATTACGCAGTACTACTACAGTATTGTACGATAGGCTTTCTTCATCCACATTTTAAAAACACGCACCAGGATTTCTCCACTCCTATAAGGTTAGCTGAGAGAAAACTGGTTTGACAGCACAGTTTCGGAGAGAACCAGCAGCACTGATCACACACAGACTTAATACGTACGTACTGTCAGTCAGGAAAACTTGGGGACGGGGGAAGGAAACAAACTGTACTGACGGCCTATTGACTCATACTACTGAACAGGAATCTGGCACTTCGCGTAAAACACGCTATTATCTCCACCCACGTTACGTTTCCTTTCGCCGCAATTTCGCGCAGAAGCTAGCTGTGCAATCGGCACAAAACTGTCTACTCTGTGTACGTAGTAATAATACGAGTTGGATTGGTTACCTCACCCAGCCAGCCAGGCAGCCTATTCCCCGACCAACCCAAACGTACGACCGGCTCTACGCCAGCACTCCCTCCTCCCCTCCAATATCACATCATGTCACTCCAGCGTGTGTGACTCCACAGCTCCCAGCATCACTACACTAACCTGGATGTCCGATGATACATGACCTGATCTTCCAAGAGCTTGTCCCAGGGTATAATACTGCTGCTCGGGACCAGATGATCAGAATTACATGCGCAACTATGGCGGGAAGTCCAGTGTGTAGCCGGAGTATACGAAGGGTGGCACGAAAGCCCGGTAATTTGGGAGGGGGGAGGAATATATACGTCATCCAAACAGGGAAAGCGCAGTTCCTCAAGGGCGCTAATGTTTATTTTCATCGGTACTTCAACCCTTAAAAAGCTAGGAGAAGACAGTATAATCCTTAAGTCACCGGTCAAAAAATCAATTTCCTTAAACAGCCACATGTACCCGTCAGAATACGAATACATTTATTTATGTACTCTAATTAGATATCTGGCGATTTCAGGATATATTTATCCCCTTTGATATGGCATAGTATGACTAGACATACGCATTACGGTTTGTAACAATCCAATGATGCTGTCAGTAGGTCAGTATATAAACAGCGAATGGTAGACTAATCCGTGAATGTTTGAAGCACGTCATCGTCGTCCAGAATTACTACCGTGGCACCTGCTAGAACTGGCGAAAACTATGAGAAATCCGTCAGAACAGTTTTGTTCCGGTCGAGATTCAAAACGGTCATCTCCATAACACAAACCAGAAGTCATTACTTCTTCAGTTAACTTCAAAATCAGACAAGTTTGGGCAGAAAAACTGATCCAAATTTCCTTTGTTGTTAATTTAACTACTACCACTAACAAAATGTTCCGTTCATATTAATTTCAAACCAACAATCATCTAGTTACTCAGACCACATTCAACAAGCACATGAGAGTACTACACTAAAGGAATCAATTTTGCTTTCCCTAAATCATTCAAAATATTACAAAAATATCCCAGACACACACCAATTTCCACATGTACTAACCCCTGACACACAACTACTTTTAATCTTAATAAATAAATAATTTCGCACCCAGGGTGCTCAAATATAAGATCTGTGTCACTGAGTCACCTAAAAACTGTGAATGTTATTCAAAAGGGTTACCAACAGTGGTGGCCAGGTGTCCACAAGTTTTCCAATCTAGGAGCCACCTCCTAATTCTAGGCTCCATGACATGAAGCAAGTTCCATTCCAAGGACACTTTTTTCTGGAGTGACTACTGAACCTCACTGTTATTTGATGTTTTCTGCTGGGTTCATGTGAACTGATCCACATTTTTGTATGAAAGGTAAAAACTGCAGTGATCATGCTGAAAATATAAAGTGCCACCAGAAAAAAAAAAAAAGTTATTTGCCTGGGCAACCAGGCAACTGGGATTTGTGGGACCCTGGTGGTGACTACTGCAGAGAACTATCATTTGGTATGTAACACTGCATACTTTATTAAAAAATTTATCCATGTTTCAGAAGAATGTGCTTCATCCATATTCTGCCCAGAAGAAAGGAACTATATAGTGCTACATCCCAGAAGATGATGACCAACAACTAGTACATTTCCTTGTACAATACGAAATCCATATTCATTCTCGCAAAAGTATCTATGGGATATGGCTGAACTATATACATTGTCTACTAGTACCTATCCAACATGATCATTCATACTTTCAAGAAGAAGACTAAAATCAATCACAGGTTTTATAAAACAACCCTACACAAATGACCAACCTACAACCTGACAATTCAAGAGACCAAACACTTGCCATTCTGCAACGTTTAGGTACACGGAAAATTTAATATATGAGATGTATATGTTCATACATACTTCACACTTTACTGCTTTCTTGAAAATGGATGAATTTCAATAACGAACTCCAACACGTATGTTGCACATGACACATACTGCAAACCTGCTTCCTTGATAAATGTTCTGATCATATGGCATGGATGTTCTTCACTCATACACCATGTCAGATGATCAGTCTGTGAACTAACAGATAAAGTTCCATCCTATTTCAGCTCTTGCAACATTAAAGATATTTTTAAGTTTGTCATCCCACTGCATTACATATGATAACAAGAGAAATATATTGCTGTAAACACAACTATTAAGTGTTATGTCTTTAGTTTGGCAACATGTTTTGACTTCAGAAGGTCATTTACAGGCCAGTAGTATAAAATACATAAAGTGAATTGTGTATAAATGTATTAAGTTTTGAACTGAGATATCAATTTAATGACCTGATACCATAAATGTTGTTCTGTTAGACTGATTATATATAACAAAAAGGTTAAAATGGTTTAATAAACTATTACAACATTCTCAAAATGCACTATTGTATCTTGACATAGTGGATGAGGGAGATCTCCCTCCACCACTTAATGTAACTGTGCACAATTCCTTTTATGAATTTTATACTACTGGCCTGACATGATCCTCTGAGGTAGAAACACATCAACAAATTAAAGATATAACACTTACTGGTTGTGTTGAGGGCAATTAACTTCTCTTGATCGAGATATAACTGCTCTACATTCTGACTCAGATGGAAACTGCACAGACCAGACACTCTAAATGTACACATATTTTTCAAATAAAAATGTACAGCTTGGTGGAATCAATATTTATGTACAGCACCAATTTCATGTACAGGTTTATCTTCTTTTCTTTTTTAATAAACTGATGATGGTCTGATACAAGCTTCACATGAAGTCCAGGTTATAATGATACAATGTAAAAAAAAAATTAAAATTAACTTGACAACTATAAAGTAGATCCAAATATCTAAAGTTCACTGAAATTAATTCACAATCTCTCCATGCAGGTTCTCAGTTCATGTATTCTGTACAAAGAACAAACAGTTGCAAACAATGTCAGTGTATGGCAAAATGGTAACCCTACATGTCTCAAGCCTCTCTTTCTCTGTCCTTTGTTTCTTTAGTACAGTGTGGTAACTGTACCTCTGTAAGGATGATGCACCACAATCTTGACATAAAAAAACAGTCTGATGATTCTGTCAATATGGTCCAATAGCTGATCAGAGGCTCTCACCCTCCTGGGTATCAAATTTTCAAATTCAGCTCAGAAACTGTAATCATTCGTAAGTATGGGCAGACAATCCATGAGAGGTGCCTCACTGTTCCCATTTACACAACTATTTATTACTGTATCAGTCATATTCGAATTAACATTTAAGCCAAGAGCATCAGGCCATCATCAGCTCAATCATTCATATAAAAAGCATATGTACTGGATGACTCTTGCAAAAATGAACTTGCAAATGCCAAATCTTCTAGCAATCATGACTCTTGATATGAATGACTGACATGGCAATGGCCTAAATGCTTTCAGCTGCAATGTATGTATCAAGGATATGGTAATGAAAAATTCTGTAAATGACAAACCTGTTTCTATATACATATGGACAGATATCTGCAAGTTCCAAAAGCTAAACAGGAGAGAATGGAAAATGTTAAGATGAAACATTTACTAGAAGGAAAAAATAAAATCAGCAGATTATGTACATTACTGTAAACCTCTTCCATTTGCAAATGAGCATCAAATAACAATTCTGACATTCCACATACTGTTTTGCTTTTGCAAATCAAAACCTCTCTGCTCCATCCAAAGAAAATTGATCATGAATTATTTTATGAATCTGATTATCTTTTCAAGTAAATATATCAATCACCTCTCACAACAGAAGACACAAAAATACTGCTGCCCATGAAGGTGCTGATAAAAATAATGACTTGTGGGGAGCTGTGAAGTAGTTTCTGCTACATGTGACCACTTACATACAAACACATTTACAAATGGAATGTATTTTAAATCCAGACAGGCATGCCAGTCTATTACTATTTGTTTAGAGTATGGCAGTAAGTACTTGCTATTAGAGGACACCTGCTCTATTCAAGGGTATGTAAAAGTCAACTTGACCCACAAGCTTCAAACATTCTTGTTTACTTATCTTCTTTGCAGACATATGGTATTACTGCTTCAACAGATGATTAGTTCACTCTAAGTCCCCTTTATGTACAACCAACAGCTTAATGTGGGTGTAAGTGGATCATTCCCGTCAGTAGTCTAATGGAGTGACTAATATAATAATCTTGTTTTTATCTCACCATAAAATCAAGTTCCCATGTTAATGCTGATAATAATGTTCTCATCCATTCTTTTCATCTTTCCTTCTCATGACCTCCACCAAGCAGGAAATATGACATACTCAGTTAACAATAGACACAACTGAGTACACTTCACATGTACACCAGATTCATACATACAAATGCGTGACTTTTTAGTATGGGACACATCATCATGAAGTAAATATCGCAAATCATACTGGTATTCTGAGATTCTTTCTGATAATGCAGAACATTATACTGATTAGACACCTCTTTTCAAGAAAGTTAAAAAAAAAGGCACAGACTGTAAATACAAGCAGGTATAATTTCACACATGACATTCTATGTTACCTTTCTCAGGTACCTACATACCAGTCTACAAGACATCATATCCCAAAGGGCAGATATCTTCCATAAATGTTAATATTTAAAAAGTATCTATTGTGTCACTACAATCCAATCCACAACCTCACATAGAAAGACAGAGCCCCCCCCCCCCCCCCAAAAAAAAAAAAAATTAAAAAAAATCTATTGTTCCACCACAAACCCAACCCCAACCTCACAAAAAAAAAAAAAGCCCCCCCCCCCCTCCCAAAAAAAAACACTATTAATCACAGTTCATTTTTAACACTTATATAACATTATCATTCCATCCACAGCTAGTTCTTCCCAAATGGTCTTGTCTTGAATTTTGCTAAGCAATTTTGCATGTGTATCATATTACCCTCACACGTGCTATGTGTATCCAAACCTCACCCTTATCAATCTGATCACCCTCATGCTCATGTGTTACATGGTAAAGGGCACGAATCACAAAATTCCTCATCTGACTTTTACAATTCTCTTGTTTTGTCATACCTCTTGTGTACAAATATTCTCCCTGCTACTAGGTCACACAATCGTAACCTACATCATATTTTCACAGCGGCAGAAAAATTGACAATGACACGGCAGGTAACATTACAGTTCCACATACATTTTAATCCTCTAGCAGACGCGCACATCTCAGGTGCCAAGTTGCCAGGTGATTAAATTTTTGTAGGGTGGTGCCTAATATTTGTGGGTCCCTGGTATGAACTGGCTCCATGCCACCCTTCTGGCACCTACAATTTTAAGGTGGCTTCTAAATTCTGGAAAATTCATGCACCCCTGTCCTTTAGTTTGTAGAAAGGCATGACAAAAATAAGCCACTCTGAACTGAATAGTTAGCAGGCATTTCCTAAATTCATTCTGCTCTTAATTTAATTACAAATATAGTATAAATTTGTTACTTTTACTCCCAAGTGCTTGAACTTAGCCACATTAGCAAATCTACGTGTTCTCCTCACTACGAATATATTTCAAATTCAATTTGAATGTTGTACATTACTCTCTTCTACCCAGTGTCAAGTTTTCTTAATGTCTGTAGTTAAATCATCTAATACTATTGAACTGTTGTGCTAGTTTTCAGATAAAATTTTGTAATAATTGATAAGAGCAACAGGGCCAACAATTACCCTTACCAGTATTATCATACTTCTATAAACATGTAAAATAATACCATAATCCGCTAATGTGGCAATGTTTCCATCTTTGAAATAAAATGCATAAGTCTGTGGTTCTCGATGTGTTCACAGAAAGCTTTCCCCCAATTAATCCCGACAATTGCTGAGTCATTGTAACAATACATTAATTGACTGACCATAGTCTGATGAAAATTTGACATATGCAACATTTCAAAAACCAATCCCACTTCCAATATCAGGTGACATTACTATCCCCACCTATAATTAAGGTTTCTGCTTCATGTGGAATGTGCTGAGGAAGCATAATTAATTTCACAATTATAAAGAGCTGGTTGTGCCAGACGTCCCACATTGGGCATCTGATATGTACACTTTATACACCCTGGCCACAACTATTGTTGTTCTCTAAGATACAAATTAACTCAATCTAATGGACGCTAACAGAATAAGGTCTCCTAGTACACAGCGTAAATTACTAGCACTACACTGAGACAAGCTGTCAGCTACATGTATTGGTCACTTTAGCCATGGGTAAAGAGTCCCTGGTACCCTCAGAATAGAATAATAGTTCAATTTAAGCCATCTCCACTTTCTTCCACATCCCTTTACATTCATCATTCACTAACCACCCTACCTTTTAACATTAAATATTGGGCAATCAGAACATCAAAGTTTGTGGTTCCCATTTTCCAATGGTTGAAAGGACATTTTCATCTACAATGTTATTAGGTGGCATAAAGTTTAGCTGATGCAGAAACTTGAAGGTGCAGAGTAATCTGAGCCCCTACAGAGTCAAACAACAAAAAAGTATCTGGACCCTACTCTAAACAACAATGTATCACGCAGTGATGTAGGATAGTTTGAAAATGCTATAGTGAATTTGACTAGCAGTCAACTTCTGGCTGCTCGATCCTTTATTTCCTTTATGATCCAAATGACAGGTCTTATAACCAAAAATATACAGAAAAGATTAGTGTTACATTATAACATGAGTAGAATACGGTTTTGCGCAGAACATGTATGAAAAATACACATTTAGTAGCAGATTAGACAAGTTTGGAAAAGGCTGTGATAACCCTTTGAAGACTGATTTTAAGCTAAAATACACACAAAAAGTGAGCTTCCAGCTCACAGAGAACATAAGTATACATCCATCATAAAAACCAATCAGTTAATATTGTTTACAAAAACAGTCAGTGTTTATGGCCAGAATCATACACAACATTTCTACACACTACGTGGCAATATGCCAAAATGTTGTGTTTTAAAAAAAATAAATGGTTGAGTCTGATCAAAGTACACTTGTTTACATGATTATATGTACACAGCGGGTTGGCTAACATAGAAATGCAGTGTCCTGAATGGCAAAGAAGATGCTAGATATGGTCATCAATGCCATCGTAAATGTTATGTCCACTCTTTTTAATTTCACACCTAGGTGTATTTAGCTAAATTGGACAAGTGTATGTGAGAAAAGGTGTACAATACTTCACTGTTTGTGGTCTACCAAGATTCAGTCTTTAACAATAGCATCAATGTGATGTGCCAAACTAATATAAAAAAATATGGCAAGCAACATGCCAACACATGAAGCACGGATTACCATTCAACTATAACGGGCTAAATAGGTTTTCAAAATATATACCCTTCCAAACAAATGTGACAATGTGTAACTGGCATAGGTTTAAATTACAGATACCTTCACACTGACTCAGCAGTACACAATTCTTGACATGAATAGTCAATGTCATGAATGACCACCACTGCAAAGCTCCTTACAATGATCATTCCATCGTTGTCTTAGAGATAACCACTTGTGAACGCACTTTACCACTGAACGTGGAGGAAAAACAGTAGAATTTAAAAAGTAATGCTATTCATGGATTGTAATATCCTGTTTCCTAAAAAAAATGTTACTGTACGATGTATAACAGACCATCACCAATCACGCAGTGCGCAAGAGGTTATGACAGAGCCAATAAAATTACATAACAATGCGATGAAATGTATGACATACTTGCTTCAACGTACATCCCATGATTTTGATATAGCATGCTTATGTACTGCACACATCCTACCACTGAACTAGACATATGACAACTTGTTGGACATCCTCACTAGCAGATGTTTTACTTTATTAACCTACCTTATATATTATTCTAAACACATACCAAAAGTTATAAGCATATCCATATTAAGAACGTCACAAATAAATGCAGCAAACAGTTTGCATAACAAAAAATTCTCGAACAATCACAAATTGTACGTCACGTCTCACAAGCAGCCATCTTACATTTCACACATCCGATTACAAAGTCAAAACAGATACCATGAGATTGGGAATCATCATTACATAGTACCTAATCGTTTAAAATTTAATCTAATAATTATAGTTTAGATTAATGCAACTTTAAAGAGTTACAATTAGTTAACTGAATACCATAGATGAAAATTATATCAAAACCAGGATTTCCAGAATTGAGATTTACTATTTCTTACGTGTGTCTAATTATAGAACAAATATATACATTCAGATTTATTTAAAAGATGCAATGTCATTCAGCTTAAATAATTTGTGAGAATTGTATGCAAGTCTATAATCCAAAGTGCTACAGCT
>Ga0123355_10011189_pt1 | contig 13811 bp, 7 predicted proteins | sample TergutEmb28metaG_3_FD_89872 | JGI IMG/M metagenome (GOLD analysis project Ga0123355, IMG submission 89872) | Embiratermes neotenicus P1 segment gut microbial communities from Petit-Saut dam, French Guiana - Emb289 P1 | ecosystem: Host-associated > Arthropoda: Insects > Digestive system > Gut ... | reverse complement strand
TACTGAAGAAAAGAGAGGAACAACGTTTAGAAGCAGCACAGATGAAATTTTTGAGACACTTACTTGGAATAACAAAACTAGATAAAGAAAATAATCAATGTATTAGGCAAAAAACGGGAGCACGGAACATAGTAATGGAAATAAAACAGTACCAGAAAAAGTGGCTACAACATGTACAGAGGATGGCCACAAACAGACTACCAAAACAAACACTATAATATAAACCAAAAGGACGAAGGAACATAGGACGACCGACGAAGAGATGGAGGGACCAACTTCATCTTGAGGATCAAGGAACAGGAAAGACGCCTAAACCTTCAGGAACATGAAGATGATGATGATGATGATAATAATGAAGAAATAAAATGAAATTTATAGTCTACTGTATTTACTGTCATGGTCCGTTCCATTTTAATGGCCCTTTCATATGAAACACGACAAAGTTCTGATTGTCAATTATATAGCCTGAAAGTACTTAACTTTATATGCGTGACATCGACTATATTGTCTACATTCTGCTCCACAGAGATAGCGAAATTTCAGATTCACGTTATAATTAGAATTACAGATGTGTGAATGAAGTTGAAAGGGACTGTTGTAGATATGTGGAAATGAACCTTATGCCGACTTTAATTGGTAAATATAAAAGTGAAATAAACTGTGGAACGTCAACGACAATGCAGTTTCTAAAGAGAAGTTCAGCGTAGATATTTTTATTTACTAGTCGATTGTTAACTAATTCATTAAGTGTTACATTATAATTTGTTTATTCTTTACCGTATTTGCTCTACCTCTATCTGCGCAGGGTCTTTAATGTCTGCCGGCATGTTTTTAATTTTGTCTGTCGTTTACATGAAAACTAAACCAAAATGTTGATTGTTATAACACAAACAGATGACCCCTGTGAACGGTTTAGTCGGAATTTCTGTACGTAACCTTACCGCAAAATTTTTCGGTTGGTTCCTTAGGAACATAGCATATTTTGGCAAGCTACCCGTTCACTAATTTAAACAGGCCACGTTCAATATTGTAAACGTTCGCTGTGGATCTAAACTAGTGGTTTTTAAAGTTCTGAGTAATGAGAACCATTAAAAAGTCACATAAGTCCTGCGGATTCCGCCCTCAAATTTATGCGATCTGTTGATTTTTCAAGGTGTGTTTCGACGTTGCGAGCAAGTACATTTCGTAATTTTCTGTGGTTAGTCCTGCAGTGGTTAAGGTGGGAAAATTTATTTGGAAATATATCTGAAATACTTGAAACCTGCTGACGTTCAAGCACAAATATTTCTAATAATACCAAGATATCCATTCTTTCTGTCTGTGGACACAGAAGTGTGTCTTTGTCAGAATTTCTCTTCTGTCTGTGGATACAGAGGCACGTCTTTGTCAGAGCTTCTCTTCTGTCTGTGGACACAGAAGTGTATCTTCTTCAGAGCTTCTTTTCTGTTTGTGGACACAGAACTGTGTCTTTTTCAGAATTTCTCTTCTGTGTGTGGGCACAGAGGTGCGTCTTTGTCAGAGTTTCTCTTCTGTCTGTGGACACAGAAGTGTGTCTTTTTCAGAATTTCTCTTCTGTGTGTGGGCACAGAGGTGCGTCTTTGTCAGAGTTTCTCTTCTGTCTGTGGACACAGAAGTGTGTCTTTGTCAGAATTTCTCTTCTGTCTGTGGATACAGAGGCGCGTCTTTGTCAGAGTTTCTCTTCTGTCTGTGGACACAGAAGTGTGTCTTCGTCGGAGTTTCTTTTCTGTTTGTGGACACAGAATTGTGTCTTTTTCAGAATTTCTCTTCTGTGTGTGGGCACAGAGGTGCGTCTTTGTCAGAGTTTCTCTTCTGTCTGTGGACACAGAAGTGTGTCTTTGTCAGAGTTTCTTTTCTCTTTGTGGATACAGAAGTGTGTTTTTGTCAGTATTTCTCTTCTGTCTGTGGACACAGAGGTGCTTCTTTTTCAGAGTTTCTCTTCTGTCTGTGGACACAGAAGTGTGTCTTTGTCAGAGTTTTTCCTCTGTCTGTGGAAACAGAAGTGCGTCTTTGTCAGAGTTTTTCCTCTGTCTGTGGACACAGAAGTGTGTCTTTGTCAGAATTTCTCTTCTGTCTGTGGACACAGAAGTGCACGAAGTATACGAAATTTTTTCTATTTTACCAAATATGATAATTATGTTACTTAAAATAAAATGATTGAGCGAAGTGTATAAATATTCTTGTGTGTGTCAGTAGAATGTAGTGAATCGTCTCCGGTCAGAGCAAACCGTAACTGCGCTTTTGTATGTGGCTCTGGAAGTGACATCCAGATAACAAAATTGTAAGTTTAAGTCACGGAAAGAATGCAGCGCAAATTCGGATGATCCGTGAACACTTAATATTCACGTTATTGGTTATGTAATCATTCTTTATTCAAACATACTCTAAAGTTACCTTAATAATGGATCATACCTCTTCAGTGCAGTGACTTACCACGAATTGAAATCCCGTAGCCCGATCGGCCTTTGCATAATGTGCAGACGAATGTAGGAAAATACGCTTAGAAGTTCATTTTATTAATTTAGAAAACAAATCTACTGCAATTTCAATACCTCTGCATAACCTCTGTTTAAATTTACACAATATGCGTATATTTCATTTTATCTTTTTCTGCTCAATTACCACATTCTTCTTGAGCCATTCTCTAAAATTTAAATACCCACCCCGGCAGGATAAAGGTTAATAGGAGAAGAGATTCATGTTGCAGATCTGTGTTGAGAGATACATTAGTATCCTTACAAAAGTATTCGTTACAAATAGACATCAGTCATACTGTACGTTTTTAAGCGTACGATCTTCATGGCTGAATACTGGACAATAAGTTGCTAATTAGGCTGACCCGTTTGCTGTTGCTCGAGGCAGGAGAGAAATATGAATACCTCGTTGCGGGCTTGTATTGTAAACCGCAGCTCTAACAGATTTGCATGATAGCGACATTGTTCAATGGGCACATTGCAGACAATACTACCATGAATTTAAATAACGCATTAGAGTGGTGTTGCAAGATCCAGAACAGTATGGGTCGTGAAGGCGTCTTAGGCCATGGATAAACGAGTCTGGGTATAATAGTTCCAAAACTGCAGTGAAATACAACAGTGTGCCAATACGACGACTTTGAACTGAACTTACTCTATTTCACTACTAGAAAAATTCCACATTATTTGTCAGAGTATTTCTTAAAATAGTCGATTCCAGCTGCCGCGCGTTCTAAGGCGTGGGCCTACGGCTCCTCGCTTGCAGGGATTGTGGGTTTGAACCCCGCCGGTGCATGAACATCTGTCTCTTTTGAGTGTTGCGTGCTGTCAGGCTGAGGTCTCTGCGACGGACCGATCACTCGTCTAGAGGAGTGGAGTTTTTCTAAGTATGATCTCGAAACCTCAACGACGAGGAGGTCTTGGCTATCGAGCCATGAGAAAAGAAATTCTTACAATAAGCTCTACCGACGCAATGAAGTTATTTATTTATCATGACATTTTACCGTACTTGCTCCTACAAGAGCGGAGTTAGGCCTGTCTGTTATAACGTCCGGTTATTTCATAGGTACCACGTAAAATAAAATAAAGAAAAATTTCTCTTGACAAGGTGGTGTATGGAGAGTGAAGATAAGCTCCTGTCGCACTTAACCTAGGCACTAGACGGACGCGTGTATTCACCTTCACGCTCCGATAACATTATCACCGAGGAAACAGCCCTTGCTCCCTCCCTATTGGGTATGAAACTTTGTACACAATAATAGTGCACTTTGATCTTGTAACTGGCATGATAGTCGGTGTACTGCGAGAAAAAGATACTGATTGAATGTGTTGGGAATTTTAAGATTTTACGGAAAAAAGATAAAGGAATATAAAATTTATGAAAGGAATTTTCCCAGTTCTGTTACGCAAATTTTGATTTGACGTTCTGTGCTGTTATTAGCCTTGTGACTGACTTAATTCAAGAGACATCCCACCTGCAGTTCTGTGAAGACTCTTTGTTTCTGTCTTTGGCCGCATCAGTTATTTATGTTAATATTCATCCAAATAAATTTCAGGTTTTCTGAGCTCAGGTGTATGATTGTGCTGTAAAATAAAACTTTCTTTGTGATTGTTTGGGCAATATGTTTGTAGGAATGCTGACATTGATAGTTGTAAAACTTCTGAATCTTAGATCACTATTATTAGGTAATAAATTTGTTTGTAGCCCCAGTCATTAATATGACAGTACCTACACATAATTTTTTTAAAATACCAGCAAACCCACTTGAGTGTATGAATGTAGGTTTATTATATGGTAACCACCGACAAGTTTCGGGCACTGATGTGGCCTTCTTTAGGGTGGCAAGAACAATAATACTCATATAATTTATTAATTGTGGATTGATTCCGACAGATTATAATTGGAGCTGTATTATTGTTGTTGCCACCCTGAAGATGGCCACATGAGTGGCCAAACATATCGATGGTTACTATGTAATAAACTTACATTCATACATTCAAGTGCATTTGTTGTTGGCACGGAACATGTGTTATGTAAAAAATGAAATTTTCTCGTCATTCGCCTGTGGCGACAATACTGCAACTTTATACAGGCGAAATTTCATAAATGAATGGCACAGAATTAGTGTGTTTTCCATGCATAATTATTATAATTTATTTTGATATCAGGGAATGCGTTGTGTCCGAGGAACGGAAACAAACCCACGACAGTAATTTTATCACAAAATACTATGATCCATACATGATATTCTGTTTGTTGTTGCGCCCTATTTTTTACTTTATGTTGAAAATTTTCGTGGCACATGCTCGCCAGACACAGATGAAGTAATTGTCAAGTGTGTTGGATTTCTTTGTGCCTTGAGTGCAAAAGTATGTAAACCAATGTGCTGTCCGTATTTGGTGTCGTGATTTGTGATATTTAGAAAGAATTGGGAAGCCTTGTTTTGCAAGTCAGCAGCGGGGGTGGAAGGTACAGCACAGCAATATGTAAGAAAGTACTGGTATAGCCCAGTGTCTGGTTTCTACAGCGAGAAGGGGAATATTTTATTATCTAGCGATATACGGAACAAGTGACTGAAATTCGTGTGGCTTGTTTATGTGTATGTGTTGCATATACTGTAAAACCTGTAGACCGTAATCCTTTTTGAAGGTCCAAAAAGATCATGGAGGACAAACTTAAAAAGAAGATGGACTATGAGGATGGGAAGTGCGTGTAACGAAATCAGGGTACTGTGCTATGAAGGGACTTATTAGCGGTGCTGGGCTTCGATGTCTGTTTCCATTGTTGTTTTATTTTGTCCAGACTAACAACTGACTATCTAAGTAACTAGCCAACAAACTCCCTGTAGAGAATGTTTTTTTCAGATGCTAGTAGTTAATTACCCGATCAGTAATTTATTTTCTGCAAGCTGCTTGTTTATTACAGTATTCACAAGGAACAGTTAGTGGCCCCTACACTATGTTATTTGATTCCAATCCACACCGTTTCACCTTACTTCCTTAGGATCATATTTCAAATGATTTTTCCATTTACGTTCCGGTCTTCCGAGTGGTTCTTCTCTTCGGGTTCTTTAACCCAGACTCTATATAAACTTCGCCAGGAATAAAATGTACACGTCGTTAGAATATTAGGTTTAAAAATAAGATATGGGATGTGATATTATTATTATTATTATTATTATTAGTAGTAGTAGTAGTAGTAGTAGTAGTAGTATTAGTAGTAGTAGAATTATTGTTATTATTATTATTAGTAGTAGTAGTAGTAGAAGAAGTAGCTGTAGTTTTACCAATAAGAATGTGACTATAAAATAGCCGGTAATATCAGTAATCGTTCTGTTTAAGAACCACAGAAAGAAGTTGTGAAATTTGTTTGGGAGGGAAAGCACATGAAAACCAATTTGCATGATTCTGGGCAGCAGACTGTCAGCGGAGACGCTGAGTAACTGTTAAGTGCTTTATGCCGCAACTTTGGCTCAAGGATTTGTTCTTTACACCTGTAATGACTGTCTGAAATCGACTATCCCACCCCTTGCTGGTCTAATACCTGAGGCTGCTGAAGCTCTTGGATGTGTAATTCTTTTGTGTTGCTTATAACTATGTTACAGCGCGTTAAAATATATGTGTGAAATTTTAAAGTATATGTTTCAGAATATGGGGTTGTCTTATAACAATTTCCAGTTGCCTAAAATGGTTTTTTGAGACAGTTTATTGCTTAATGTTAAATAGTGACATAACATATATTGTAATAATACCAACAAAATTTACATTGTTGAAATAGTTTTATATTCAGTAACCTCCTAAATGTGGCCATCTTCAGGGAAATAATACAAAGGATAAAATATTAAAAAGATGATAAATTTATTGAAATGACAGAACCAATCAAAAATACAAACTGACAAAGATGAAGTACTTTAAAATATATAATATAAGATGTTACTACAATTGTGCCTTACTGAATGAATTGTATAACCAGAGACGTTTCATGTAATAATGCATTATCCAAGATGTATTTGGAGATAAAAGTCATAGTAAACCACTCTGTACTCTTTCACTAGCGACGGTATAGCGACTCGCTGCGGGCTGAGCTTTCCGAGGATCGAGTCCCGGTGGGGGGCGAGATTTTCCGCACCCGTCAAATACCGGCCCTGGAGCCCACACAGCCTCCTATACAATGGGTGCCAGCTGTCTTTCACAGAGGTAAAGCGGCCGGGGCGTGGCATTGACCACCCACTCATATCTAGCGCTGAGGCCAAAGAAAGAGTAGAACTATACCTCTTCTCCCCCACTGGACCTTCGTGGCCTGTTCTAGTGTGAACTGTACCTTTACCTTACTCTTTCACTAGTGTGAACTGTGTTTTGGTTGTACTGTTGTATTATATATTCAATTAATACACGGATTATGGATCATGTAACGTAATATTTCGGTATCTGTGTGTACATGGAAACAAAATCTTTATCTAGAACGAGAGTTTACGAGGCATGCCTTCTATTTCGGTCTTCCTCAATACGATCTACTTAAAATCTGTGGTGTAGACAATATTCGAGACTATCTGATGTCCTTCCCAGAAGAAAAAAAACTTGGCTCTTGGAAGAACCATATAGTGTTTGCGCGCGCTCGCGCGCGCGTATTTGTGCGTGTGACCCATTTAAGAATTAGAACCATTCAATCCATTGTCCCGAAATTCGAGACGAATTATTATTGGACGACAACCAAGCGTCTTTTATTATTTATCTTATACCTTACATAAAAGTAATGTGCAGGACGCGCAGAATCATGGTGTGGGATGACACTGACGTCATTCATTTTAGGGTAATGAAATATGATAATAAAGCTGGAACACTTAAGCAATGTATAATATAAAGTTATATCAGCCGTGTGAAAATTGTGCTTTGGAAACGTTTTTTCTGTAAGTCAACAAACACAATAATGATGGTGATGCAGGACAAATTTGGCGTATGCTTAAGTGGAAGTTCTTCAAAAAAATAAAATAAAATAAAGCAACTTGGTCGTCGAAAGTCACCATGAAGTACTAACAACTGCACTGTAATTGTAGCGCACTTGTTGATTTATGTATGGTAACTTGCCTTACTACACGGAACATGATAATTTCAAATATCAAAAAATCTTTAGAACGAGAAACTGATGCAGAACGAGAGTATGTTTTATAACATTTTTGGAATTCATTGTGTTTGACCTTTTCTTCTGGTTTTTTTCTCATGATAGCAGTTGTGTTCATATTGCCGCACACACCTTGAACTTTATGTGAGTTGTTAGCCACATGCTTATCTTAGTTGTAAGACACATCGCAGCCCACGTCGTCAAGGTGTGGCACCTGTTCTTTGTCGGTATTCGTTAGGATTATGTTTGAATATACTAACCATTTGCCCTTATAATACCTTTGATATCTTCGGGTTTGAGGTGCATGAACTCATTAGATGGTTTATTTCAGAGTTCCTGTCCGTAACTTATCGTCTCTCTTTGCCGAGAGAACCCGACCCTCGGGAAGTAGTATTGTATTTCAAAATAAGTAACCCCAACTTAAAGATATGTAAAAAATATTATAGCGAACTACAGAGTGCTGCATGAATGTAAGTTTTGACTTCAGAGGCCGTAATGTTTAGCGTGCCGTAATGTGACCAAGTGGGTCCGGTTCGTGATTTGGTAAATTTGTGAAGGAATTTGGTAGTCAGTTGCGATAAGACGATCCCCTTACGGCAGTTCATTCTTCAGCCGCTTCAGACCTTTTCACCGAAATAGGTAAAACAAATATACAAACCAGTAAGCACAATCTATGGGTAATTAAAGTGTTGTTTCATGAGCTTTTTAACGACTTCAGACTCAGAAGTAAATCCATATTGTGTATTATGAAGCGCAATGTATTTACAAAAGCTGCCGGAAATTCGTTTGGCGGGAATCAGACAAACCGATAAGAAGACACTATACTTAGTATTTGTCATGACGATCAGACCGATGTTTAACCTTTTGGCGCAGGAATTATTTTTTTAAACGTTAGCACACTCTGTATATAAAATGTGAATAATGTAGGAACCAAATATATTAGAATTATGAAACAAACTGCATTTTGAAGAGAAAAAACGGAGAGTATACACCGTGTTTAAAATATTCAGTACCTATATTTGTTGAATAAATATATAAAATGTAATGTTTAGAGGTTAGCGGTGTGGTACGACCACTATAGGTGTCGTTAGGCGTCAAAGGGTTAAAGGAAAGAACTCGGAGGGGGAAAGGACGTATTCCACTTGTTTCTATTTGAAAGCGTTTGAACCTATCGCTTATCTCCATCACCGATTTTTATAATTCCGTCTTAATTATTATATTTTCACGAACACTTCTTCTGTAGTGTTTATTTTTGTGATACCCCCAAGCCAAATGTATACAGATTCCTTACATGTCCTTATGTGTATATCGCAACGTCCTTGGTTAGCAACCAGACGCATCGCATTGAATGAAACACCTAACAGTGTAATTTTGTGAATTTTCCAGTCCATGAGGAAGAAGGTTTTTTTTTATGCTTACTGAAGCGTGAAAGGACCCCACCACTGAAATCCTGGGACTGTTGAATTGTTGAATCCGTTTCAAATTTTGACTACCTGCATTGCAGGATTTTAAATATTGGCTTTCCTTTTGAGACAGTATGTGTCAGGATTTTCTTTCTTTCAGAGTTTCGGAGTAAAATTTAGTATGTGTTTCTAGACTTACTTAGCCTATTAAATCCTACATTATTCTATCACCGGTACAGAAAATCTTGAAGAACACAAATCCTTAGGGGTTCCTTTACAGTTTGTTTTTCTACAGGGGCCACACACAAGACAGGGAAAACTTATTTAATTTTGTGTTTTTCAATTAGACAGGGACCACTAGTAAGAAGCTGCATTTGTACCATATTTGTGGATGGATTATAATGTTTATAAACACCAATAGAGAGTCGGCACTGGAAATGTGAATATATAATCACAATATTAACAACGCATGCGTAATTTCGGGTAGTCTAATCCTAGTAATTAACCAACTTGATGCACAGAATCTTGTTTTATAATAAATTTATTATATGCCTCTACATGTTTGACCTCCTGATGATGAGCACATAGTGCTCGAAACATGTACAGGCATTTAATAAACTTATTATAAAACAAGATTTTGTGCATCAAGTTGGTTAATTACTGGGATTATACTGAGATGCACGGTCAGAAAAACATCAAAATTCGGGTAGTCTATTCGCACAAAGCAGAAGAAACTCCAACCGAACCCTGTTTTTGAAGGCCATTTGATGTTGTCAGAAAGAGTAGTACATAAGAAGAATTTTCTGCACATTCTGGCAACGTAACTGGTTCAGACTGTAAAGTATGCAACAAGAATTAATGGTCCGCTAACTGAAACTGGCCGTCTAGGTACTCAGATTTAATCTTTCTTCTGCTTGTGTGTTACTGCTGTCTTAGTTGGAATGTGGTTTGTTCTGATAGTCCCAACATCTTCTATTCATAAGAGGATAACAGAAATGTTTACAGAGGAAAACTTAATTGTACACTTGGATTTGAGTGATGGGCTCTCAGTACGGAGTATAATAAGCACAATAGAGGAACAGGGTTCGATTGTGCTTTTGAAATTGTGTGTACACGGTTTTATTTTATTTTATTTTTGAATTGCTGGCCGCTAGATTAAAGGAAATAGAGACTAGTACTGTTGTCAGTGAAGTGACTGAAATAGAAACAAGTAAATAAATAAATGATTGATTAAATACAAAAATAAAAGTAACACAACATTGGATTCTTATAACAAAACCAACTAGATGCACTAATTTCTCAAATTTATTTTTGGAATGAAACTCCACACGTTTCAGACAGTTTCTCTATCCATCATCAGGAGTTTTTCACTGTACACACAGCAATGGTATAAGTCATACAGGTTTGCTGACAGCTTGCGAACGGGATCAGGACGGAACCAGTTCCGTCCTGCTCGCAAGCTATCAGCAAACCTGTATGACATATACCATTGCTGTGTATACTGTGAAAAGCTCCTGATTGATGATGGACTGGGGAACTCTCCGAAACATGTAGAGTTTTACTCTAAAAATAAATTTGAGACATTAGTGCATCTAGTTGGTTTTATTATAAGAATTGATCACGATGCACGGTCACCTGAGCGTTAAATACAACATTTGACCTTCTTTCACATAAGGAAGTCCCAGGCTTGTTTTACGGTTATGAATTCGATGAATATTCTTACCGAAGTATTTATTTTTAGTTTTTCGTGTTTTCTCACAGAAGGTGTTGAAGTAGTATCTAAAACTTTCATCGGAGTGTTGTGTTTGATAGCAGAGAAAAGAGGCCTTATCGAAGATACTTGACATTGCAAGCAGTAAATTATTTCGACTCCACGAATCCATGACATGAACCGGGTGACCAACACGGTACCCCCAGAGATAACTCGACTTTTATTGTTTGCAGTAAAAATTTGTATCTCCTAAAAGATACATTAAGAACGCAAGGTAGATAGAAGTGTAACTCTGTTATATGAACTTAGCTTTATGTTTTTTACCCTAAACCCCCTCCTGGTTGTGGTAACATGATATTTGTTTCAGGCCGGAGTTAATATTGTTTGCAAGAAAACAAAGTAATGATTTTAGAAATTTTAATACTGTGCATTTTAAATTATGAACACAGAAAATTTCTTAATCAGCTTTAACTTGGAGCATGTCAGTCTCCTGGTATATGTCCCTGTGTCACTGCTCTAGTTTCGTATGTAATAGTTAAGAATCTCAGGCACACAGTGTCATATCCAGAAGACCTGAATCCCCTAAAACATATATATGAGCACCTCGTATCGTGTACAGGTCAATTTCTTAATGGGTAAATGAAATTTGGTGTTTGTACGGTATTTGTTTCATAACATAGACCTGGATTTCCTGTTTACCATTGCCAAAGTTGCTATCGTTATGCCTTTTATCATATATGGCTCATATGATGATCAGCCTAGTACACGCTGAGCTATTCTGTTAGTAGGGAGGTGTCCGCCCAGTGCGACGAGCCATCACACAAACTCATATCCTACCACACTGACATTTTAATTCTCTGCATTGTATTTTCCTTCGGATTAACGTTTATGTTCGCCCACACCGTAAGAGGCTGGGTTAGCGATGGACAGCATAAAGTAACAGAAACACGTATTATGTGATAGAGACCATTTTAACCTTTTGACGCCCAACGTCGACTATAGTGGTCGTACCGCACCGCTAACCTCTAAATGTTGCATTTTATATATTTATTCAACAAATATAGTACTGAAAATTTTAAACATGGTATATACTCTCCGTTTTTTCCTCTTAAAAATGCAGTTTGTTTCATAAATCTAACGTATTTGTTTCCTGTATTATTCACATTTTATATACAGGGTGTGCTAAAATTAAAAAAAAAATAAGTCCGGCGCCAAAAGGTTAAGTGGCGGACATGATAGTACGTAGGCAACTGTGTAAAAGTAATAAAATTAACTGTGTAGTCTTACCTTGCTTTCTTTCACCATCACGAACACGTTTTTATTTAGAGGTGTAAATGTACACCTTGTATAATTTCTCTGTAGTCATTAGTCAGGTATAAATATAACAGAAAATGGGGTTTCTATCTAATGAATGAAGTACCAGCTGGTATTAAAATAAGTAGTGGCAGGAATATCTCTTAAAGAATCACGACTCTGAAGAGAGAATGAAGATTTATGACGTCGTATGAACGATTTTGTGTCTTTATATTTATATTAATGTAATAACAATTAGTGGTTGTAACTAACAATGTAGGGCTTGGCTTAAGTTTAATAATTATTTTCCTACAAGAAGTAACTGAATGAGATGTGTTAGATAAATGTTTATATTTCACAAACCGCTTCCATGTACGTAATTCTTACACATTAAATTAGCGTTTAAGTGCCTGTAATTGCGGACCGCATCCATTCTGAAACACACCACGAAATGCAGGTTAATGTTGAGTTTTGTTTGGTCTGTACCGAAAGTTTCCATCTTGGGGACACTGTGTGGTCCTGAAGAAGAATCATGTTTCGATTCCCAGCAGAGGCCACAGAGTTTCCAGTTCTCCAAAGCGTCAAGTCTAGCTCTGAAGCTCACCCAGCCAATTTAGTGAAGACAAGGAGCTCTGTATCGTGGGGTAAAACGGCCGGGGCGTGAAGCTAACCACGCATCTCCATCCACTACCAAAGTTAAGAATGTGTGAAGCCATAATTTCGTCCATCTTCTCCCTGCAAGGCGTGCAAAGAGACAATTCTTCCTTCACCATAGGTTTTCCGGACACCTGCTCCCTGTCAGGGTCTAAATCCTGCTCCTCTGGTACATAGCCAGTAACTGCACTAACTGAGCTAATTCATTACTTCATTTGTATTTAAAATGGAGTTACAGAAACAGTTTCAAGCTACTATTCTGACGAACGAGTTATGAATAAACCTTGGGGGCACGGTACTGTTTTCACTCGCATCATCACCAGCGTCTCGTCCTTGGAGAGCTAAGCCATCTGAAGAGCCAGTCCTTGCTATACGGAGAGATGAAAGAAAGAGAAATGAAATAATAAACCACGTATAGAGGTGGAACGGAATGTAGGGCACATCTGTATCAAGGATGTTCGCGAAACTATCATATGTAACATTGACCGGTCATTAGTTAAGCGAACTCTCAAGTGGTGGTTGGGGGGGAGGATTGTTAAATAAAGCGATGGTTTAGAATATTATGGCTCAATATGTTTTTAGATTTCAAAACTCTTTGTGTTCATTGCTGTTGCATTACGTCATTTTCACCGTGTGCTGAGCACTGCAGCATACCGCTGTCTGATCGAAATTTCATAATTATAAGTCAGAAATATGTTTTAATGTTTGGATGGGATCACGCTTCGTATGGCGTTGTGTACGTAATTACACATCCCGGTCCGAACGTTGTTAGCCAATCGGCAATGAGATTGGCTGATCCCGTATAGAGGTCCTCCCTATACGAGATATGAAGTTCGTTCCTCAATGTACGTTACAATTTGCGTACAGTTTTCACTTACAGATAGAAACCCACATTTTATTTTATTAGTGCGCACTTTTATTGTTCGTAGGATTAGATTCACTTTACTTACTTCCTACATGGAGCCGAGAGTCACTGAAACTGCTACTAAATTCATTCTCTGAAAGTTCCGTGCTGTTGAATTGTACGTAACTATAATTTTGCCGCTTGTTCTGTGAGTGTGGTGCTTTGTCTGACATAAAAGAAAGAACATAGGCTGAAAATGTTTGGGGGGGGGGGGGGGGAATTTCTTTTTTATTTT
>Ga0123355_10011188_pt1 | contig 13813 bp, 9 predicted proteins | sample TergutEmb28metaG_3_FD_89872 | JGI IMG/M metagenome (GOLD analysis project Ga0123355, IMG submission 89872) | Embiratermes neotenicus P1 segment gut microbial communities from Petit-Saut dam, French Guiana - Emb289 P1 | ecosystem: Host-associated > Arthropoda: Insects > Digestive system > Gut ... | reverse complement strand
CGTTGTCCTGTATGGGTGTGAAACTTGGTCGCTGACATTGAGGGAGGAACATAGGCTGAGGGTGTTTGAGAACAGGGTGTTGAGGAGAGTATTTGGGCCTAGGAGGGACGAGGTAACAGGGGAATGGAGAAAATTAAATAAAGAGGAGCTTAGGGATCTTTACTCCTTACCCAATATTGTGCGGGTGGTAAAATTGAGAAGAATGAGATGGGCAGGGCATGTGGCGCGTATGGGGGAGGGGAGAGGTGTGCACAGGGTTCTATTGGGGAAACCTGAAGGGAAGAGACCATTGGGGAGACCCAAACATAGATGGGAGGATAATATTAAGATGGATCTTTGGGAAGTGGGAGGGGGTGGAGACTGGATGGAGTTGGCTCGGGATAGGAACAGATGGTGGGCACTTGTGAATATGGTGATGAACTTTCGGATTCCATAAACTGCGGGGAATTTCTTGATTAGCTGCAGAACCAGTTAGCTTCTCAAGGACTCTGCTCCATGGAGTAAGTAAGTAAGTAATAACTGTAACAACTTGATCAAATGTGTGGTTGATAATACAATATCTTTTAACCAGACTCGGTATTAAAAGTATGGATTACATTCCTGAACAATAAACTTGGCGACAAAAGTGTTTTGGCATTTAACTATGAAATAATACCTTATTAATATAAAAAATAATTCCTTTAGTTACTTATTATCAACACCTGTTTCTCTCTATAATTTAAAATATGTGACAATATGTCCCTGGTCCATGAAAGAGATAAGAAAAGTCATGCCTGATGGAAGAAATACTATTTCCATTTTTCTCAACATAATCTTACAGATCTGACAACGGTCAGAAGCAACAAAAAACAGCAAATTCATGACACTAAGTGGGCTAAGGGGAATTAAACTAAGTTTGTATACATAAACAGGGAATGATCACAAGTAGGGCAAAAGTCTTTTATTCTGACACCTACAGGACTCAACAGGTATTGGATTACCAAATATTCCAGACTATCATAGAGTACTTATACTGACCTAAGTTCTTACATGTAATTTTTTTTTACTGCTCCTATACTTTGGCTGTACAACTAACTGTAACGCAGGGGTTCTGGATGCAAAATGGCAGTCCGTTTCCCCTTACTGTGTTACTATAGTGTTTCCACCCAAGCTGCCCTGTCATTTTAGTAGCGTTAGCTCCCTTGGGGTTTGGACAAAAGGGCCCCGAGCGGTAGGTATGTGGCCAGATAGGAGTATGGGAAAGGACGATCATCCTGGAGTCTCTTACTTCGATATTTGGTGCACTGGTTGGGACTACCGCAATGAGAAATGTGCTGATCTTGCAATGCAGGGCACCTTGGCCGGCGTGTACACTCACACCATAAATGCTAACATTTAAGATGCCTTATTCTACTGAACTACAAATTCTAAAACAGATGAACATTATACACTGAATGGTTACTAATGAGGTCTAGTCACTGCCAGGTCTGGGCTGGCATGGAAATTTGTTAGCTCAGTCCTATTATCCCCCATCTGAAACATTCAAATACAACCAAAATAATTCCATATATTGTCCTTATTCACTTGTTGGTGGTTATAATTTACAACGCTTACCTGAAGGTAGGTGTATCAAAATTATGTTGCAAAGCATCTTTCCTTTAGATTGATTCTATGCGCACAGCCTGCTTCCACCACCATCACCTTACCTGGCCACAGTCAGCATAATCTCTCCTGTCTGAGATATGCCTGGCTGATCTAAAACTAACATCCGGTTGGCAACCTAATGAAACTCATCTCTCTGTTGCCATGCACAAAGTCAGCAGTGGCTAGACCTTGCTTCTTAAAACACGAAAAGGAAATTAAAGTACTGACTGCGCTACATAATCAAAGGAGTATTCCATTTGGGTATCTCCTTCAGCTGCTGGTTCAGGAGAATCAGGGCCCCCTTCTGTATTTTATCGCATCTCTACAGTTTCTACCAGGGATGCTGAAGGACCAGGAGACTGCAACTGGCAGTTCAGGTTCAAACCCTGAACATGCCAATTATGAGATTTAATTATTTATTTTCAGCTTACAAATTGGGGTAGATGAGTATGTCTGGCTTTAGAAATTAGGGGGAAGAAGCTAGTTTAGGTAGGATGGTGGTGACATATCACTTCCAAGCAGCAGGGACATGTTGCCATGTTTCTGTGTGAGGTCCCAAATGTGATCGAAATTTCAAGTGTGAACTCCATGGTGTACAGCCATGATTGCTGTCACTTGTTGTGTTCAATCACAAAATGAGTGTAATAAATTCATGACATCACTCATTTACTGGCAATTAATTACCAAAATCAGTCAAATGTGTTTCTCTGGATGCACTGGTGAAGTGATCGCTAGTGCTGGGATACCTCCATGTAATATTCTCACTAAGCCTGAGCTACACCACACAACCATGATGAACAGCAACAAGAGTGAGAATAAAGAGTCTTCATAGCTAAAGGAGCTGATGGAGAAGGAGACAAGGGATCAGGAGATATCACAACTGCTGATGTGGGGACTCTTGGAAGCCAATGTGAAGGTCTTCCAGACTTGGAACTATTTTCCTCAACTGCCAAAGTATCAGGATCTCCAAAGCAACACTAACCAGATTAAAGGAATTCTACCATACACATAAATATGGGTAAATTGAGGCATAACTGTACTATAAAATGCAAAGATGCTAAAATACTGACAACTTACGGTCGCAGTATGATCACACTCAGAAGATCCACAACAACAGCCAAATCGTTCATTGCTACTGCTGAGTCAACTGCTGCCTGAAGGCAAAGACAAAATTGTCACACATTAACAACCCAACCATCTATGCTCTTCATCTACACAAAACTGTGTGTCTGTATCACCTCACCCAGCAGCGTTCAATCTTGTTATAATCAACATACTTAACCCTTTAAAGCCAAGCAGTTACTTTACATATCAGCAGGTTTAACATTAAAAAATTCTATATGGTGCTCACATTGCATTTATGAGTTTTGTTTGGATCTCACAACACACAGCAAATTTTGTCTCATGCAACATTAACAGACTTGTTTTGTACAAGTGTGTTGGAGAGTGCTTACTGCCCAGTACACACTAAATCCTTATATAAAAACGGCGTGTTTCATCTTTAAAGGGTTAACTCTCACATGCCCTGTGTATAAACTGTACAAAAAGTACACTGAAAGGGGAAATTATGCCGACTTGTTCGTCCACATGTTTCATCTTGGAAACTACTTAAATAATTTTTTATTAAATTTCTTACCAAGGCATCTGCACCAAACACTATTTAAGAAACCTAAACTCCGATATGAACTGATCTAACATGACCTATAATTTATTTTCAGGTTAAACACAACAATTAAGTTTATAAAAATGGCTGACAGTATAAAATGATTGATATTTGAACATAAAAGAAGGATCTCATTAAGACACACACTCTGTATTTGAAAAATTCTTTCCTAAGTGAATTACTGAATTATAATTTAGTAATAATCTTTCAAAGAGTATTAGCAGCATTCTGGGATACCTGGCACCCCTCACATTCGTGATGTTTTCACTTTTTCATACACAAAGAATAAAGCTCTCAGGACAAAAAAGTTCAAACAAAATCTAGCTTCAAGACATTTAGCATGGAAGTCTATGCTCTTTACCTCATGCCACCAGGCTGTCAGATCATTACACAATAAATTTATACAACATTCTCAAAATGTTTATATTAATGGGGATTCAAGTCTTCTGAGATACAATATTCTGTCACTGGGTGAGTGGTTCCTGGCATTATAAAGGCACTCTGATCTCTTTCACACAGCATGACGTTCTAGAAAACCTGAACTGTCAACAACACCACTGTGAAAACCTCAAATCTTATTTCTGATAATAATGTTACTTCTTTAAAAAGAAACGCACAGAATTCAAATAAATAACAGTTCTTCAGAACACAAAGAACTAAAACAAAGCTCTTTCAATGTCAGAACTTCAAAATAGTATTCAGCAAACTGTGATGTCCTATTGCCTTGTAATTATTACAGGCTTTACTAATACTAATAAGTATGCCAAATGATGGTTTCAATAATTACTTTCAGATCCTTATTGTGCCACAAGGAATAAATAATCTGAAGGCTCCTCTGTCGACGCGTGAGTACTGCCATCATAGAGTCGTGTCCTCTCACTATTGATGACAGTACTTCTGCTTCAGACATGTCAGGAAATGTCTGCTGATAGCCGAACGTCTTCGAGTAGCTCTTCTGGATAAAAAATAATAAAAACACAAAAAAAAAAAAAAATAATAATAATAAATAAACTGAGAGGAAAAGCAAATTATAGTAGTGCAGTGTTTAATTACATGACTGCTCATTCATGACTCTTGTCAGCCCCCTCAGCAAAAATGCATGGTAACTGTTTTCATTCAGCACCAATGCCTGTGAAGTTTAACAAACCTATTAAGCAGTTATTTAAAGTCACTTCATCTGCATGCACAAAACAGCTAGGGCAATCGAACAGATTGGTAACAGATTTCATATTCAAGAGATTTACTATAATTTGTCAACCAGTTCAGATGAATAAAAATCAGACAAGACTTAATGTATACACCCATACATAAAACAACCCCCACTTCATAATGAATAATTTCACGAAAATATCTGCACAGAACATGCTTAATGTAGTGTGAGTTATAAGGTGATCCCTGAGTTTTCAGCTGATGACTTCAGAAACAATTCTTGTATTATATTCAAATGAACACAGTGTGTAGGTTCTACATAATGACCTCAATACATTTCTGCACATATTGCATGTTCCAAACAAAGTTGTAGTAGACAAAACAACAAATATTTTATGTCCAGTACACTTTTTATTTAGTCATGGGTTTCAAGGCAAATAAGAATTTTACTGTTCTTACATTTCAGAACTTGCAAATTCAAGGATCTGCAGTCTTCCAAATGCACAAAGCAAACAACTGTCAAAAGTGGTTATACAAAGCCATGTATAAAGATTACCATAGCCTCTCCAGTTATTTATTTATTTAGTCATTCATTTATTTATACACTAGTATTTACTTATGTATGTATGTATGAATTTATTCATTTATTTATAGTTTACACAAATCTATACATAATGTGTTTACATTGCAAGGACACATTTAAAATAAATTTATTAGTGTTTGTGCTATTTATAAGATGGCATAAAAAATTAGTATTTACAGAATGAAATCTAAGAGCAGTAATAGAGACAATGTTCCAGAATTGTTACTTATGCATACATTTACTAATTTGATTTAAACACAATGAAAACTGTAATTTTATTTGGTTGGCTACAATGACAATATAACAGATTCCCCTTAAAGTAACAACAGTATGATTAAATTTATAAACACCTGGAATTATTTTTTTCATTTTGTGGTGAAGCAGTTTTCATACTAACTCCTTAGATTTCTAAGTCTTGATAATTACTCCTCAGGACTCCTGAGTTATTTGCTGCAGCAAAGCCCACACTTAATGTTTATGGCTTTACGGTTTTACTTTATGTAGTGTGAAATTTCTGTACTCCCACACATATTACCTCATTGTTCAATTTCCTCCACTAACATTTTGCCTATTTTAGCATTCAAATACAGTGCTGCCCACAGCTACATTAAGTGGAGACTGTATTGTACATCAGGATCATCATTCTATCTGACAGTGTCAGTTGCTATTTCCTGTCAGCATGCTTATTCTATTAAAGCAGCCCAATCCAGTGACTACCAACTACATGCATGGTTGAGTAGCAGCAGCAGCAAGTGACAAATGATGATCATCAGATGAAGTACAGATCCTATATGCAGGGCAAGTTTAAGCCACAAATCCCAAATTGAGGAGATTATAGCAGTGTGATGAAAGTGTACCCAAACATTAGTGCTCTAGATGAGATTCAAATCCTCTGTCCTCTTTATTACTGTGCCTAAGAAATTATGCACCTTAAAACTTTGATGCATGAAGTTCATGTAATTAATATTACAAACACAATTATGTTAATGCTGTTTCAGGACATGATCCCTGTTGAATCTGACAGTCATAATCTATTCAGTTAAAATGCAGAGCATGCTAACCCTTTGGAGCTGGAAATGAGTGCCCAGCACACCCTGTAAGAGACTCAAGATTTAAATACACACCCATTACTTTGCATGCTCTTGGCTGACAACTGTAGTAGACATTTGATTTTCTCAGCATCAAACCATGTGTCAACTATTGCCAGCTTTAGGTGCCAAAGGATTAGATCCAAAAATGAATTCTGAACACCTCCCCAGCACAAACATCACACTATTAAATGGAAAAGTTACACACTTCATTACTTACAGGTAGAAAGTCTTCCATATCTAGGCCAGATGGCTTGTCAGATGTCATGGGTATATAATCCTCCCCTTCCTTCTCTTCCTTGCCGCCAATAAGACTCAACGAACAGTTCTCTACCCTAACTGGCGAAATACTAATCTCCACTGGTAATGATGGTGGTACTGCTGGTTTGGACACTGCTGTTTTTGGGGCTGACGGTTTGCTGTGTGATGGGGCTATAGTTGGATGTGGTATATGACACTCAGAACTGGATGTTTCAGTATTCAAAGAAGCCAAGTTTCGACTCAGAGAGAGAGACCTTGTATGTGATGAGTTGGGTCGGTTTAGAGCTGGCTCTGATGGACTGTGATGTATGTTGCTCAGCCTGAAAATAAGTTGCAACATAGCATACTTCAGACAAGGAATGTGCATGTTTCCACTCTACTCAGTTTATGATTACAGGAAATCAGAAAGTAACTTTTTATAACTGAATTGGATAAAGCTACCACAAACAAATTATACTGAGAGAATTTAACATAAAAAACTTAAAAAAAAATCTGCAAGTGTGTAGTTATCAACTCCCCAACAAAAAGTGCCATGGCTAAAAGTGCAAGGAGGTACACGCCCACTTCTCCATACACCTTCGTGGCACACTGCTGAATTAAATATTGGGATAACTTTACTTTATCCTCATTTATTCCATCAATTCTTATATTTATAAAATTTGGATTTCTCTCGTATGTCTTCATTTCCTCTATGGTCTGAAAGGATGCATCTCACACCCCATCATGAAACATCTTTCTGCTCGTAGCAGTCTTTCCTCAACATCTTCTATTGTGTGAGATTTATTACCATTACATACAAGTGTCTTATACACTTTTATTTCCGCATGCCTATAAACTTATGATGGTTGGAAGCTGTGACTTGTAATTCCTTGCATTCTGACAAAATGTGCAATTTTTATATTCAAATTAGTTTATACTTAACAGGATAAACCATACCTTAAATAAATATGATCTGAAATGTAGCCAATAATACTTATATTAATAAGCATGATAAAAACTGCTACCAAAATCTTCTTCTCTTTACTAAGTAAATGAGCATTATAAAAATTTTAGTTTCAACCAGAGGCCCCTATCTTCAGCCAGCTGAATGTATTCCATATCTCCAAACTCTATTCCTTTAACACCCACTTGAATATCCCTTCACATTCATGCTGACAATCCACATCTGCTTATGAACTTGTCCACAGTCAACCTTGTATAAACAGGTCATCTCCTAAACATGCAACCTGAGGATAAACAAAGCAGTTGTGACAAGACACACTCAACTCTATGGGAAAATTACTTTAATATATCCTATTTTCACTGCACATGGTATTTTAAAGAAACACATCACCCACAAAACACTATATTTTAAACAAAAACTAAAACAAATTGTACATACTTGATAGGAAAATCCACTTCTGGAAATGACAGTGGGTCCCTGCAAGTGCTCGGCTTGCACAAACTCTTGTGCTTTGGACGCGGAGAACTGGAGGCCTGAGACGGTGGCTGTTCATTTGTAATAACAGCCTCAGTGGCCGGTGATGGTGGAGCCCTCACTGTCACTCCTGGTGGCAACTGACACAATGAAGTTTCCCTCACCTCCAGACTACTAAGGCTGTGGGTACTTGCTGACCCTTCTGGATCAGAGATTGGTGGCTGCAGAATCTGGGGCTGTGATGGATCTACAACATCGGTCAAACAACTACAGTGAAATCTCAATGCACAGTTCTTCAAATTAACCCTTCACCTCCACATTTTTCAAGCAATAACATACACTCCACACCCTTATTTTTTTGTAATACTGCATTACAGCCAATAACCTCTAATGCATTTTTTTGTTGTTTGTTGTTATTCTCTTCAAGCTAAACCTTTTGAACAAGCACAAAAATTTATAAGTGTGAGGAACACATAATGCCAATTTATTCAGCGTTGTTTGCAGAATGAACTGCAAACAAGTACACATAGTGTTGGTCCTGAAAGGGCCATGCTGGTGGCACACAGCAACCAGGTCACTCACTCTTTGTTCTTTCTTCTGTAAACGTTGTCCCTGTCCAAGCCATGAATGCATACAGGAGGAGCAGAAACATAGCTCTACTCTTTTCTTAACCTCACCATAAGATGGAGGTGAGTGGTCAACTTCATACCCTGACAAATTTACCCCCAGGAAAGAATACTGACACCCATTGAATAGGAGGCTGGGTGGGCCCCCAGAGCAAGTCTGAAGGATTTGGACAACATAAAAATGTCTTGCCCCTACCAGGATTTGAACACCATATCGTCCAGTCCACAGCAGTCACTATACTGACTAATCTATCCCACTCTGTTGGGACTGTGTTTAATAGCCAATATTTTGGGAGCAGTTACTAGTATAGATTCCTCTCACAGCCGTAGAACTAGTATACTTAACCATCTTCAAGCAGTATGCAGAATTTCAGGAAAACTGTCACTTGCTTTACTGTCAAGCAGATTCACCTTCAAAACATACTGAGATACCCAGCTACAAATCCTTCATCTTCAAGGACATATTTCCGAAGTTGAATATATCATCCTCATGGAGTGGTTTACAAAAACAAACTGCTTGGGCTGTCAAAATTACATTACCTACTGGCTTTTCTGCAGTATGAATTTATAAACACTACCCATTCACACTACTGTTTTCATGAAGTCTGTCTTTTTTTTACAGTCCCACTTCTGCTTGTACATGGTCTGCAAACGACTGTAATTTTTCTACTCTCATCCTGACCTTACACCATTCATTCTCCAAACACTTGGTAAAAGTGAAGAACATACCTGTATAGATAATAGAACTACGTTTTGCCATCATGGCCACTGCTTGCATTTGAAGCACATGACAAAACAATCTTCAAGATTGGTTTCAATATTTTTTGTTCAAATAAAATAGAATGAAATATATCTTTTGTGGGAGAATGATCATAACCATTATATAATGAGATGAGTCATATCAATAGCGCATTGTAATGGTGCTTAGTATAAACAGATCTCTGAAATAAGCCTGCTAATATGAGCAGTCAGCTCACTCAATTTCTACACCATGCACAGACACAAAAGACACTACACTGTGTGCATAGGACAAGACACGATGTGAGAACTTACCATCATCTAGTGGAGCAGGGAATGGATCGGGAGGAGGAGTGCGAGTAACTGAAACATAAAACAAACACAACTGCCAACATGCAACAAAGAAAAAGCTACGAGTGCTGACGCTGCACACAGATGATACACTTCACAATAACATTCATTAAAGGAATCCTAATTTGTATCTACCACAACAACCTTATGCATTTTAAATCAGAATAACTCCGGACATACACATCACATAAATAAATTGGAAGTGACGTACATGAAGGCACAATTAACAGTTACTTGTGTTACTTCAGATTCTGTATTAACTTTGGGAAGTTGCTTCAGTGCAAAATGTGAAATTGGTAAAACAAAGACAAGAGAGTTTCAGACATTTGATTTGAACTGTTTCTTGTAACATCCAAACACTTTGAATCTCACAAGCTCATTCACAAAAGTCACATAACAGAAGTGAAGTACATACAGTTACGTAGCTGTACACTTAAGCAACTTCCATGAACTGCACTGATATAACTCCCTTGCATCTGTGATGCTCTCCTTGCTAAATTGAGTATATCTGGATCAAAGTTTGCTCCAATTTCTTGATTGAAATGGTGAATACTCCACTTACAGCCAATGTGTTATTCATGACTCCTATGTAAAACATGCAGTTAACTTTCTGTATTCTTAATGTTTCCAGTGACTTACAGGATCTGAGGATATTCAACAGAAGTTTCACTAATCTTCTATGTCCTATTTAAAGAGACATTGCATGGTACAAGAAAACTATTAACTAGTTCCATTTTCTTGTACTGTGTATGTTCGAACATATTAAAAAACGAGTGCATTAGTCCTACACAAAAACTGTACAACTTACGTATATGCTTGAAATGTTATCAGGAGAATGGTAGAGCATGTTTACAAGTACCAAATAAATGCACAGGCTTCTGTAACTCTTCCTCTATGACAGACAGATGTGTGTGACTCAAATTCTAAATGTGGTTCAGTTGTAAATGCTGATAAAAGTTTGACAGAGTATGTAGCTAAAAATTGAAATGCACATTATGTAACTAATTTGTCTGTCCTACTTAACTTACATTACCTACAATAATTCTTTTAACTTTACAAGGAGATCACCTTGTGATACAAGGTTAGGCACTGCACTTCCATGCCAAACACCTGACAACTGCAACAAGCCAGATCTGGCAAAGCATTTCTGCATATATTTCCCTTCTCATACGGGTTTAGCAAAGATACAGGTTTGTGCATGTCAGGAATACAAAGTCCTATCACACTTTGGAACCCTTTAAGTTGCATGGCCTCTCTACTGGCCGCCGATGCCAACACCACCACCGTCATTGCCACCACCACCGCCGCCGCCACCACCACCACCACCACCACCACCTTACCATCACAAGATATGCCACTATTTTTGCTGAGATGGGAGGGGCCAGAAAGTTACAACAGATCCTAACTATGGCATTAGCAATATCAAATCTGACACTTCCCAAACAGAATTAACTCATGAAAATTCAAGAGATTCTTAAAATATCCCTTGTAAAATTTTATACAGCAAACTATCTGGCTTTGGAATAATAGTTATTGACCAAAATCCTTAAATGGATAGGCTAACAATCACATTTGTAGTGTAGTTCATTAACCTTGTACTGTGGTCAAGAGTCAGGCACACTAACAGTGGACAGGAAACATGTTACAGTCTAACAAGTAAAACCACAGGCAGCAACATACCATACAGTCAATAATCACAAACTTATTCAGTAGTCTACAGCAAGATAATGATAACATAAAAATATATATGTCTCCTCATTTCATGCAATTCAGAAAATTAAAACTGCCAGGTTTATATTTCTGAAAAACAATGCAGACTGCAGAAGTGCTGTTGGCACAGCCGATGTCCTATAGCAAAACTGGTGGGTTAGGGGAACTGTGACCACAGTCAGCAATTATCAAAAACCCACTAAGTTCCTTGTTTCATCACTGACCACTGAAAATGTTTAAAGGCACACTCTAAAAGATGTGTATAAAAATTTAATGGTAAATAATGCACTGCAATGGTAATCTGGAAGGTAAAACATTTGTTTCACATACCATTACAGCTCTGCCCCCCCCCAGAAAATGAGGATCTCCAGATGCAGAATACACTGATGCTTTTCTTTTGTTCCTGTTTAACTAAGCAGAATGTCATAATGACATCACAAAGAGTGGACGTATAGCTCCACACTTTATTAATCTTGACATCAGGAGGTGAGTGGTCAACTTCCTACCCTAACACATTACCACCAATGGATGGAAGGCTGGGAGGACCCCAGAATACCATTTATGAAAATATATGTCAAACAAGAATGAGACAAACCATGACTTCAGAAAATTACTGATCTTTAGTACTAATGTTTTCTGTGTGAATGACCTCTAAAAACTGCATATATGAGGGGTGATTGATTAGTAAGGTCTCCAATTGTATGAAATAAGTTTCTGACAATGTAAAATAATAACAGTGATATCAGAATAAAAGAAATTTATTTCTCTTACACATTGCACACTTATTTTTCAACATCGTCACCATTTATGGCTACACATTTTTTCAATCATTCTATTCATTTGTTCATTCCATCCATGAAGAAAGTTTCTGGTTGGCTGTTGATCCATTTGCGCACAGCTGCCTCAACTACGGCATCCGATGAAAAATGTTGACATTTTAACGTCTCCTTCAATTTTGGGAACAACCAGAAGTCTGACAGTGCCAAATCTGGGCTGTAAGGAGGGTGTGGAACCACTGTGAATTTCAGGCTTGTCATGGCATCCTGAGTTTGTGCGCTGCAATGTGGTCTTGCGTTGTCATGATGCAAAAGAAACGTGTTTCTTTCTGGCCTGATTCTGCGGATGTGTTGCTTGAGTGATCGTAAGGTTGCACAATACCTGTCAGAATTCACTGTCGATCCTTTAGTCAGAATTTCCGTATAAAGCACGTCCCTTGCATTCCAAAAGATGGTGAGCATGACTTTTTTGGCTGATGGAACAGTTTTGAATTTCTTTACATTCGGAGAACCTGGATTTGTCTCCAGTGGCAATATACTTGAAGAAATCATCCCCTTCGAGACGATATCAGTTAAGTTCTTGAGCAACAGTTTTCCTGTGTTCCTTCATGAGGTCAGTCAATTGTCTCGGGACACACCTGGCACAAAATTTTCTGTAGTTTAACATTTCAATGATATGGTGCACTCTTTCTTGACTAATACTGAGCTTTAGAGCAATGTCTCTCTGCTTAATTCGGCGATTTTTCTGGATCATTGCATCCACTCTGCACTGGTTCTGGTCACGAGTCACAGAAATGGGTTGTCCTGATCTGTGCTCATCCAAGACACTCATATCAGCTGCATAACAGCTTTTGGCACACCGGATCCTCTTGCGGACATTTTTCACATCCATACAACCATCGCCATAAACTGCTTTCATATGCCTATGTATTTCGATTGGCACGCAACCTTCTAGTGTCAAAAACTCTATCACCGATCACTGCTTTATATGAAAATCGGTTGAGGCACTCATTACTAATGAACACTACTGCTTAAGGGCTTCGAACATTGAACTGAAACTAAGCACGAATATACTACACTGTATCGACTACTGAACGCATGCATAAACGTTTCTTTCCTCCCACTACTAGTGACACCACACGGTAGGAGACCTTACTTATCAACCAACCTACGCAATTGAAACCATTGCTGACAGAGCTGCTACAGGCAAGGCACTGCTGCACATCATATATGCATATATAAACAGAGATAGCAAAGCCAAGAAGCACACAAAATGAATGTTCTACATCTATTATTAGAAACATTCAGTATACAGCATGCTACTTGGTACTGTTCATTATGCTACATGAAATTTACATGTGCTGCTAACTTACATGCAGCCACACAAATTCAATTCTACATACGTTTTCTGCTGGGCTGGAATATTGCCTGATAGTCCCCAACATTCTGAATATCAGCCATCGATTGTGATTCATCTTCTGGGTCCGTTCCTGACCTGTCAGATTCTTCGATGGTTTTTACATCTAACCTGAAATCATACACAGCAGAATTACCCAAATATAGAATATGAATATTTTTATAATGCATCATCTGAAAAATGGTGGAGGTTGCCTTACAATCATGTGCAAAGTTAAAATGCTCTGAATAAGCATTTTCTTGGAAACTGAAAAATATGTATGGGGTCATTTGAGATTTGGCTAAATAAAAAAAATTAAAAAAAAAAAAAAAGTCCCCCATAAATACCAATTTCAAACCATCCTTATCAAACACCCCCCACAAAAAAACCACTCCACCCCCTGAGGAAAAGACCCCAGTACCCCCAAAATGG
>Ga0123355_10011187_pt1 | contig 13813 bp, 10 predicted proteins | sample TergutEmb28metaG_3_FD_89872 | JGI IMG/M metagenome (GOLD analysis project Ga0123355, IMG submission 89872) | Embiratermes neotenicus P1 segment gut microbial communities from Petit-Saut dam, French Guiana - Emb289 P1 | ecosystem: Host-associated > Arthropoda: Insects > Digestive system > Gut ... | reverse complement strand
CGATCATCCTTCACATCAAGGGCATCATATTCCCGTGCTAAAATCGGCGTCAAAAATTTTAAAACATGCTCAAAGCCCAAATCCTCATAAATCGCCCCAACCAACGCTTCAAAAGCATCAGCCTTCAGGGATGCACGACTCCTGCCGCCCATTTTTTCTTCACCGCGACCCATCCGAACAAAAGCCGGCAAATCAATCTGATCAGCATATTTATCCAAAGCCTCCTCACGTACCAAAGCCGATCTGATACGCGTCATATTTCCTTCAGGTAATTCTGGTTTCATATCGAACAAATACTCCGAACAACATAATTGCAAAGCTGCATCACCTAAAAATTCAAGACGTTCATTATGGGGAAGTTTCGCAACATGCCGCTGCTCATTAGAATACGACGAATGCGTAATTGCCTCAAGATAAATACCTAAATCCTTAAATGCAATCCCTTCTTTTCTCAAAAATTTTTTTAAATTAGAATCGTACACACCTAACCCCTCCTCATCCATTTCTATAGTTTTTCCCCACTAACTCAACAGGAACCGCCAAAGCTTTAATCCTCTCTAGTATACGTGTCGCCTTAACCGGCTCATATTCATTCCGATTCGTTTGCTCATAATGAGATTGCAACTGTTCAAAATTGAAATTTGACGTAAAAAATGTCGGCAATTCATGCATCATCCGATGATTTAAAATTCGTCCTAAAATTTCATCACGCATCCAACTCGTAACAGACTCACTCCCAATATCATCAAGCATCAAAACTGGAACATCTTTTAACTTCTCAACAATCCCATTCCCTGCATTAGCGTCAGCACTAAAACTTGCCTTGATCTGGGCAATCAATTCTGGAAAATACACAACTGCGCAACCTACTCCACGCTTTGCAAGTTCATTGGCGATGGCACACATGGCATAAGTTTTACCTGAACCCATCGTACCATATAAAAATATTCCTTTTTTGTACACATCTTTTTGATAATGATTTACAAAATCAATCCCTAACCTAAATAATGTTTCGCGATTATCATCACTATACATCGTTTCAAAATTGGCACAAGCCATCGACTTAGGCATATGGAAAGTTTGAATATTATCCAAATGCTGCTGGCTCTTAAAATACTGACATGGCGTAAAGCCAAGTCTCAAGCGTCCAAGGTAGGGTTCAAGTGTAGGAAGATGTCCTTTAATAGGTTGGCTACAACTTAACAATCCTATACAATCATGACACTTTCTAGTACCCATTACAAACTCATCCAGTGAACTTATAAAGCTCGGCAACTTACTTATATCAATTTCAGATTCATACTTACTCAAAATAGCTATGACTTCAGGCTGTGACAACAACTCAGCATAAGCTTCATTAACACCTGAAATTTCATCAACTAAATCACTAAGCCTCTGCATTTCCTACACCTCCACTGATAAACTCACGTTTCATTTGCTCAATGCGCTCCTTGGTAGCAGCATCATTTGTGGTTGCATTATCATACGATTTCCCCAACCATTCTGGAATCGGTTCAACACGCGTCACATGCTTCAAATGACGAGGTTGGTTTGCAATCGGCTTTTGCTTCCCTTTCTGATAATCACTACTTTTTACTAATGATTTCGTCACCTTATCCATCGCCGCCTGAGTCGTATTAACACTTTGACGTTGCCACTGTCCAGCAATCTTCTCAATTAACTGCTTCGGTAAATTCCCATCCGTATAATTAAGCACATAATCAACCATTACATTCACGACACCTGCAGGCAGCCCTTGATCAACATACAACCACTCAACCAACTTCACATCAGCCGGCACAGGCGGTTTTCCACCCGACTTAAATCGTAAAAAATCAATCGGACTCTGCTCTAAAAACGTAATAATTCCTTCTTTCGACCCATCTAACACAGCTTGCCCAGCTTTAACTAGTTCGTCCTTAACAATAACCTGCACATTCTCACCCTTACTCATTAACTGAAACTGCGTACGAGCCAAAGACTTCATCTTTACAAAATCAACAGTTCCATCGGGAGTAAATGCATCAAATACAAGACGCGCTAATTCATGAACATCAAACTTATACAAGAAAGCAAACTCATTTAAAATCTTCAATAAATCAAACGACATTATTTCCTGGGAAATGCCCTTTTTCGCCAAAATAGAGCTTAAAACCGACGAGTCAAAAACAGTTGCAAGTTCAATTCCCTGCCTCACCCTACTCATAGAACTATCATATTGTAGATTCTGATCAATTCTACTTAATGCCCTAACATCAAACACTTCATCAAAACGTTTAGTTGTTTTATCACCAACAACAGAACCATCCTCAGGAATCAACATCTTTTTCAAAGCATTAAAATCTTGCACACCAATCTTAACATACAAAAACGCACGCATAATAGCATCACTAAAAAACTGCTTAACAGATAACGGTTGTTTTAACACATACGTCACCAACTCATCAGACTTATAAACATCAAGCAAGCCAGCAGCCTCTAAATAATATCTAGTTTCAACCAAATGATCCATACTACCGCCCGTAATCTGTAGCAACAAATGATGCCTTTTTCGACTATTCATAGGTAAAGTCAAAAAGAGAAAATACAACGAAAAAGCATCAACACCAATGAGCGGTTGATACAACAAAGTCAAAGATTGAAGATCAGTAGGCGACAAAAAAACATCTCCTAAAACCTTAAAATTAAAATTAGGCTTCATTAACTCCATAACGATGCACCCTTATTTCGGTTGCGTATGCTTCTTCATTGTATTAAAGAACTTCTCAGCAACCTTTTTCCCCGGCGTAAGTAGCGGTGTCATCACCACAAGATCAATCGCCGTTTCCATAATCGTAATACTAAACGCCGTTATAATAATCTCAACATTACCACGTTTTAACAAAAATTCCTTATGATCATTATTATGACTCTTAACCTCCATACTCATTGCCTTTGCCGACTCATAAACAGCAGCCTTAACCTGATCATATGTATTCCTATAATAAGCCGTACCAGGTGTCGTCTGATCACTCGTCTCAAACCTCGTCAACTTTTCAAACATAACAAATCACCTTACCTTAAATTTTCCCCTGAAAACTCATTTCTCAAGAACCTCTATCTCCCCCAAAAACTTATCAACATGCTCTTCCAACTCTCGTATTTCACCACTATTATCAATCACAAAATCCGCTCGTGCAACCTTCTCACACATAGGCATCTGCGAGCGAATCCTCTCCTGCGCCTCCTCCTCTATCAACCCATCACGCATCTTCAGACGTAAGAGCTGCACCTCTTCCGACGCTTTGATAACCAGATTAACATCCGTCATATCATCAAACCCCGCTTCGAACAAAAGCGGCACATCTAAAAACAGTACTAAAGCCTTCGAGCACTGGATTCTCCGCTGAAATTCCGCACGTACAGCCGGATGAACAATCGCATCAAGCTTCCCACGAGCATCCGCATTATTGAAGATTAGCTTACCAAGTTCTCCTCGGTTTAGGTTGCCATCATGATGTAAAACTGTCGATCCAAAAGCATTTATAATTTGCAATAAAAGTGGACTGCCGGCTGCTTGTAATTCATGTACAATGGCATCGGCATCTATAATCTCATATCCGCGTGCTTCTAACATCTTCGATACAGTACTTTTCCCTGTAGCAATTCCACCCGTTAAACCAATAATTTTCATAATCGCAAATCAACCTTTTTTCGTGAACTTGATGAAAACATCTCTTCAATATAATAACACAAAAGGACTAGTTTTAGCTAGCCCTAGTTTCCAAAAAGTAAAATTTTAAGAAGCTAAAATCTTTAAAATCATGATCCATTTATTGAATCACGACTCTAACAGCTATTCGATTCCATCAATTGTTCGATTTCGTGCTCAGATAATAAACCCTTTTCAAAGTACAAATTAAGAAAATTTTATACTCACTAATGAAAAGTGAAATAAAACCACACTACTCCTCTGGCTGACAAACCCCACAAAAATACGTCCCACGACCACCGACCTTTATCTTCAAAATCATGGCACGACATCGCGGACAAGGCTCATCTTTCTTCGTATGAACTTGAAGAAAATTTTGAAATTCACCAGCTGACCCATGATAAGACGCAAACGTCCGAATCGTTGTTCCCTTGTGCTGGATCGCCCGACTTAAAATCTCCCTTGTATAATGCACCACCTTTTCCACTTCTTCCCGAGTTAAATCACAACTTCTCTTCATCGGATGGATACTTGCTGCAAACAAAACCTCATCAACATAAATATTTCCAAGACCCGCCACAACCCGCTGCGACAACAACATCGACTTAATCGGCATCTTTTTCCCTTTGAAAAGAACCATCACAGTATCAACATTAAAATCAGCATCCCACGGCTCAGGACCTAGCCCAGAAAAGACGTGAGTTGATTCAAGCGAGACCTTTTTTTCATATAAATGAAAAGTTCCGAACTTGCGCACATCTTCATAGCTTAACTTCATCCCACTACAAAGCAAAAACTCAGCATGAACATGCTTTACACGTAAGCCCTCATCATCTCCATAGAAAAACTTACCTTCCATGCGAAGATGCGACAATAAATGATAATCATCCAACTCAAAAATCAAATATTTTCCACGACGCTTAATATCGACAAATTTTTGACCGATCATCTTATCTCTAAAATCAGCAACATCACTCGTCTTAATCATTTTATCATGATGAACAAGCACATCTTTAACCTCAAGTGCAATTATTTTTGATTTCAAAGCTTCTTTGACTGTCTCTACTTCTGGCAGTTCTGGCACAATCATCAACTCCTAACGCCATATCTCTATACATTCTTTTGCTCCGAAAGACAAAAGCAGAATTGATTTACTAATCGTTATCATCTCCGCTATCAAGCATATTTTCAACATCAAGCCCACGCCCAATATAGGTTTTGTTGCCTACTACTTCTATGTTTTCACCAAGTTTAGGCGGTGTCCTTGATATTACTTCGCAAAACTCTCTATAAGCAGCCGAATCCTGTGCCTTTATATTTGTGAACGCAATCGGCAGACTTATGGCTAATAAAGAACTTGCGGCTGATTGAAGCTGAAAATGAATGTGAGGCGCAGTAGATGTTCCGGAATTTCCACACTTGGCAATCACTTCGCCTTGTTTCACTTTATCGCCAACTTTTACAGCAATGCTTTTTGGCATAAGGTGTGCAGTTAAGCTGTATTCGCTATCGTTATGTTTGATAACAATATGATTTCCCCGTTGCTCCCATGTGTCGCAATACGTCTTTTGTCCATTGGTGCGGCTGTCGGGGTGATTATTCCTTACCTTTACAACCACACCGTCTGCAATAGCAACAATATCTTTGCCGTAACAAGGGTATTCCTCAACCTTTGTTGGTAGTGTCCAATCGACTGTATCGTCCTCGTCCTCATCTTCAAAGATTGCAAAATCATAAGCATAACGCTCTGAACCACCTGCCCACGAATGGAACTGTTCTTTTGTAAATCCACCGTTGCTCACCGTCCACTTCCCTGTAAATGGTAGAATATAATCGTTTTTGTTGGTGTAGCTTTCTTTGGTCGGCAACTTAAAACCAGTTCGGAAAAGCATATAAATCATTGGGATAGCATCGAGAATTAGCGGAGATAAGGCTTGCAACAAAACCACCCACGCTAAAACATTCACAGCTTGTCTCCAAATCACTGGCACATCGAGTATATTGCCGTCCAAAAAATCAACTATTATTACAATAAAAAACAAACCAAACGCCCTATATAAAGCATAACTGGGATATATCAAAAAACCTTTAATTTTCTTCATTTTCATTCTCCTCATTTTCAAGCACTTCAATAGCTTTTTCTATCCACTCAAGCCTTGCTTTACGTATAATCTCCCCATGCAATGCTACCAACTTCCAATATTTCATCACCTTTGAACCGAGAACGGCTTCATCTTCTGCAATTGTTTTATTGATATCGACAGTGCTTTGCATAAAGGAAAGGTATTGATTTCTGAAATTATGTAGCATTTCTAACGCCAATTCATCACTCGCTTCACCCATAAAAGCAAAACGCATTAAAAATGGGTTTTTTCCCTGCATAAATTTCTTAACACCATCTTGAGATGTTGATAACCAATTTAATAATTCTTCTTTTCCTTTTGGCGTAATGGAATAAACTCGCTTATTCGGCTTTTCAGTCTGCATAATACGCTCGCTAATGAGCCAACCTTTTTTTTCCATCGTATCAAGCTCTTTGTATATATGTTGTGGCGTAGCGTGCCAAAAGTACGCAAGTGATTGGTTAAATTCTTTAACCATCTCATACCCCGTCATTGGCTCGTAGTTTATAAGTCCAAGCAACCCATGCTTTAAGGACATAATTTTATTCTCCTTTCTGAATACTCAATAATTTGATTATACAACAAAAAGAATAAAAAGTCAAGCGAAAATTTAAAGCCGATTATTACGGATTTTTAACAACTGCTTTTGATACAACCGCTTTGACCTGTACCATCAGTTGAAATTTCAAGGCTATCTATTTTCAACAAAACAATTATTTTTAATCATCGCTCATCAGTTGCGAGCGGGTCAAATAGGGGTTGAAGATTTTCATGCTCAAAGTTTTCAAGATTTCAGCAGTTGAGAAAGATCGCCATCATATACCATAAAACTAGCGGAATTAAAAAATTACCTTGTATTTCACAAAGCAATCTCTTGTTATATATCGTCAAAACTGTATTTCCTTCTCTTTTTTCGACAATTCGCTGACTAAACTAATCACGCTGACCACGACCACGTCGGCGCTTTGCAATTAATGCAAATGATATTGCCCCACCGATTAACACCAAACCGACCACTATAAACAAAATAGTACCAACACCACCGGTTTGAGGTAGAGTAACGCCACCTTCTACTCCATTTACAGTAGATGCTGTTACACTAAATGTAAACAGTCCAATTTTTTTCATTATTTTGTTTATCATTTCCCAATTCTCCTCTTTAACTTTATACTCTAGCATGCCTTAAATCTACAATTTTTATTCATCATCCATAAATTCTTCGACGTCTTCTGACAAGTAAAAGCATACAACTTACGGCAAGCATTATCCACAGCCCTGTCAGTATTAGTTTTTGGTTGATATCAATCCCACCTAATATCGGTAATCTAAATCCAGTGGTGTTGCCAACAAAATATATCCCTTCATCAATCCGAAATACAGGTGTTAAATCATTCTCGGCTGTAACGGTTGCTTCTCCCTCAGAATCAATTTCAATTAACCAATGACCTCGTGAAATTTCATGTCCAAATAACCCATTAACTTCAGCTAATCTGTAAGTTCCATTTAATGTCAATGGCATAAATTCCACATATCCATCTTGATCACTTTCCTGTGTATCAACCAAAACCCAATCCCCCTCCTCATAGTGGGATATCTCAAATATAGCGCCTTCTAAAAATGTTGCATGTTCAAAATCTGAATACAACAACTCATCCATTTTAAAGAAGCTAAAACTAGCAAAATTTCTAATCGGATAATCAATATCATAATTATTAAGAATATGTATATCCGGAACACTACCCACAAGCGTTATTGGGATATGGTCATTAATTACCTCTGGATTAGCAGGTCCAAATGCTGGGAATTTTGCTGTATTCTCCGCAAGGGTCATCTCAGGAGACAGAATCAGATTATCATACGCATCTGGAGCAATTAACTCCTTATATTCATACCTTTCCGAAAAAAGACCACCACCACTTTCAGTTGCATGGTTGCGGGTAATCGCACCACCATTTCCAACAAAATAAGCAGCTTCATCTACATACACACCCCCGCCATTAGTAGCTCGATTACCTCTAATCACACCAGCCATCATGCTAAAATCAGTTTGATTAATTAAATATGCACCGCCACCATCCCCATCATGGGCAATATTCTTTTCAATAGAACCACCATTTAATACGACTGTACTATTATTGGCAACTAAACCACCTCCAAGCTTGGCTTCATTGTAAGAGATATCTACCTTCTCGCTCGTTGTTAGTACTGAAGCATTCTCAACCCATAAGCCACCTCCTGAACCACTTGTGTTATGCCTAAGAGAACTATTATCGTTTAGGGTCACAATTCCAGTATCAGGCATAGTTGCAGCTAGCTCAGGGGTATATTGTAGCCGAACGCCACCTCCTGAACCACTTGCTGTATTGTAACTGACAGTACTACTTCCAGATATATTCAGATTGGCATTTTCAATCCAAAGACCACCGCCATCTCCAGATGGGGCATCATTCTCATTAATGGTATTATCGCCATTTAATGTTACAGTTCTTACACCAATCGTTCCTACTGGAGAAAAATGTAGACCACCGCCATCTCCATTTTGAGTTTCATTGCTAGTTAAACTACTATTATTCATAACAAAATTTGCGCAACGATCAATCCAAATACTTGCGCCATTTCCATAAGATATATTATCGTTAAGAGAACTATTATCCATCGTAAATGTACCCGTCGCATTTATCATTCCCGCAGGTGTTTCGACGAAGATGCCGCCACCTGAGCCTGTTTTAGCTGTATTATCATCGATCTCTGCATTAGTTATACCATTAAATATAACATTTTCAGCTATGAAGATGCCGCCCCCATTCACTTCTGCTTCATTATTGATAACTGACCTAGGATTAGCTGGATCTAGAGTCATATTAAAGGTTGGTGTAGGCGTCGTCCCTCCAGTAGTCGAAAGTGTCATATATAATCCACCACCATCAACTCCCGCACGATTATTATCAACGGAACCACCATTCATTTCCATGATGACATGATGTGTCCCGCTTCCGGTAATATTACTATCAGGTCTGTGATACACGCCACCGCCTGAGACTTGAGCAATACCATCACGAATCATCCCATCGTTAATACGGAAGGTACTGTTATTTGTACGCATAAATCCAGCTGCCGCAGTAAAGCTTGGTTCAAATCGAATGCCACCACCATTTGTTCGATTACCACCCATAATTATCCCATCATTCATTATAAAATTTAATGTATTTGCACGAATACTATTGGTAATAGTACCTGCTGAATTACCACCTATTGTGGATAAATGCGGTGTGAAATCTATACCACCGTTGATGATCCCATTATTCATAGTAAAGTTCAGTGTATTGGTACGGATACTGTTATTTACTACCGCGGTTCCTCCTGCTGACGAAGTAAGAGAGCCACCAAATACTAATCCATGCTCAATTGCTGCATGATCTGCCATCGTAAAATTAAACGTATTAGCACGTCCAGCGGTTGTAGCAGCACCCGGGATATTTAGTGAAGGAGCTATATTTATCGCATCTACCTTTGCATTACCTTCCAAGTTAAAGGTGAGTGTTTGGCTAATATTTCCTGCTGTTCCATCTTTTGTATGCGTGATGCTAGGTACATAATTAACTTCATCAACGACTGCATCACCAGAAATCGTAAATGTATTCGTGAGGTTAGAAGCAATTGTCCCCGAAATCGTATTATTTACGACTGGGGCAAAATGTACACCTAAGAAATGATTTGCTGTATTATCACGAATTTCACCACCAGTCATATTGAACACAGGAACAGCCGCGACAGTCGCAGCAGCCTCTAAATCAACTACTCTTGTTATCGCAATCGCGCCACCATTACCACCCGCTGTATTGTCATGGATGATACCACCATGAATATTTAAATTCATCGCAGTTGCCCCTGCAATTACAGCGATTGCCCCACCATCTTCCATAGCTGTATTACCACTTATTTCTCCTTCGTTAAATACGATGATCCCACCATCATACATCGCAATCGCACCACCATGATTCAATGTTTCATTATCATTCATAACAATTGGACCGCTATTATTTGTCATACTGAATATAGAACCTGGACTCACGTACACACCGCCGCCACCAGAAGTCCCAGAACTAGCTTCCGAAACATTCTCACTGATTTCTCCGCCATGCATATAAAAGGTTCCTCTAACATGAACGCCTCCTCCTCCACTGTTTGCACCCGCTGGATTGGTTGAACCTGTATCGTTTTCAGTAATGGCTCCGTCATTCATGATAAATGTTGCTCCTGGTAAAACATATACACCACCGCCACCACGATGATTAACATGCACACTTGTTCCTGTAGCATCGTTGTTATGGGCGGTATTTCCATGAATTTCTCCACCGTGCATGGTAAGGGTTCCTGCGGCGACAAAGATACCACCACCACTTCCTCCGTTATATGCAGTTGCAACCTCCTTTCCTTCCAAAGTAGCTCCTAATGCATTGTTAGCCCTGATTTCTCCTGCATGCATAGTAACTGTTCCACCACGCATCACAATCCCTCCACCTGCTCCCCTTGCCCTATTGTAAGCAATATAAAAATCAGAAGCAAGTGCTGTATCTCTCGCGATTCCCACCGGCGCGTCTTCTGGTCGATGAAAAATCAAGATGCCGTTTTGATGATTATTAATGCCACCACCTTGACGACCATTATTACGCGTGATCGTTCCACCATACATATTCATTCTACCGAAAGACTCTATACCACCACCATCTCCACTAGCAAAGCTAGCTGTATTACTATCAATACTCCCACCATACATATTAAAAGTAGTATTATGACCAATGCTAACAGCGCCGCCACCACGACCACCTTGGAGTACCCCGGTTTCATTTCTGAATGCCGATTCATTATCATAGATAAGACCACCATACATATTAAAAGTACTTGCCGAAGCAATGCCCGCCGCAGTATCTACTGCTGCAGTACCTTGTCCAACCGTATAGACTCCCCCACCAATAGAGCTACCAGTATTACCAGCAATGGTCCCACCATAAAGATGAAAGATCCCTGCATTAAAAACGCCGCCACCACCATTCGCATCATAATTAGGCGAGCCCTCCGTCGTCGTGTAAGAATCGCCACTTGTAAAGTTATCTATAATTTCGCCACCATACATATTAAACTGGGCTTTTCCAGTGGCTGATGTACTTCCTTGTATCCATACACCACCACCTTGCACAGTTCCCGCGCCATTATCGGTATTAACCGCGACGTTTTTATAAATTCTACCGCCAAACATTTCAAACAAGCCACCAGTATTAACCACAACACCACCACCTTGGAGAATTGCCGATCCTGACCCTGATACGCGATTTCCTTCTATATTTCCACCACTTAAAATAAAGGTTCCTGTGTCATCGATAATAACCCCACCGCCAGGATGGAGGTTAATCAAATTTCGTGTTAAGATGATCCCGCTTCCTATTGTCAGCGTCCCATTCCCTGCCACCATAAAATGACGAGGTCCCGCAGCAGTAGCAGTATTACCTGAAAGAAGACTCGCCCCATTCTCTGATTGAATAACAATATTTCTTCCCTCTTGAACCAATCTACCATTTGTGACACTTGGATCGCCAGTTAAATTAATATCAGCTTCAACATTAATGACGAAAGGTACATTTGCGTTAATGGGTGCTTCAGTCAAAGCTGTTGTAAGTTGGGCTTCTGTTTCTACCGATACATCTACATTTGATTCAAGGTTAAATAGATCAACCTCCTCTTCAGGGGCTTCCTCTAGATCTAACGCTTCATCTATTTCTAATTCAAGAGCTTCGTCAACATCTAGCTCCGAAACACCAGCTTCGTCACCATACGCTTCATCTATTTCTTCTGCTAGTACCGAGCTAAGTAAACCAAGCATAAAAAAACTCACAGTCAACACGAAAAGAATTAATTTTAACTTCTTCACTTATCCGCACACTCCTTTAGTAATCAAAAATGATTCATATACTAAATCATGCGCAATTTGGCGATAATTGATACATTTTGTTCATGAAAAAATACGACAACCTGGCACAATAAAGTCCTAAGTTATCGCATATTATCATCCAGTTTTACTCCATAATTGCAAAACTTTTAATCCACATAATACTGCGCTTGCGCATGCCACAATTCATGATATTTTCCATCGACTTCCGCAACCAATTCATCATGATTCCCTTGCTGAATCAGCTCTCCTTCATCAAAAACAACAATATCCTGACAAAAACGACACGATGACAAGCGATGCGAAATAAAAATCGCAGTCTTACCTTCCGTAATCTCATTCATCCGACTATAAACCTCATGTTCAGCAATTGGATCAAGGGCAGCTGTCGGTTCATCTAAAATAATAAATGCCGCATCCTTATAAAGCGCCCGAGCAAGGGCAATCTTCTGCGCCTCGCCACCTGAAACCTCGACCCCTTTATCATCGAAATCCTTATATAGATTCGTTTCAAGCCCATATTCCCATGTAGCAAGACGTTCACCAAATCCAGCACCTTCTAAACACTCACGAGCGAACACCTTATCATAATCCACACCTGCTGCAACATTCTCACCTAGCCCAAACGCCAACAACTTAAAATCCTGAAACACCACCGAAAAGATATCCATATACTCATGATAATCATATTTCCGAATATCAATCCCATTCAACAATATCTCCCCCTCAGTCGGATCATACAACCGACAAAGCAACTTAATAAAAGTCGTCTTCCCACTCCCATTCTCCCCCACAATCGCCAACCGCTCCCCCACCCTAAATGAAAGCGTTACATCTTTCAAAGCATAAGTATCAACCGTCGGATACTTAAACGACACCTTGCGGAACTCGATTTCATACTTATTATCTTCTCTTTTTTCTACCGTCAAACTCCCCTGATACATATGGTTAGGCTCATCTAAATATTCAAATGTTGTGCGTAAAAATTCTGCATTATTCTTTAATTCACCCAGCGCTTCAACCAAAGTCGATATCCCTTTGGATAAAGCGGTGATTGATGCTATATATTGCGTCGCTAAACCGATACCAAACGCACCCGCCCATGCTTTAAGACCCACAACCAGATAGACAATTCCGATAAAAGCTTGCGTAACAGCCTCTGATAATGTCATAATGACGCTTGCCCAGCCAAAAACCCAATCCTTTCCCAGTCCGCGATCAGAAAATCTTCCCGCTCTTTTCCTTACCTCATTAATCATCTTATTCTGTTGATACATGCGCACATCCAGTCGCTTAGCTGAATCAGTCATTGTATGGATATAGTTAAAATAACGGTTAATAAATTTCATTTCACCAGCGAATTTGACTGACCGATTTTCGGCTTTACTGGTTAATACTGGGGCAAGAAAAATCGCAACTAACATGATGAATATGATCAAACCTGTAGATAAAGGGCTGTTTAGAATCGTTAGTCGCCCCGCTTCTTCTGGAACAGTCGCTGTAAAAAAACCAGCTGTCAATGTAATACCACCAATTGATATTACCAACCCTCTCGTGACTGACTCAAAAATATGCACCAATCTGAGTAATCCCCAACTTTGCCACATTGTATTCTGGGTAATTTGTGATCGCAGATCTTGAATCCGACTATCATCCACTGACATAAAATCCATCGAGAGCATTTTTTTATTTAGTATCGCTTCTTGTCGACGCCAAATTGTTGACATATAAGTGCTTTTCCACCTATTCAAAATCGCAATCAACAACCCCAATATCAGTGCTGAGGCAAGTGTCATCAAAACTAAATTTCGTAATGCAACACGATTTTGCATTCCTGCAATCTCATCAATGATTCGGGATGTAAAGAAAATCGCTACATAAGGTGTTATTCCCAAAACAGTGTTATGAAGTAACACTGAAATGAAAATTGCTGGATTTTCTTGCCACCAAATTTTATACCCACGCATCGTTAAAATTCGCGCCTCTTTAAGCGTTAGTTTTGTTTCCTTAGCCATGATCATTCACCTCACTCATAACCTCATCTTGGTAATACTT
>Ga0123355_10011186_pt1 | contig 13814 bp, 18 predicted proteins | sample TergutEmb28metaG_3_FD_89872 | JGI IMG/M metagenome (GOLD analysis project Ga0123355, IMG submission 89872) | Embiratermes neotenicus P1 segment gut microbial communities from Petit-Saut dam, French Guiana - Emb289 P1 | ecosystem: Host-associated > Arthropoda: Insects > Digestive system > Gut ... | reverse complement strand
GATCGCCTTTGATGATTTTGATAAAAGCTTTCAAATCCAGTCATATCAAGGCCTTAAGCACAATTATACTGTCGTATTCTTCAAAGATTTTACATCCTCCGCCTTAAGTACAGTTGCTAAAATAGCTATGGCTTTATCGTAGTCGTCGATGTATGAACTTCGCTCTTTCAATTGCATCTCGCTTTTTAGCATGTTAAATCCAAATTTATGATACATCAGTACTGCCCTATGGCTAGTAGTCTGTGTACTTAGCCATATCGGCTGATTTGGCAAAAGATTAGCACATACATTAATTGCTTTTTGAGATACCGATTTACCCAATCCCAAGCCCTGATACTTTGGGCATACTGCTATCCAATGTAAGCGGCTTTTAATTTCTGCAGCACTAAGCCATCCCATGGCAGTAGCGATTGGAAGCCCGTCTTCATTTAAAATAAAGATGCAGCGTTTTTTCAAATCCTCCATACGTGCTCCAAATTCGTTTAAAAAGTGTTTGCGAGCATCAGCCTCTGAATCAAACTCTTTTACCGAGGCTTCTATCCTACACCAGTGCGCGATATCCTCTTCGTCTTCAAAGAGGCGAAAGCTAAAGCCTTTTGGCAGGCTTGCTTCTGGTGTTGCCATCGCTTTGCCGGCATCAAGTATCATCACAATTTCTTTATATTCTACTGATTCGTCTATCATTCTAAATCCCCCTGTTATAAAAAACAAGACACCTAGTAAAGTGTCTTGAATGTATGATTTATCGCATCCGGTGCGAGTCGAACGCACGACCTACCGCAACGGGACAAATACTTTCAAAACTACAGAATTAAACGTAAAACATTGATTATTACTGGGTTTTTACTTGATTTCTATCTAAAACTATCAAGTCTTATCAAAAACTTTGGTGTTAAAATGGTGTTAAAATTTTAAGGTTTACAAAAAAGTATAACCAACGTATAATAGTGATAGAATAATAGCGGGGAACAGCGTCAACTGCTCCCCTAACACAACCGCTAAAAAGACGGCGGGACAGCTTCAGAGTATATTTCTAAAAGAAAAATAGCCGATTCAGTCCACAAACTTTGGTCGGCTATTTTTTCATGTTTTTAACGATATCTATTACCAAATCAATTAGCGCAACAATAAATCTCGCAGTTGCCAGCATAATCATAATGGCCTCAAAAACCGTCAAGGTATCACCTCCCTTTGGGTGACGCGGGTAAACACTCTACCCTCCCTTCGAGAAGCATCCCTAAAACGTGAATAAATTCGTACCGTCCATCGCTCTGTGCTAGGACTAGTATACGATATTAATCATTATTTGTCGAGAATCCTATCTTTAATAATTTAAGATTCTTTTCGCTTTTTACGGTTCTTTAACTGAGTTTCCTTTTTTGCTTTCAATAAATGATAGTCATGTAATAAATTACCATATAAATCTTCTGCTACTTCCCCATCTTCACCTACAAATAAAAGCACTCCACCCTGATGAGCCCTATTGTCACTTATCCCTGACAAAAAATCCGAAACATCATCAATGAAACCAGAATCTACTTTATCATCATAAACCGCTGATGATGCCACGGCATTAATCGCCCGGCGTTGCACACATTTTTTATCCATTTCATAAGCATAATCCCGCAATAGCTTCTCATTGGCTTTTATGCCATCTAGCTTAGTGTTACGTAATCTATTCCACCAGTCTATATACTGTAAGTTTCCGTCATTATCTTTCCCTTTATGAAACGTCAAAGTTTTGCTAGTAAGATAATCTAGGAAAATAGATCTATTATCAAGAATTTTATATAAACGCTCTAAAGCTTTTGGAATGTTGCGAGGTGTATGCTTAAATCCATCTATAAAAGAATCGCTATAATAATAGAATTTGCGTTTCGTCTCATATTCTATATTTACAACTGCTGTAGTTTTTGGCGTATATTCGTCTGCTAATCGCTTAAAATCGGCTAAAGTTGTGTTTTTGTTTTCTATTGCAGATTGATATATAACTCTGTATTTTCTATTTACCCCATGCTCTATATAAAAAGCAATCCGGGCTTTTGATAGATAATCCATATTTTTGTGTGTAAAGGCATATTCCATACACCACTTGTCATAATAGGATATTAGCCCATTATCATACCAAATCTTGAAGAAAAAATTTTTATAACCCATTTCTATAACTTCTTTAACTTTGTCATATACTCTAGCTCGTACATTATTGCTCTGTTTTCTTCCGAAACATACATAGTCTTTGTGCAAGATAGTACCGTCTTTTACATGCTCCAAATCTGCTGTATATGTGGCGTGTTCCAAGTTTGTATGCAAGTTTTTTACCCTGCTGCTTGTTTCTTTAAAAATCTTGCTAGGGCTTGATATTGCATTAGTGTGATAGCAGTAATCTATGCGACTCTCCCTGCAGTTTTCAATTAAACAATCGTAATCGTCTAACAAAGCGTTTACTTTGCTAAATGCCTCTGTCATTATTTCCTCAACGCCTCTAGTCCATAATCCCATTGCACGAAGTTGAATTACTATTCTTGGAGTATCATCATTAGGAAGCGTGCTACATATGAAAATATCGTATAAATCTGGCTCAGAAAGACAAAAGCGGTAAAAACTATAGCTTTTGATTGTCATTAGTAGACCATGAGCAAAGTCTACTGGTTCGTGTTTCCTCAAACATTCATCTTTTTTATCTTCTAGCTTTTTTATTAAGCTTGCCAAAGGGCTATCTGACGTGATAGACTTAACATCATCAAGAACAAACACAGAAAAATACAGATTATCTATGGTTGGCAAAAATTTTGAACGCTTTAAACTAAAATATTCTTTTTGTTTTTCTTTCGATAGTTCTTGATAAAATTTACTTCTTTGAGTTTCTATTAAAATACTCATAAGCATCATCCTATGGTTTTGTGTTCAAATGGCTGTTTGAACACAAAATTTTTTTGTATAGAATCCTATTTATTCAAGGCTTCGTAGATGTTTTTCTCTGTTTTTTCGTGGGACGGGTGTACATGCCTGTCCTTTAAGCCTTAACCATCCGATTTACAGCGTTTAACCCCTATATTTTCCATGCGAAAACACGGCTCTGACGGCGGGCAAGCCGCCGCCCAGAGGCCGTGACTTGCCTGCATTACATTGACATTATTTTTGTGTTACATCCGAGGCAAGCCCGACATAGTTTAAACCTTTCAAATAATCTAACCGCTGGAATGAATCATACCGACTCCTCAGATAATCAGTTTGAATAAACTTTTCTTTACGTAAAGGTTTTATTTTCATTTTTCGTTCTATAGATTTGCTTTCTATGCGAGCCTCGTAAAACTCTCTTTTATAATGGCGACTTGTTGTTAATCGTCCAAAATAGGTTTTACATTCCACTACACGAACAGTTAGATTACGGAAATTATTATCTACAGCTGTAAACGTTTGAGTTGTGTATATAACCTGTTTGCCGTTACCTTTGCGATTTTGTGTTAATTCATGTACAAGGCGCATAGGAAACTTTCTGTACTCTCTGCTGTTAAACTCGTTCTGTAGTTCATCCCAAGCAAATATGACTGGCTTATCATATTCTGGTAACAACATATCCCACCCGGTTAGATGTGCATCTTCTCCGGCATAATAAAAGTTTGTAATAATTATTATCTGGTCACCATACAAGCGGCGTTGTTCATCCAGATAGTGAACCAATGACATTGTTTTTCCTGCTCCCGGTAAACCTACAAAACACCAAATACCATATAAATGAACTTTTTTATCACGGCGACGGCGTATTGCTCTGACTATATCAATCAGCACCCAAATTCCTACAGCTGTAACCAACACAAAAAACTTAATTATAGGCAAATTAAACAATGGAAATCGCTCATAAAAAGGTACTGGCTTAACTCCATTTGGATATTCTCTAGTCTTTCTTCTGAATCTAAAATCTGATTTTTTGGGCATACGTAATCTAGGTCTACGAAGTTTTGGCATCCTCGGCCTTGATATTTTTAATTTTAAATAATTAAGTAATCGTCTCATTAATTCACCCCAGGAAACTTTCTATAACCCCACTCTATAATAGCCCATGTCATTTGTACCCCAAGCCAGAAAAGCATATTTCCTATAAATATCATAAATAGCGAAAATGGAAATATTAAAAATCCATAAGCTAAAATATCAATAAATCCCGTTATGTCAACGCCGGATAATGGGTCAAGATGCGACATATCCGGCAGTAAATTTAGTAATAAATTTAATACCCAAAATAATGGCGTTAATACCAACTCAATAATCATTGAATAAGCTCCCTGCTAATTACGGTTAGAACCTTGATTAAAGGTAGTTCCTCTAATCAAAAACATTATCTGCCTGTAGTTATAGTACACTAGCAGTATCGTATATAGCCCTGCTACGAGCATTCTAAGATTATACAAATGTGGCTCTATATGCCGACCTATATCAAGTTGAAACTGCTGACCGTCTATTTCGTATGTAATATCAAATATAGATGCATCCCCATCCAGCGTCCCCGACACATCTCGTAAACGCCCGATAGTATCTATATAGGTTTGAAACGGTAGTTTTTCTCGTAATCGTCCGTCTAATCTATCAAACTGATATTCCCAAAATTCTTCACGAGGTACAAAGATATGTATAATAAAGTCAAGAATCTCAGAACGTGAACTACCATTGTTGTATCCAGCTAAAACAGATGTAGGAAAAAGGGTGGCAACAACCACTACGGTTATTAAACAGATTTTTAACCAATTAGCCATTTTGCCACCCTTTCTATGCTCAAATTACTACATAAATGCATTAAGTACTCTACGAACGATTCTAGGAATCGCAAGTACAAACATCAGACCAATACCGATTGGAAGCAAAGCTGCTACTTGGTCACCTGCTCCAGACACCATATCTTGTAAAGCGTTGTTAAGTTGAATCTGATTCCATATATCTGATATCATGTACAGTTCCTCCTTCCTTTGTATTGTATTTATGTAAACAGGTAGGCTTTTGTTTAGAGGCCTCTATACCCATACCTGCACCATATGATTCCAAATTCCACGCCATATAAGTACACATATCCATATTACAAATGTCAGTAGTGCCAAAATACCCAGAAGAAATACCATAATTCCAAATCCTTCAAGCCAGTATTCTAAAAAGTCTAGTGTTTCAAGCAACAAATCAATCAACGTATACACAATAAGCGTACCCAAGCTATCTATGCTGTCAGTTATAGTTTCTGTGTTTTCGTCCATTGCTCCAAGTAAATCACTACCAAGATTTCTTACATCTCCTCGTAGGCCTTCTATTGATTCTCTTATAAGAACTAACATTTGTGTGTTTAGCCCTCCGTCTCCATACTCGCCATCAAACGGCGGAAAGTGATAATGGTTCTCTATATATTTTGTTATGTATTCGTGGAAATGTTCTTCTGTTATAAAATGCTCGTGAAAATGGTATTCTATAAACTCATGAAAATGATTTTCTATAATTTCGTGAAAATGATTTTCTATATATTCAGTAAAATGATTTACTACATTATCGTGGAAGTGATTCTCTATGTATTCGTTGAATATATTAGTTATGTATTCATTGAAATTATTTGTTACGGGAGTTACACAAGAACAATTACCACAGCCTTGTCCACCCGGGACTAAGCTACGGTCAAAAACTATATGATATCTGTCTACAGAAACCAGCCGTCCATAAACATAAGGTAGACCGCTATCACCAGAACCAATAGAGCCTCCGGGTGAGCTAAAATTGTGATTGTCGTATGTAAAAACTCCATCAAAATACCCTCTTCTATAAGTTCCTACTACGTGTAAAACGCCCCTTCTGGCAGGAATCCTTGTAATAGCATCAATAGCTAAACCTTGTAAATTACCAGGGACTGTAAAAAACTCTGCTCTTGATGTTAAATTATTGGGATTTTCAAACCAGAATAGAGAGCTATAGCTGATATGGCGTTGATTGAGCGCAGACCAGTAAATATTGCCTTGAAAATTATACCTTTCTACGTACACAATATTGTCATTTTCAATCAGTTCTCTAAATGCATTAGCATGAAAAGGGGCATCACTCCACGGAACATGTCTTCTTCTTGATTCATAAATTATTTGTAAAAAATCGTCTATGTAAATTGGACGTACTGCCGAACCATAGGTAGTGCCATTAGGGGGTGGGCTTGGACTCGGACTTGGACTAGGGCTTGGTGCTGGATTTATTGGAGGGAATTCTAATTCTGCTGGAAATTCTTGTATTGTTATTAGATTTGGCTCTCCAAAATATATGCTTATGTTTTGGTTTCCTGATATTCCTCTGTATATTATCACTCGCCTTAGGTGAAAATTGTTTATCCCTTGCCTTACCCATATATAATAAACATTTGGTACTCTATCTCTTGAAGTGTTTGTTATGCTTCCTGTGTTAGTTCCACCACTATAGAAATTAATTACATGTCCATTAGCTGTTTCTGTTATTGTGTGAGTATGATATATACCGCCAAATACTGCTTCTTGAGGTGCATTATTTTCTATAAACTCAATTAATGCTAATGTATCGCTAAATCTTGTATCTGTCGGGGCTTTTTCTACTCCGTTAAATGCCCCACCTAACATACTTGGGTTCGTTGCTACTCTATATTCCGGCCCCGGAAACTGGAATACAGGAACACCCCTGTAGAATCCTATTCCTGCAAAGTATGTATGGCCGGGGTTTCCTGATGGGGGAGGACTTGGGCTTGGTGTTGGCGTAGGACTTGGTGTAGGTGACGGACTAGGGCTTGGCGTTGGTGATGGGCTCGGACTTGGCAATGGCCTTGAACCAATGCCTACGTTTTGGTACACTGGTTCGGGAAATTCTGCTAGTGGGATCCTCGCTACTATAAAAAAATTATCCCAAAACCTTATATTGTCAAGTGTTGAACCGCTTGGTGTTCGCATTATCATTGCTATTCTTAGTTGCATTTCTGTTCCACTTTGCGTCCAAAAAAAGTAAGGTCTTGGTATTCTAAAATAGGTAATACCCTCATGCAGAACTTGTGTTTGAGTTAGCGTTGTTCCTCCAGTTCTTACTCCGTTACGTTCAACGTTAATCACTTGGCTAGTTTGGGGTGTAAATGTCTGCTCTCTAAGAGCGTATACTGCTCCATTGAATGTAGCAGTATGTGGTGATACAGTATTAAGAAAATTCATAAAATGTATTGCATCATTATAAGTCGCACTCCATGGACTTACACCTAGATTAGTCGTTGGAAATCTTGAAAATTCTGAAAGATTAATTATTGGAACTCCAGCTACAAACCCGGTATAATTTTGTGATGGATTGCCTCTCACAACAATTGGCGAAAAGAAAGAAGATGTCACTGCAATTAAAGCTATTATCATTGCAAATTTTATTGATATGCCTTTCACCGTGACACCTCCGTTTGTATATTTGATTAATTGTTATGCCGTTGCTCTAGCAGACTTGTCCACCGTAAGTTTAACTATTCCTACAAATTCTATATCGCTCATTCTTACTTGAAGTTTTTGCTGAACTACCGCCATTTCTAATGATGCCTCGTAAAGTGCAGGAAATATTCCCACTTTATGCTTCATGCTTAAAGGTAAACTCGCTTTTGCATACTTAATACCTCGGCTCATTTGCCCTCTTGTCTTTGATAGTTCATCCTCAGTTGGATCTAAATTATCGGATGGCAAATAAGTAAGTGAGATCCCTTCATTGACCGTTCCTGTGTTTTCATCCAAAATTCGATACTCTTGGGCTTGTAAAATTAAAAAAGTTTGCTTCATTTGTTTTTCCTCCTAAGGTAGTTTAAATTTTAGTTTATATTTTGATTATTAGCTTTCACTTGTGTATATGCGCTAAGTAGTCAAGGGCGGTTGCGGGAAGTGCGCCGCAACGCACCCACCTCACAGCGTTTTTGTATCGGTATCGTGTCAAAAACCGCGAAAAATTTTCTGGAAAACCACCAGAAATTTTTTCTCTAAGTATTCTTTCGCTTACGCTTCCAGAATACTTTTTTTGACACTGTTGGTACTGAACTCAAAAGGCTTGGGAAATTCATGTTTTAGACTAGGCGTTCATGTCTACTAAAACTGCAATAGGAATATTTAATGAACGAGCAATTTTTACCACATTTTTTATTTGAGGATTTTTTATCATTCCGTTTTCATATCGCATTATACTTACAATTGATACGCCTGATATTTCTGATAACTCCTCTAGAGTTAACCCTTTCTTTTGTCGTTCTATTTTAATACATTCTCCTACTATCATTTGAAATAAACTCCTTAGTTTAAGCATAGTTGAATGCTTTCCGGCACAGCATACTTCCTGTGATTAGTAATGCCAGAGCCGACAATACTATAATGACAACCTTCCGCATCAAAGAACCCCCTTTCTTGTGCTAGTTTAAATATTTGCTGTCTTACTCCTTCGTTATAGCCTATGTAGATTTCTGATAGTATTTTTACTGATTCTGCGTAGGTTACTATTTCTTGCTGTTTGAGCTCCACTTGACACCTCCAACAATGCTTTTACTGCCTCTAGTTTTGATTCTGCTTCGGTTGCTCTTACTAATGCTCTTTCGTATTCTTCAAGTGGGACAGATTCATATTTGTATACTTTTATACGCCATTGGCCACCATCAGTTTGTGTCGCTACTAGTTCGCCTACCTCACATTGTCTTAGTGTTTCTTCATATCCTAAGTTTGTTTGCTCTGAATATTTTTTTGCGCTTATCCAGAAAAACGGGACTTCTTGTATACTTGTGTGAACCATTGGCTACTCCTTTCTTGCTATGAAACGGTTGTTTGGTAGTTTAGAAGTTCGTCTATTGTGCAATTGTATAAGTCCGCTAACTTCGGTAATAATTCAATCCTAGGTGAAGATTTGCCTGTTTCCCATTGAGAGACTAAACCTTGTGTAACATTTAAAATAGGACATACGTCTATCTGCTTTAATCCCTGTAACTCTCTTAATTCTTTGAAACGATTCACAAAACCACATCCATATATTAGTTTTTCTAATATATGGATTATATATTTATAAATCTAATATGTCAAGCGTATAATCAACATATTATTTGATATTCTAATATTAGATTTACTCGTTGAAAATATAAGTTATACTAATATCAACGGAGGGGTTATAATTGAACAGAATAAAAGAAATAAGAGAAAATAATGCTATAAAGCAGATTGATTTAGCGAAAAAACTATCTGTATCACAAGGAACTTTATCTAATTGGGAACGAGGCGTTCACGACCCAGATAATAATTCGCTAATATTACTCACAGAAATATTTAATGTGACAGCTGATTATCTTTTAGGAAAATCAAACGACTCCAATCCAATAAGCAATAACGTTAATAGTCCAATATCTATAAAAGATTTTTTAGCTCAATATGGTATAAAAAAAGAGGGCAGAGCTGATATGTTAGAAGAAATACTAGATATGATGCTTAGAGCAGAAGATAAAACAGAATTCGCTGATGAGTTCTCTAAGAGAAACTTGCCAAACGTACTGTGAGATTGATAAATGACTTGGACAAAGAGTTGCTTAAGATAAGATACACCCGCGACAAGCGGGGTACATAGGAGTTGTATCAATATTGAAGTCAATAGATAGAAAAGAAGAAATACAAAAAGTTCTTGATGAAATGACAGCTGAAGAAATAGATTTGCTTGTTATATTTTTGCATAAAAATAACGTGTTAGATCTAAACGATTATTTTGATACCATATCGGACAATGAATACAACGAACTTTTAAGGCGAGCTGAAGAAATGGCAAATGGAGATTTTGTAACACTTAAAGAAATAAGAGCAAAAAGGATGACTGATACTCATGGCAAGGAAGATAAACACAACAATCAATAATAGTAACTACTTTAGAGTAACAGCCGAAATCGGTAAAACCAGTGATGGCAAACGAATCCGTAAACAATTTTATGGTAAGTCACAAAAAGAAGCAGAACAAAAAAGAGATGCTTATGTAGATAATATAAATAAAGGCCTTGGCGTAGGATTTGATAAACTTAGCCTAGGTCTTTTTATGAAGGAATGGTTGTTTACTGTAGAAAAACATAATTTGAAAACTTCATCATTTGCAAGATATGAATCTATATACCGTATACACATAGAAAATAGCGACTTGTTTTCTATTCCTGTAATTGATGTAAAATCAATACAAATTCAGAAATTTTATAATAGCTTAATTGAAAATGGGAAAAAGCCACCAACAGTATCTGCAGTGAATAAGTTACTTAAAAAATTTTTTAACTATTGCATCAAAGAAGATATGTTACTTAAAAATCCATGTAAAAATGTAAATTTGCCTGTAGATTTTAGTGCGGAGGATAAAGAAGTAGAGGTTTTCAATAAAGACGAAATATCTACCATAAGGGATGAGGTGTATAGCACTGGTAAGCACTTCATTTTTGTTTTGGCATTAATGACTGGGTTAAGGCAAGGCGAATTATTGGCCCTCAATCTAACCGACATAGAGCTGGATGAGGGCTTGATAAACGTGAACAAGAGTGCAAAACATGTAATTGCTATAGATAATATGGGAAATAGAACATACAAGCGTGAAGTAATGACCACCAAGAGCAAAGCTAGTATAAGGGTAGTGCCGTTTCCTTTAAATTTAAAGCCACATATCATAAATCATATTGAAAATGAAAAAGTCAAACATACAAAGCTAGGGCTAGAGCATGATTCAGAAGGACTTCTGTTTACTAACGAGTTTGGAAAGCCGACAGATGAAAGTAACTTAAGAATGACTTGGAATAGATTCCTAAAAAGGCTTGGAATAAAGTATAGAAATTTTCATGCGTTGAGGCATACTTACTGTACGTTGCTTGCTGAAAATGGAGTTAGTCTTAAAACTGCATCTGAACTTATGGGACATGATATTAACATGACAGCTAGAATATATACTCACGTTTCACAGGAGGAAAAAAAGAAAGCTACAGAGAAGATTGGACACTTGATATAAAACTGTGGTGTTAAAATGGTGTTAAACAAAAAAATAAGACACCTTAGAAACCTCTAAAATGCCTAAAAACTCGCATCCGGTGCGAGTCGAACGCACGACCTACCGCTTAGGAGGCGGTTGCTCTATCCTCTGAGCTACGGACGCAATAAGGGAATTGTAGCATTTGTTATGGTAAAATGCAATGGTAAGTAGTAAAATATAAGCTGCTACTAAGGTTGTGACAAGAAAGTGAGGTTTTTTATGGCAATTACTTTTAGAAATTACTCCCCACAGCCCTTTTTCACAGATGATTACTGCAAAGTTCGCGAGTTCCTAATTCGTGTAGATTCTCCAAAAATTACAGGCCGTATGTCTTGGAGTACATGGGAATGGGCGGTTACTCATGGAGGACGCGATCAAGACAATCTTGATAAAATTGGCCTGTGGGAAGATGAAGGAAAACTTGTTGCAATTGCTACATATGAGTGTCCATTGGGCGAGGCATTTATATGTGTAGACGAAGCTTATAACTATCTAAAACCAGAGTTAATCACCTATGCCAAAGAAAATTTACACAACAATGGCAAGCTGACTTTATCTATCCCAGATGGAGACTATGACTTCATGAAAGAAGCTATGGTACAAGGTTTTAGGCCAACAATGAATAATGACCATCTTGCGCTATTGGACATAGATTCAATACCGCTATTTGAATTGCCTGAAGGCTTTTCTTTTGTAAGCATGGCAGATAGTAATTGGGATTGGCATCAATACAATCGCGTAATGTGGCGTGGTTTTGACCATGGTGGCAAACCACCTTACGATGACGAAGAAATTGCTATACGAAAGCAAATGCTGTCTAGCCCTATGATTATTCCAGAGTTGGTTGTGGCTATAAAAGCACCGGATGGCAACTATGTTTCACATTGTACCCTATGGTACAGGCCTGGAGATACAGTTTGCGATTTAGAGCCATTAGTAACAGATCCAGATTACCGTATGATGGGGCTCGGCAAAATGGTTATTTACGAAGCGTGTAAACGCTGCGAAAAGCTTGGTGCAAAACACTTATCCTGGGCTTTAAGCCAACAATTTTATTGTAATATTGGATTTTATCCTACGCATACATATACTTATTGGGAGTTGAAGGAACGATGATTCCGACAAAGGCGTTATAGGCCACATAACTAGGACTTATTCTTAAAACGCACTCCCAACCGCCACCAACCTATCCAACCACTGACCAACAAATCCATCAACCCTAACCCCATTACCATCCGCTGAAGAATGTAACATGTCCCCATTCTCAATAAGCATACCGACATGACCATCAAAAAACACCAAATCTCCCATTTGCGCCTTTGCAAGGGAGATTTCTCTTATTGCAAAACCCTCCACAATGCGAGCATCCCTATAAATACTTACCCCATTTAGCCAATAAGCCATAAAACATAAACCAGAGCAGTCTATGCCCAATGGAGATTTTCCTCCCCAACGATACTGACTTCCTAGGTATAATTTTGCAGTTTGGCAAAGTGCTTCGCGCGTGATTTTTCCGGGGAATTCTTTTAAAAATGCTGCGCGTATAAATCCGATTCGGCCATCCGCTAAAACTACCTGAATCCAACCGGGTTCCTCCTCCGATATCACCTGCACAGTGCATCCCAAAGTTAAACACTCAACGAGTGGAGCTTGGACTTTTGGCGCAGCTAAAACATCTGCTGCCACAACAGAAACATAATGACTACTCAAACTTACTTTTTCTGCCAAATGACGGCGATGCAGCCAGCCTTTGTAACGGTAGCTTGTATGTACATATAGCCAATCCCCGTCTGTAAGCTCTATTTCCATCTCCATACCGTGTAAAACCTCATCTACCCTAGTAGATTTCTCATCTGGCTTTGCGTACAAGGACGCTGCAGCACAATTAATTGTAAACATCATACTATCCCTCCATGTTTTCGTATGTTATACTATATTAGGGTGAAAATTTCATGGTAAAATTTCAGAATGATTGGGACGAATTGCTCAAAGATGAATTTAATAAAGAATACTATCTTAACTTGCGCCAATTTTTAAAGGCCGAGTACACTAGTAAAGTGATTTATCCATCTATGCACGATATTTTTAACGCGCTTAAGTATTGTGCATACGAAGATGTAAAAGTAGTAATTGTAGGGCAAGACCCATATATCAACCCTGGAGAAGCCCATGGGCTGGCCTTTTCCGTTCAGCCTGGGGCTAAAACACCTCCTTCGCTGCAAAATATTTTTAAAGAGCTAGCAACCGACTTACAATGTTATATGCCGGACAATGGTTATTTGGTGCATTGGGCCAAGCAAGGAGTTTTGCTGCTTAACACGGTACTAAGCGTGCGACGCGGTCAAAGTAAATCTCATGCAGGTAAAGGATGGGAGCAATTTACTGACACAGTGCTGGGCATGATAGATTTAAAACAAAGCCCAACAGTCTTTATGTTATGGGGTAGAGATGCACAAAAAAAGGCGATACTTGTAGATAATCCCAAACATCTGGTTTTGCAAGCGGCGCATCCAAGCCCGCTTGCAGGAGGACGCTTTTTCGGAAGTAAACATTTTTCTAAAGCAAATGAATTTTTACATAAAAATAATTTAGGGATTATTGATTGGCAAATCCCTAATATAGGAGGACTATCATGAGCAAAGTAAACACTAGTGATGGAATGAACTATGCGCCACAGGTTAAAACTAAGGGTGCAGTAGTGAAAAAGGGAGACTTTATTTTTGCAGCTGCTTATTTGGATCATGGTCATATTTTTGGCATGGTTAATGGCTTGCTAGAAGCAGGCGGAGTTTGCAAATACG
>Ga0123355_10011185_pt1 | contig 13814 bp, 3 predicted proteins | sample TergutEmb28metaG_3_FD_89872 | JGI IMG/M metagenome (GOLD analysis project Ga0123355, IMG submission 89872) | Embiratermes neotenicus P1 segment gut microbial communities from Petit-Saut dam, French Guiana - Emb289 P1 | ecosystem: Host-associated > Arthropoda: Insects > Digestive system > Gut ... | reverse complement strand
TGTGTGTGTGTGTGTGTGTGTGTGTGTGTGTGTTTCCCCTACTACAAAGTAACGGATGCACTATCAGTACAGTTCTACCCAATCCTTCTTCCAGCAAGCAACTCCTAAAATATATATATATATATATATATATATTCCATAGCCCGAAGTACGCCAAACATGAAGAATTTTACAGGTCAGAATAAATTCATAGCGGGGAAGACAATTCAGATACTTCGAAATCATCCTCAAGAAAATTCACATGTAAACAGTTGGTATGTATGTGTGTATGTGTGTGTGTATGTATGTGTATTTATATATGTGTGTGTATTTATGTATTATGTATGTGCGTATGTATGCATGGTTGTATGTACGTACATATATTTTTTCCGTTAAGGTGTACTTGGAATTGTCAGCAGCATTCTGGTTGCGATACATTGTACTGATGTGACGTAATAGTGACTATTGTTAAGCAAAAATAATTAAAACGTCGCATTAAATAACTTTCTCAAGTTTCTTTTATGGACTTCGTTAACAGAAATATCAGTGAAAAACAACCCCTTAACCTAAGGTATATAATACAGTAATATCACAGCGTTACACTGAAAGGCACAAGTCATACTAATAAAGAAAATGACATGTAAAAGAAATGACATCGTACATTGACTCAACAGAAAAGAAAACCATAGTTGCACACACAATTTCAAAATGCTACCAGTTAGGAAGTTCGACATAATAGCTGTAATTCAACACACAAATATTTAGTCAAACCCTGTCATGTGAGACAATTCGCTGAGACATTAGGAGGTAAAACCTAGCATATATTAACACAGACATACCGTGAAGAAAGAAATATCAAAGCAGAAAGCAACCCTTCGAATTGAAAATCATTTCAATAAAAAAAATCAACTTCTTAAAGTAGTCTACTGATAACCAATCTCAAAGCCTGTACCTTCCGCTGAATTATGAGCTTAAAACACGGTCCTTGCTAGGGAAATCAACAGGAAGCATGTGGGTTACTACGCTTTCGCAACCGAGCAGTTCAGTTCTCTGATCTTTCTTTGATATCGGGCCACGACACTCGACTGGCACCAGTCACTTAGCAACGCGGGCGTATCCCAGAAGATCGGAGAATTTTACGTGAAATACCAGAACCTAAAGTGTTCGGTAATGTATTTGTACCTAACAAATGTTCAAATGTTTAAGGTGTTTAGAATATCGTACAGTGAAAGGCTTGATGATTCCTACTGGTCATCAGCGTCGTCATGAAAGTGGAATGTCGAAAGTTAGGGGGTAAGGATGCAAGGAATGCCTATGTACATCCTTATGGGGAACTCTGTTAATAATTGCGCTCTTTTGGATAACTGAAAATACGAGGGGTGGTAAACGTTGATGAAGACATAATGGAGAATAACTGTGAAAATTGAAAGTGGATCAAACATTAAGGAGATTTTTTTTTCGAGTGCCTGAATTTGGTAGGGCTCGGTGGCAAGGTTCTAGACCTACAGGGCCTACTATCATAATGCAAGTTTGATTTGATTATTTTTTTCAATCTTATGTTCAGCCTTTCCGGGCCAGATTTTAGTGGTTACAAAAGTCACGTTCTTTCCCATTTTTTCCCCATTTAACCGTGGCAACATACTGTAACATGAAACCAAGCAGCAGGCCTGCTGTAGACAACCAGTAGGGGATCCCCACGAGACCTATTATCCGAGTCCCTACAACCCGATAATCCCCCCCTGCCATACGATTATGGCTACGATACCCAAAGACATCGTAACAGGAAACTGCCTTATCATAAGACCGGAATCGAGTTCCAAGGAACCCACAATATATTTTAGTACTCTTTATGTTCCTGGACGCCTCTCACCCTCGTGGACCCCCAGGTATCACGGGGTTCCCTCTGGCCTTACCTATGTCGCAGAGACTAGCTTCAGCTAGGGGCACAACAAAGTAGATATCTCTTCATATCATGTTCACCTGCTGAAGAAAAAGGAGCCAATTTCTGAAAAGTACTTTCCTACATAATTTGGACGATTGACAAATTGCCCATCTTCAAATAACTTCAGACTTAGAGCTTTAGCAGCCTACTGTACAGCGATTATGAGTTGTGTGCCTAATCAAAACCAGAATTTTGCGATGTCTTCCACACCGCAGACTACAACTTAATGCAATCGCTTTAAATGGTTGCACTTTTAGACCTATGCGACCATGACAGGGTCCGATATACGTGTGTTCAACACAGACTAAATATTTCACATTTTATTTGCAACTACAAAATTTATACGACTAACTACAGTCCAGTTTCAAATAGTACTTTATCGTCCTCTATTACCATTCCAATAAAACATACTTTAAATTTTGTTCCATGCTTTTTTTTTTTTTTTTTGCGGTGGCGTTACAACTTTTCTCGGGGAATAGTCCGCTTCATTGTAGTCGTTTCTAGATCACACACAAGCACGCACACAGTAGGACTCCCTTGAAAAAGTGGCCAGCTCGTCGCAGTGGCCGCTTCCCACACAACACAAACCAAACATACGCGATGAACACCTGGGCGCTCAGCGGGATTCGAAGTTGCAATCGCTGTAATAAAACAGCGGCAGACTTAAGAGTTAGACCGCATGGCCACCAGGATTGGCGTTCAATACTGTAAAATACTTTATACGTAAGCTTATCAACATAGTAATGAAGTTTGTTTGTTTGTTTGTTTCTTTTGGCGAGACAACTCACAGTGGGCCATGACCTCCTCATTCACGAGATTTCTAGCTCACACACAATGACGCACCATAGTCGGTAGGACTCCTCTGGACGAGTAATTAGCTCGCCGCAGAGACTTATACCTGACAACACACACAATACTCACAAAAAAACGTCCATGCCCCCGGTGGGATTCGAACCCACAATCTCAGCAGGCGAGTGGCCGCAGACCTACGTCTTAGACCTCGCGGCCAATGGGACCGGCATAGGTATGCAGTACTGTGACTAAAATGAATGAATGAATTAAATTACATTCCCCACTTTTCACCATAATGTGATTTTGCGATTTAGAGTTGAACTGGATAAGCTAAAATATTAAGCCCGAAAAAAAAAAACATCTGTGGAGTCGTACATAAAACATGTACGTTTATAATATACTGGTGGTGCGTCATAATTTGTAAATAATATATATATATATAATATGTATCTATATAAAACCCTCAATTAATTTACTCCTTGGAGCTGTGTCATCGAGAAGCTAGTAGCTGGTTCTCAGCTAGTCAAGAAATTCCCCGCATTTTATGCAATCCGTAGATTCATTACTTCACTCATAACAGCCCGCCACGTGTCCCTGTCCTTAGCCCGATCGATCCCATAGTTGCCCCTCCACCCACTTTCTAGAGATCTCTCTCTCTTTCATCTATACCGGGTTTCCCAAGTGTTTTCTTTCCCTCAGGCTTCCCCCACCAAAATCCTGTATAGACTTCTCCTCTCCTCCATACGTGCTACATGCCCTGCCCATCTCAAACTTCTCGTTTTGATCACCCGAATGATATTTTGTGAGGAGTATTGATCATTAAGCTCCTCATTATGTAGTTTTCTCCACTCCCCTGTTTCTTCGTCCCTCTTAGGCCCAAATATTCTCATCAACACCCTATTTTCAAACATCTTCAGTCTAGGCTCCTCCCTCAATGTCAGCGACTATGTTTCACACCCATACAAAACAACAACCCTCAACTAAACGAGTATTATATTGCGTATTTTGAATTCCAAGGACATGGTCGCTATGCATGCCCTTCTGTACAGTCCTCATATGTACCGCAACCAAAGAAGTTTGGAAAAGTCGATACCACCCTCACCCAAATCTAGGTCAGGAAAGTATGCACCAAAGATGTTCTATGTTTAAAGGAGGGTAATAATTTACTTCCTACTCTTCAATCTCTGTTTCGGACGAATCATCGCATGCAGCCTCATCATAACTAAACCCACCGCGGGGCTCCTCACGTGCCTTGTTCTCAACTTCTGACACAATGCACTATCGATACCATCGCTATTTTTACGCTCTCACAAAATCTTGCGAGATCTCGTGAAACCATCGACCTATTAAGATACGCCCACGCGACCCGTGCTTAAGTTCGTGTTTCAACTCGTGTTGTTCCGTAAAACTGGACAGTTCTACGGGTCACAGCTCAAGACACACTATTCACCGGAGCCAAACTTTGTAAAGCTTATCTCGGGCTTTCTCGGGCTGTTAGATTTTCGCACGGAAAAATGTAATTGCATTTAGTTTATTTTATGTTCGTGACACATTCAAGAAATTAACAACTAACGTATAGAGACGTGATGATACTTGAGTGCTGCGAATTCACCACCGACATTCTAAAAACGAAGCAGTCGCAAAGAGCTGGAACATAACGATGTTGGCCTCCACTGGCTTTCAATTTAATGACCAAAAATTTCCCCTCAGTTAAACGAAGTTTATTCAACACGATAGTATAGAAACGGCTTGCAAATAGGAGCTAAAGAAATCCGTCGTGTCAGTGATTTAGTAACACGACACTTACCACAAAATAACGATGCACCATGCACAATACACATGAAGACGTACGGCGTTTACCTAGAAAGAAAACAAAGAAACTAATTAAAAAATTTTACTTGAATACTTTGTTCATTAAAAAACAACAGAAATTCGAAAGGCTAGTTTGATGGCTGTAATAGAATGGAGAAATGTGTTATAATACGTGTGCAAACTCGTATTTGGAAGATTGGGAGGATCAGGACAGGACTGCAGAGAAGAAGATTTCCGTTGTATTTGGGGGATGACAAAGCCAAACATAAGAGTTTTCGTATTAAAAAGATCCGAAACGAAACGGTGGAGAAACGAATTTGTGTATAGCAAATGGTTAGGAATGAACGAGAATGCATCCTACATGAAAGTACTTATCCGTACAAATGTAAGGGAGATTAAAAATATTGGAGAATATTTATTTTAAATATACATTGGAAAGTATAGTCTGCAAGAATGAACTTTTATTGATGGCTACCGGCAACAGAGTGAGAAAATAACAATATTTTTGGACAGAAGAAAAGTTTGTAATATTGTAATAATAATAATAATAGTAGTGTAATAATGTGAGTAGTAAAATGAGTGTGTACACAACTTAAATATGTATGTGTTTAAGGAATTTGTGTTCCGCAAGAACTTCCTGTTACATGGGTACGGACTAATATAAAGGACAAGAGACAACTATGAAACACGTGACATTTCTCTGCTGTCGGTCACAGGCAACATAAATAAAGGCTGGTAGAATACACGAAGGACGTGCCAGCCAAATCAGTATCTCCACAACTCAACCGAATTATATGAACCCGGCAAGGCTGTTTCGAATATAAGCCAGGAAGTTTCAACAATGGAAATCAATATATAAGCCAATTACTGTACAGTATTATAGATGGTGGTAAAATACGACAGGAAGGCCGCATGGCAGCAAAACGCAAGCATATATTTCGAATTTACCAGATAAGGGTAAGTCACACCTGTGGGGTTATCAGCATAATACGCCCGGTATGTCCGGCGTCAGGACAGAAGTAGTTTATGCCTGCTCACTTTGAACAGCACGTTAGAAGTGCCAAAATTTGGAAACCCCCTATAAGTAATAAGATAAAATTGACAATAAGCTCGGACATGTGAGACAAGAAACATACATGGAGTTCTGGTTCGGAAATAACTGCGACATAATTCATCTGAAATAATGTGGAAATAATAAGCCCAAAACCCTCTAACATTCAAATATTTTAAGATATATTAGTAAATAAATTTGATTTAGTGTGTTTAAGATGGAACCTAGTGTTATAGTCTGGTGTCTGTAATGATATTTCGGTTTCAAATACTAGAAAAGTATTACGTTATTTCGACCACTAATCTTTATGCTAGTCAAAGGAAATAATAATAATAATAATAATACAAGAGCAAGAAAAGGCCTTACAATTAAAATATAATGCAACAAACACATTCATAACAGAAAGAGATAGTAAAAGAAGACGGTGTCAATAATATGACAAGACAATAGACCACATGACATCAGCATGCCAAATATTGATAAAAAGAACAATATATCGGGTGTATCTAATACACTTCGACAAACTTCAAGAGTGATTTCCCCACATCAAAATAAGAAACAAAGTCTTTATCAATGTATGTCCACAGACAGATTTAGACGTACAGCGCAACATCCTGCTGAATGCAGTCCTTTAATTTTTTATCTGTGGAGACATGTGGCGACACTAAAAAAAACATGATGCATTCAGGTCCAGTTGAAAATGAAAACAACCTTCGCCAGTGTATTTTTATACCTTTCATAACATTCGCAGCAGCCTTTGAAAGGATGCGATGGTCCATGATCAAATATGTACATCCGCGTATTGATTTAGGTAGAGAACATTTTGAGCATGTTTTGTGAATTGTGACTTCATTTACACGTACAATAAGAACACAACAACTATAAAACTGGGAACCTGTACTGTAAATGTATTACGTCAATTGTAGGAAACATTTACACAGTTAAGGTATGTATTTATAAATGTAACATTTCAATAACACTCAAAACATATTCGTTTCTCAACATACGTGTATATGAACACTTTCGTTGTGACGTAAAGAGCTACCTAAAAGTCTGTCCATTGTTTTAGATACACCCTGTAAAAAAGCGACATGTTAGAGGAGCGCCGCACAAACTTTTATGTGGTGCGGGTAACTTCGGTAAATTTTGGTCTGCGTGAAAGTGAAATTCAATATACAGACTGAAGAAAGAAAACGTATAGGCACAGCTGTATGTATAATTTTTCCTCTGTACTTCTATGTATATCACGTGCAGTAAAAAGGTACTGTTGTATCCGTTGCGGACCCGATGAGGAATGTATCTTGGATGTTGTTTCCAGGAGGGACGGAGCTCGGAACTCAGGTTAAGACAGGGAGTCAGGCAGGCCGTACACACTCTCAATAATCCCCAAGTGGAATGTACTGGAGTTTTAATGTGGGTGAGTAGGGAATAATTGCAGTTACAACTGAACTGTGTTGATGACAAATCTCGCCAGCGGGCTCTTCATTACCGTTAACACTCACTGACCGTCCAGCTTCATTCTCTGTTGCTCAGTCACTGTTCGAGATACACAGCAGACTGCTATTGCAGAACAAAGCAGCTACTGTTACATGCGTTACTCCACACACTGCTCGCGCGATAAACACTTAGTGTGTCCAGTTATAAACAAAAAGTAATAGAAGGAAATTATATTCCTCCCATGCCTGGTCTTAAGAGAGGTGAGAACCAAGAATGATAAAATTAAGCTTATGACTAACATACAGTACATACAAGAATGCTAGAAAAAAAAACAAACAAAAATTAATGCGTGTCAACTATACAACAGTACTAATAACGAAAGAAAAATGTATTAAAAATCATAATCTAGGTTAGGTTGTCGCTAATCTTAGCATATTTGTACAGAATAAATTAGTAATGCAGTGTATCGCCGTAGAAACAAACAGTTGGCGAGTTTTCAAAATTGCTGCGGCGTTGCTAAGGAAAGAGTTACAAGACCCTTTCATATTTCAAATTCATCTGCGAGTAACATAAGAATATCTCAGGGGTAATATGTCTGCGAGCTGCGGGGTTGAGCGGGCCTGTGGTAGAAAATGTGTGTTCAGCTGCACTTCAACATGTGCGCGCTCATAGGGTTAAAATTAGACAAGGAATCCTGTATGAGCATGTGTCGAAATTCGTAGGAACAAGGCATGAAGTTAACCTTACGTTTGATTCAAAAAGTGGAAACTGACAGAACCATACCTAACAAAAAAAGAACTGGACGTCATAATTCGTGGTAATGAAAAGGGAATATGTGTGTTATCGACATCTAAATTTCATGAGCTGGAACTGTGAACTAGAAAGAAGAAAGACCAAATAGTTTTAAAATACAAAGACCTTACAATAGAAATACGGCACATGTGCAGCGTCAAACAAAATCGAAGCCAGTAATAACAGGAGAAACTGGAACGATCTAAAAATAATTAATAAAATCCCCGAGCAAGATAACTGGAAAGAATGACATTAAGGAACTACAGAAAACAGTCATACTGGGCACTGCAAACATTCTCCGGAAAGTACTAATATAAAAGTGCAAAACATGTATAATTGGAAATAACACTGTATATACCACATGCTGTAACCGCAAAATAGCTGCAACATTTTATACCCTAGGGACATGATTTGTTTCAGGAATAAAATTATAAATCTTTTAAACGAAAAAAAAAAATAATAATAATATACTAAAAGAGTAGGTTGATTAACATACCTTGGAAATTTATCTCAGTAATTAACCAACTTGATGCACAACATTTTTGTTTTACAATAAGTTTATTTCATGCCTCTAGATGTTACGAGCACATGTGCTCATCATCAGGAGGTCAAAATTGCATTACACAGCCTCTGGTATCATCACACCTATACCTACAGGTGTGATGATACCAGAGGCTGTGTAATGCAATTTTGACCTCCTGACGATGAGTACATGTGCTCGGAACATGTAGAGGCATGAATTAAACGTATTGTAAAACAAAAATTTTGTGCATCAAGTTGGTTAATTACTGAGATAAATATACTGAGATGCACGGTCAGCAAAGCATAAAAAAAACATTTGAAAGTAAACCTAGACGTGCTTTACACTTGAAGTGTTGTTTTATTAAACCCAAATTCTTATTTTCTTCATTTAACAACGCATTCAGTTGTTCACACCGTAAAACCTCCATTAACAGGAATATTAGAAAGTCGTCAATTCAAAGTATGTATAAGTTAACAGTTATGCCATTATCTGGACGGACTGAGAAAAATAACGCAAGCCTGTCAGGATAGCCAGAATTTGGGCTGAAATTTCGGCCCGTGATGTCCCACGTACGAAGAAGAACAGTTAACTCCACAGAGCGGTTCAAACAGACGCCGCATGCAACGCATACTGCATCATGCCTTTCACTGTCGCACTGTATAAATAAATATATTTATTGTGAGCATTAGGGTATTCTGTTCTAGGCCGTCGGCTTAAAACATCATTACATGTTTGGGACCAACTGAACTTTGTCCATCGTCTAGAATTCACAAAAGGAAGGTGGGTCTTCGCGTAAAGGGTTCTGCAGCAACGTAGTTGGATCTGACATAAAGAGCTGAAACACATCTGAGTATGTGCCGTTTCACCCTTTCATCCGAGGACTGAAAGAGATCCAGTTTCCGAGATGTTGCGTGCCTTTGTGGAATACGAGATTACGGACAAAGTCAAGAACCCAAGTAATCCTATATATAGTACAGATCCCTTTGAAACTCGATTATTACCTTCTGCATCTAACTTATTTTTATCCTCCTGGACGTGAATCGAGATAACTCGATTACTGCAGTATAAATCACATTATTCCTTTCAACAATAATCATTCGTAAGAAAAATTATTCTCAGAAACGTAGTGTGTGTTGAATAGTACGGAAATGAAAAGTCGTCAGAAACCTCTGCTGGAACAGGACACGTTCACAAAAAAAACCCATTCGCACCCAAGTACTAAATGAATCAGTGAATGAGTGAATGACAGATCGGCTGTCTAAAAGAAAATTAGTTCGACAGGATGCAGCAGAACGAATCCTGGGCCAGATGAATCCAGTCTTCATCTTTGTATTTTTATTTCTTCAATATCGACTTTGATCAGAAAAGAGTCGGCCTGTCACTGCCTGTGAATCGCGCAACCAACGGTGATTTATTAGGCGTTGAAGGATTATACCTGGAAGAGATATGGAACACTGCTGCAAAAGGAAAAGGGAGACACAGGGTTAAATGCTACTGACATTACTTAGTTCCAACTTTAATTATGTCTGCATAAAAGAAAGTACTGGTCGGGATATTTACTAATGTCTACTCACAGTTACTGCAAGCAACCGTGCCTTCCTCAAGCTCACTGTTTTGGACAAAACTGCGAGGATGTCTGTTCTGTCTCGTATAACAGAGCACATACCTGTAACAATGTACTCTATTCACACATAATATCTCTTCTGTACATTCAAACTGTTGCACATGAACATGGAGATCGTGTGAGAATACCTTCGGCGCTGTAACCACGTTTTCAGCTCATTTCTATCGTTAATGTTACGTACGCAGTACAAAGCAATCTCTTTACGGAGAAGATAAGCTACGTGCAATGAGAGTGTAACTGTGCAACGAGTGTTATAACACGGCAAAGTTTCGGAGTCTTCACAAAACCTAATATCTCCCCATCGTCTGCTGTAATATCAAAGCGATCGCTAAGATTGGATTAGAACTATGGCGCTAGACTATAGGGCAAACAGAACAGCGGTCCGCATTGACACACTTTAGCGTAAGTGAGGGCAGACAAAGTCAGTGGCTACATAAAGTACCCTTGAACAGTTTGCCTTCATCACTTTATCCAGTATATGTGTGATCAATGCGATATTATAATATTAATATCTAAGGAACAACTTTGTGAATGTTGTTGGTTTAGTGTTGTGAATTCCTTCTCGGTAACGCACGTAACGAACAATATAAAATTTGCTATAAAGTGCATACTTACCTACTTACTTACTCCATGGTGCAGAGTCCGTCTTGAGAAGCTAACTGGTTTGCAGCTAGTCAAGAAATTCCCCAAATTTCACGGAACCCGAAGGTTCATTACCGCACTCACAAGCCTCCGCCACCTGTAAACTCTATCCTAGGCCAGTACAATCCAGTCCATATACCTACATCCCACCTCCTAGAGATCCATCCTAATATTATCCGCCCATCTACGCCTAGGTCTCCCGAGTGGTCTCTTTCATTCCGGTTTCCCCACCAACACCCTATACACCTCCATCTCCCCACCCATACGCGCCACACGCCCAGCCCATTCATTCTTCTAGATTTTATCACCCGAACAATATTGGGTGAGGAGTACAGATCATTTAGCTCCTCGTTATGCGATTTCTTCCATTCCACCGTTATCTCGTCCCTCCTAGGTCCAAATATTCTCCTCAACATCATGTTCTCAAACACCTCAGCTTCCTTTCCTCCCGCAATGTCAACGGCCAAGTTTCACACCCATACAAAGTACAAGTAATAAAAATGTAGGTTTTCACCACCGTAATTACGCCTTTCGTTTTGTATGAGTGTATGTGTGAAATACGGATTCTCACCCCCCAAGTGAAAAATCACAGATTCTGGGTGAGACCTGAAGTCTCCAAAACAACGAAAGTGTACATTGTGTTGTTCCGGGTAATGATGTCATGTAATACGGTAAATTAAAAACGTTTTGTAGGAAATAGCGTTTTACCCTTCCAGATGAATTTAGCCAGCACTTCCAAGGACCTGCACGGTTACACAGCGTCAAAACTCACAAGGCTGAAATAGACACAGAATGACGGTGTGTCAAAACAGGGTGCTACGGGGATTATTTGTATTTAAAGAGGAGTCATTTAACAGGAGGCTGGAGACATATCCTAGGAGGGTCTTGGTTTTCACTTTTTATCGCACCAAGGTGGATGGAACTACAAGGACATTTAGCAGGCAGGTGAAGAAGACGAAGTGCACACAGAATTTTAATCTAAAATCACTAAACGGAAGAATTCTCTTGTGAGACCTAGGCCTAAATTGTAGCATAACATTAAAATGAATATAGAAGGAAAACATGTGAAATACAAACCAAAACCTGGGAGCAGTGTAGAAGTTTAATAAATAAGGTAATAAGAAATAAGATTCCACAAATGGTGGGGACTTTTTCGTAAGCCGAGCACGATACGCATTGCATGGACTCGGTATCTGGCACAGTCACGTGTTCATAAGTGACCAATGTATTTATTTATTTACTTTTTCCAGTTCAGCGAGTCGATGACATACGTGGAATTATTTCCTTAGCCAGGTAATAGCAGCATGACAAAATACATGGCATGGTAGGAAAGGTTCTTCACCTAACACTACAGGAAAAAAAATCCAGTGCTGTTAATCGTAGCGAACTGGAAGGTCGGGCAGTTGGCGCACTTCCGCCGACCCATCCGTTAGGCACCTTGTGATTAAAGTGATTCCTCGCCTCGTTTACTGGGTCAAAAGCAGTTGATAGTCCGCATGAGGGATGCTGCGGCTACGGTAAGCCACCACAAGACTCGCTATTCATCCCGCAACACACCGTCATTACGCGGTGTAAGACGAACAGATCCCTGCTCCGCGTGGGACCGTCAGCGCTGACACAACTTAAACGGTGAATTTCAGTTGCACCAAGAGTTCTATTTCAAACTGTGCTTTTTCTTGTAACACCGTATAGTTTACCCGCGTTCTACTTCCGCAAGACCAGGGAACGTCGGCTGCAGTATCAGTTCGGTGTTCACATAAGACACAGAACACGTAATATCTCCACACGAACGGTGGAAATACAACAAAGAATGTCGCAGGCCACACTGATCATCAACAAGAAGCTGATTGTAGGAAAGGATTTACTGATGCTTGTTAGTGACATAACGAATATTTTCGCATAAGCGGAAGATACAACCCAGGAATCATGGAAAAAATTACTTTTTTTTTAGCTCGACAACCCTAGTGGATCTAGGTCTCCTCATCGTTCAGATTTCACGATCACACTCAGAGACAATACATTCGGTAGGACTACTTTGGGCGAGTGATCGACCCGTTGCAGATAGCTCTACCAGAAAACACACAACACTCACAAGAGACAGACATCCATAAAGACGGCGGGATTAGAACGCGTAATCCCAGCAAGCGAGTGGCCGTAGACCCAAATCTTAGACGTCGTGGACACTCACATCGGCTCCTTATTAATGTAATAGACATTAATCATGCAAAGCCACTGTCAAGAACGTATACGTGTGCTACAAACAAGCACAGAAGTTGTGGGTCAGGGATCGTAAAGATTAAGTCGTCCCTGTACATGCTACGGAGGCACAGCTCCACAAACTCTCATCCTTGGCACTATATGTAAGTGTTTAGCTTGATGGTCCGGCCGCTTTAACTCCCGTGTTCATTGAATACGATAATGGACGGCGCGTAGGGTACGTCTGTATGTTGTGAAGAAGAGGAAAGTCGCTTGTCTTCCTGGAGTCGAAAGATTCTTTAGCTTAGTTATTATCCTGTAGGTTACACAGGCACATCAGGTTCGAATCTCGGCCCTTAGTGATGTTTCCTTGGTTTTTCTAAGTCCCCCAGGTACATAAATATATAGTTCCTAACGTTAGGATACGGCTGCTTTCTTCCAAATACTAATTCAATACACAGGAACACACAGTCATTCAACTCTACACATTTCTGACGGTACCACTAAAGAGAGACTAAAATAATAATTAAATTCACCGACATATAAAGAATCTTCCTCCGCCTTCAAATAACGATTTTTTTTTGTTAATGAATTTGAAAATGTAACCTTTCAGACCCATATACATGTACCTATGTTCAACCACGACCAATTCGTAACGTAAATACATTTTACTTATGCACTGCACTCAGTACACGATCTTGGGCGTGTTAACAACTAAAGCTCTGTGTTTAATATTTGAATCACTTGCTGTAATAACAGAAAATCCATCATTTTGTCCACAAAGTGTATATATGGGTTTTTTTGAAGTTCGTGTTTCCGTGCATCTTAATTCAATATGAATAAAAATCCAATAGATGCAACAGTATGCAGATATTTATTTACTGCAAAGCTACTCTACATATTTCAGGTGTCACAGCACCCATCATCAGGAGTATTAAAAACTGTACCCGCAGCCTCCGGTACAGGTCATACTACTTGTACCGCTACTCCCCTCCAACGTGGTCTGATCGGGACTGGTTTGTGC
>Ga0123355_10011183_pt1 | contig 13816 bp, 10 predicted proteins | sample TergutEmb28metaG_3_FD_89872 | JGI IMG/M metagenome (GOLD analysis project Ga0123355, IMG submission 89872) | Embiratermes neotenicus P1 segment gut microbial communities from Petit-Saut dam, French Guiana - Emb289 P1 | ecosystem: Host-associated > Arthropoda: Insects > Digestive system > Gut ... | reverse complement strand
TATATCCCCAAGCCGTCCGTGCGAACCTCGCTGCCGGGCGCAAATGCCGACGCGGCAAACCCCCTCGCGGTCTCGCCGTCCACACCCTCGCCTTCCCCGGTTTCCACGACCTTCATGCGGGCAAACAGGGGCTTCCCGTCCTCCGAAAGGGAAACGGACACAAAGACCGCGGTCTTGTCAGGCCCGCGCCGCCGCAGTAAGCCTCGCCCGCGGGGCGAGGTTGCTGATTTTTGCAAGCGCCAGACCAAGCCTTGGCGATCCAGCTAGTTCTCCCAGCCGCCCGCCGCGCCGGATTGCCTTGAATCCATCCGCACTGTTGGTCCCGCGGTATTAGCCCTGATCCTGATTTGCGTAGGACTAGAACCAGCCACCGCATGACCAGCGCGCGCTCTATTTTCATTGCTGGTTCCGTCGGAACCGAAAATTGTCCCACCAGTTTTAGTAAATATGCCAGCAGTAAGACCACTAAAATTTACAAACACGCCGCCGCCATTTAAGGCGGCTGTGTTGCCAGATACTTCCCCGCCCGACATTGAGAAAGTTCCTCCCTGGTGTACAGACACGCCACCGCCGCCTTGATGGTTAAATACGCCAGAAGCTGTATTATCGAAAATTTCACCACCCCTCATTTCAAATGTCGTTCCCCTTCCCCAAACGTACACGCCACCGCCGCTTCTAGCTGTGTTTCTGAAAATTTCACCGCCGTTCATCGTAAAATTGCCATCGGTTACATTCACCCCGCCGCCATTTGTAGCCCCTTCATTGCCATGAATTTCACCGCCATTCATCGTAAAACGTCCATTCTGGTTCACAAAGACACCACTACCATTACCACTATGGCTAGTACCACCATGGCGGGAGTCTAGCCGGTTACCATGAATTTCACCGCCGTTCATCGTAAAGGTTCCACCAGCTACATGCACCCCACCGCCAGCTATGGAGGAAGAGGCTATAAACTCATTGCCATAAATCCGCGCTCCTGCATTCATAATTAGGGTTCCCCTGCTATTCACTCTGACCAGCGAAGCGTTGTTTCCGCTGCGCCCCTGGAGCGTAATACCTCTGTCAAGTATCAAGGTGGTCCCGTCTTCTACTGTAAAGAGGGTGCCGTTGCCAGAAAGAGAGACAACTCTTTCCCCTCCAGAGCCGCTAAGCCGCACTGTAACATTTCTTGCTCTTGAAAACGAAAGGGTTTGCGGGCTAATCGTCTCGTTTCTGGTTACCGCAATGCGGTACTCGGTATTGTTTGCTACGTTTGCTTGTAGCCATTGTAGCTTTTCCGCCAGGGACGCTCCTTGAACGGTAACAATGGCTTGCGGCGTCTGCGCAGGGGCTTGTGCCGCTTGTGCGGGAACCTGAACAGCTTGCTGTGCAGGAACTTGGACCGCCTGTTGCCTCGGGGCTTGTGCTACCTGTCCCCCACCGCCGCCTATAAGCGCGGTTATCGTCCCCACTGTGCCGATATTTCGATTATACTGGCCCTGCACCTGCGCGGTCTGCACGTCAAGAGCGCGGATTGTCAGGCGGAAATGCCCGCCCAGCGAGCTCACTCTTCCCGACACAATCGTCTGCGCGCCAAAAAAACGGCCTATGCCAAGAGCGGTGTTGTCATCGACTTCCCCTGACAACTGAAAATTTTGTTCAACGCGGATTGCTTCAAGCTGGTGGCGATCTACCACGGTAAAAATTCGGTCATTCACCGCATTTGCGATCAGGTCGTCAATAATGAAACCCGAAAGCGCCTCAGATTCAGACTGAACATTCACAAAGACAATCATGCTCCCAGCATCGATATTGTCATTTAAATAGTCTGACACATCGCGGATCGCCCTGCCAAGCTCATCCAACCCTGACGCATCCGCAAGGGCATGGGGCACTGCGGCGGAGCTTGATGCGCACGCAGTAAATGCCAAAGCGAGAATTACAGCGAAGACGCTGCCAACGATTGACTTTTTGTTCATAAAATTGCCTTTTTTACCCCTAATATAACCAAAATAATACCTCTAATATTAATACGTGTCAATGGCAAATGCGTGGAATGTATGATAATTTACGCATGGAGGGGAAAAAACCTGCTTTGCGCGGGATTTTAGCGGCTAATCTCAAAAAGCACCGCAAAATGCTGGGGCTTTCGCAGGAAAAACTGGCGGAAATGACGGGTTTGTCGTGGCAGACGGTTAACAGCATCGAGTGCCACAGGACCTGGGTGAGCGACAAGACGCTGGAAAGCCTTGCGGACGCTCTTCGGATTGATGCTTTTCACCTATTATTACCTATTGAGGACGCTGCCCCGAGGGCGCTGGACTCGGGCGAGGCGGTCAAGAAGCTGGTAAAGATTAAGAGGGCGTTCGACGATTCTTTCAATGAAATCGTAAACTTGATAAAATGAAAGGCTGCTTGCACGGGAAGCAGCCTGGAAAGGTTTCCAGCTTGCTGTGATTATGCTAACGCGTTTGGATGTTATTTTTTTTGCAGATTGTGGTCAAAACGAGTCGTTTGTTATTAGTATTCCATTATGCCTTCTTGCTGCGACTATATAAAACATGTCGTAAATCGAGTGGTTGCTGTTGATTCCCTCGGATAGCGCCTCTAGCCATAAGTCCTCGCCATGAATAAATTTATCAACATAATTTATGCCATCCTGTATGTATTGTGCGCACTCATCCTTATTTAAAATTTCCGCACGATAATATTTCCATAAAGTGTTTGTTAGCTCACTATATATAAGTCAGGGGCGACCACCAGCGCGGCTTCTTGCAAGACCTTGCCGAATTTTTCGGCTTTTTTTTTGCAAGAGAATTTCCATAGCCCCGCAAACGTCGATGGCTGCGATCATCTCTCCCTGTCCTCGCGAACAAGTTTTGCATGGTCCACCGTTTTCGCAGCTTGCGGGACGCTGCGGGCAAACGTCTTTTCTATGACTAGACGCCTTCGCTCCTTGCCCTGCGCCACTTCTTGGAGCCCCTTTCTGATCAGGACAATCGTTTGCTGGGCGATCGTCCTGTTCTGCCTGCGGGTCTCAAAGGTGATTTCCTCGTAAATGTCCTCGGGAAAATCCCTCACTTGCAATAAGGGCATACCCCCTTCATACAATAAACTTGTTCCAGAACTTATGGAGATCCAGAACAAATCCAATATACATACGGTTGCATCAACGGTCAAGCGCCCGAATTTTGCTAAAACGAGACACCCCGCGCCTTCCGCTGCGTTGATCGCTTCCCCCCAAAAATGGTACAATTGGCAGATGCTCGGGTGCCGAGAGCCTCGTTTTGGCGCGGTGCCTGGTGGTTTCATAAAGGGCTTTATGTAGCTTCATAATATAAAGTGTAGAAGGTTCCAACGTAATGGCTGAAAAAACAGACGCTCTTGCTCCAGTTGGGCGGATAATCCCGGTTGCGATCGAAGACGAAGTAAAGACAGATTACCTCAATTACGCCATGTCGGTCATCGTGTCGCGGGCCCTCCCGGATGCGCGGGACGGGCTCAAGCCGGTCCACAGGCGGCTTTTGTACGCAATGGATAGCCTTGGGCTGAATGCGGGCGCGAAGGTCAAGAAATGCGCCCTCATCGTCGGCGAGACGATGGGCAAGTACCACCCGCACGGCGATCTTTCCCTTTACGACGCGCTCGTCCGCATGGCGCAGGACTTTTCCCTGCGCTACCCGCTCGTCAAGGGGCAGGGCAACTTCGGCTCGATCGACGACGACCCGCCCGCGGCCATGCGCTACACCGAGGCGAAAATCTCCAAAATCGGCGACGAAATGCTCCACGACCTCCAAAAAGAGACCGTGGACTTCGTCCCGAACTACGACGACTCCCTCATGGAGCCCGCGGTCTTGCCCTCGGCGCTCCCCAATTTGCTCGTCAACGGCTCCAGCGGGATCGCGGTCGGCATGGCGACGAACATGGCCCCGCACAACCTGGAAGAAATCTGTGCGGCGGTCTGCGCGCAAATCGACAACCCGGACATCACGATCAGCGAGCTGATGGGCATCGTGCACGGGCCAGACTTCCCCACCGGCGGGGTGATCCTCGGCAACCGCGGAATCCGCGAGGCGTTCAAGACGGGCCGCGGAAAGCTCCTGGTGCGCGGCAAGTTCAGCATCGAGACAACCAAGGTCGGCAAGGAAAAAATCGTCTTCACCGAGATTCCGTACAACGTGAACAAGGCCATGCTGCTGGAAAAAATCGGCCAGCTCATGCGCGACAAGGTGATCGATAGCATCGCGAACGCGAACGACGAGTCCGACCGCGAAGGCATCCGCATTGTTATAGAATTGAAAAAAGGCGCGATCGTGAAAGTCGTGCTGAACCAGCTTTTCTCAAACACGCAATTGCAAACCACGTTCGGCGTGATCAACCTCGCGCTCGTGGGCGGCAAGCCGCAGTGCCTGAACCTGAAAGAACTTGTCCATTACTTCATCGAGCACCGGGTCGAGGTCGTCACGCGGCGCACGCGCTACGAGCTGCGGAAGGCCGAGGAGCGCGCGCATATATTAGAAGGGCTGATAATCGCGCTTGCGAACATTGACGAGGTTATCGCGATAATCAAAGCCAGCCGCGACGTCGCGGACGCGCGGATGCGGCTCCAGGAGCGTTTCCTGCTTTCCGAGGCGCAGTCCGAGGCCATCGTCGAGATGCGCCTGGGCCGCCTCACCAGCCTCGAAGTCGAAAAAATCGAGGCGGAGCTGGGCGAGCTAAGGATCAAAATCGCGTATTACAAATCCCTTTTGGAGGACGATAAAAAGCTCCGCGGGGTTATCAAGGACGAGACGAAAGTCATCGCCGAAAAATTCGGGGACAAACGGCGCACGGAGATTATTGCCGGCGAGGTGGAAAACATCAACATCGAGGACCTTATCAAAAAGGAAGAAATGATGATACTGATTTCCAACCTCGGCTACGTCAAGCGCGTGCCCGTTTCAGCATACAGGAATCAGAGCAGAGGGGGAAAAGGAATGCAAAGCGCAAAGCTTGCGGAAGACGATTTCGTGGAACAAATTTTTGTGGCATCGACCCACGAATACATCATGTTCATCACCAGCGCGGGCAAGGCGTACTGGATGAAGGTGCATGAGCTGCCGGAGGGATCGCGGACCAGCAAGGGCTCGCACATCAAAAGCCTGCTCACGGTCTCGCCAAACGAGGACATCACCGCGGTGGTCGCGCTGAAGGATTTCAGCGACGAGGAGTTCCTTTTCATGGGAACCTCGTGCGGCGTTGTCAAAAAAGTTAAAACGTCCGAATTTGCGAACGCCAAGACGCGCGGGATTATCGCGATTAACCTTGACGACGGCGACAAGCTTGTGAGCGCGCTCTTGACCAAGGGCAGCGACGAGGTCGTGCTGATCTCCAGGCGCGGGCAGGCGCTGCGCACCCACGAGGACAACGTGCGCGCGATGGGCCGCTCGTCCCGCGGCGTCGCCGGGATGAAGCTCGCGGAGGGCGACGAGCTTGCGGGAATGCTGCGCGTCGATGACGGCAAGGGGCTTAACGGCGAAAGCCGCCCGCCGGAAAAAATTGAAAAAATGCTGATACTCTCGGAGTTCGGCTTTGGAAAGCGGGTCGAGTTCGGCGAATTTTCGTCGCACGGCCGCGGTACCGGCGGCCAGAGGATTTATACCGTTGGCGAGAAGACGGGCGAAATCATCGGGTGCGTGAGCGTGCTTGAGGACGACGACATCATGTGCATCACCAGCCAGGGAAAATCCATCAAGCTGAAGGTGAGCGAGATCCGCGTGATGGGCCGCGCCGCGCAGGGCGTGAGGATACTCAGCATTGACAAGCCAGACTTTGTCATAGGGCTTGACAGGATTGTGAAAGAGGATCAGACTATGATCGAGGAGACGAGTCCCTGATTTATCAGGGGCTTCTTATTTTTACGGACGAAGGAGCAAAACATGAAAGCACATGCGAAACTAACGGCGCTGCTGTTAGCCTTGACGGTTCTGGCAATAAGTTCTTGCCAGTCAACAGGCGAAGCCGCGGAAGCAGCCCCGGCAATGGCGGCAGCGGCAACGGCTGATTTTTCCACCGCCATTAGCAGGTACTGGATTCTCTCGGAAATAAGGGCGGCGGAAATCGTGGTTTTGGACCGCGCCGCTCATGCCGATACCTTTGGCGACATTTTCACCATGCGCTTTGAAGAAGCGATGGTGTACGGCATGGCCATGCCCAACACTTTCCGCGGCCCGTACACGCTGGGGCAGGGTCAGGAAATCACGTTCGGCCCGATGGCGACAACCATGATGGCCGCGTTCATGGAGCCGGAGGAAATCACCGAGCACGTTTTTCTGACGTACTTGTACAACGTGTTCGGCTGGAACATCGCGTACGATAACTTTGAGCTGCACACGACGAGCGGAGACGGCGCCGTGGTGGTTCTGGTTTTCGTCCCGCTGGAATAGCCGGCGATTTGATCTAGCAGTTGCGTCCGGCGCTTCCGCGGTTTGTTCCGCGGGCAGGCGCTGGGCTTGAGGCAAAATACCTCGCCTTTCTGGGCGGGGTATTTTTTTTGTAACGAGCCTAACCGGCTGTTGTTTTATGGCGAAGGGAAACGGAGGCTGGCGTTAAGTTCATCGCCGCTTCAAAAAACCTGGAGGAGAGATGAGCATGAAACTAACGGTATTATTACTAGCTTCGGTGATGCTAGCGGCCAGTTCCTGCCAGACGGGCGGCGTTGCGCAAAACAGCGCGGTTGGGACCGCGGTAACTCCAGCCGCGGCGAGCGCCAGCTTTTACGATGTTATGGACAGGGACTGGGTTCTATCGGAGGTAATATCTGATTCGAGAGCGATAACGCTGGACCGCGGGAGGCTCGCCGGCAGCGGCTCGCGCGACATTTTCACCCTGCGATTTGACGGCGAGCGCGCCAGCGGCACGGGCGCGCCGAACAGGTTTTTCGGGCCGTATGCGGTGGGCTACAATCAGACGATTACGATTGGCTCGTCTGGCATGGTGGCATCGACGAGGATGGCGCCCATTTTCGAGCTGGAAGAGCTCGCCGAGCATGAGTTTTTTGGTTACTTGGGCAGCGCATTTGAGTGGAATCTTTTTGACGGAAACCTGGAATTGCGCACGGCGAACGAAGACGGCGCTGAGGTGCTTCTGGTTTTTGTCTTGCTTGATTGGACTTGTTCCGGAACTCCATAAGTTCCGGAACAAGTCCTGCATTTCCCTGCGGGAAATGCGATTTTACAAGGAAGTTGTTCCAAAACTGAAGTTTCGGAACAACTCTATTGATTTTCGCACGGCAGCTTGATGAAAAACCTGATTAGGTCGCAAAAAGTTTAGTTTGCCTCTGCGTCTATGTGCGCGGGGCTGGGGCGGGGTGTCGCGGTGCCATCGCCGAGCTGACCGCTTGCGTTGTCTCCCCAGCCCCATAGCGTGCCGTCGGCCCTGATCGCCATCGTGTGTGCAAAGCCCGCAGCCGCGGATGCCCAACTTGCGCCTATCCCTATCGGGAAGGGGGCGTTGCGAAAACTGCCAGGCTCGCGCCGACCGTCGCCGAGCTGGCCGTGCTCGTTCCAGCCCCACGCCCAGAGCGCGCCGTTCGTCCTGATGGCCACGGTGTGCCAGCCTCTCGCGGACGCGGATGCCCAGTTCGTGTCCGCCCCGATTTGGATGGGGGTGGTGTGATAGGGCATAGCGCCGGCGATTTCGCCCGCGCCGAGCTGACCGTGCCCGTTCCAGCCCCATGCCCAGAGCGTGCCGTTCGTTCGGATGGCCACGGTGTGGACGGAGCCCGCGGACACCAAGGCCCAGTTCGCATCCGTCCCTACGCGCGCGGGGGCCGCGTGGTCGGTCGTGGTGCCGTTGCCGAGCTGGCCGACCTCGTTTAGCCCCCATGCCCAGAGCGTGCCGTCCGTTCGGATGGCCAGCGTGTAGTTGGCTCCCGCGGCTACGGATGCCCAGTTCGTTTCGCTGCCGATTTGAGTGGGTGTCGCGCGGTAGGGCACGGCGCTGGCGAGTTCGCCGATGCCGAGCTGGCCGCGCTCGTTCAGTCCCCATGCCCAGAGCGTGCCGTCCGTTCGGATGGCCACGGTGTGGGCGGTGCCGGCGGACGCGGACGCCCAGTTTGCGTCCGTCCCCACGCGCACGGGAGATGCGCGGTTGATTGTGGTGCCGTCGCCAAGCTGGCCCAGCTCGTTCCAGCCCCACGCCCAGAGCGAGCCGTCCGCTGCGATCGCCACGGTGTGCATGTGATGGCTCGCAGCCGCGAAAGCCCAGCGACCCGTTCCCACTCGGACGGGGGTCGCCTGGCTGACCGTTGCGCCGCCGGTTTCGCCGATGCCAAGCTGGCCGACCATGTTCTCCCCCCACGCCCAGAGCGAGCCGTCCGCCCTGATGGCCACCGTGTGCCCGCCCCCCGCGGACACCGAGAGGTATGTCGCTGCGGCGCTGCGGCGGTTGCGGTTTGAGGCGCACCCAGTTAGCGCTAGGACCAAAACCGCGGCGATTGCGACGACCGCGGTATTCATTGCTAATGTCCTTTGCATCATTCCTCCTCTTGGCAAGCAAGGCCGTTCCGAAGCTTCGGCTTTGGGACGGCTTCCTTGTAAAAGTCGCATTTCCCGCAGGGAAATGCAGACCGTTTGCTCATGCTCCATACTAGGCAAAATCGCCCCGCCGCACAAGGGCAGGCTGACGATCAGGGCGCGGTCTCAATCTTGCCGCGGTTTGCGCCATGGAAATCGATTTTGGGTAAAGCCGCGCGAGCAAACCCAAGACGCAGCCACCGCCCGCACTCGTCCCCCGCGCGAAAGTTGAAAAACCCGCGGAAGCGCTCATCCTGGCTTTCCTCAATCACTCCAAGGCGAAATGCGCTGCTGCAAAGCGCGGAGCCCTGGTTCAAATATTGCGCAGAAACTTATTGACAATATGACCAGCCAATCTTATACTGCCACATATCATGACAAAACAAGCTGGCAAAAAAGCCGTAAACAGAATCATCAGGCAGCCGCAGGAAAGAAAATGTTAATGGGAATTATTTACTTTGCCGTAATCCTTGCGTCCTGCATTTTAGGCGCAATTGTCGGTCTTGGCGGCGGGGTTTTTCTCCGCCCGATTTTTGACGCAATTGGCTATCACGACGTTATAAGCATCGGTTTTTTTGCAAGCTTCGCCATTTTTTCCATGGCTGTAGTGTCCACTACGAAAAAAATCAAAGACGGGACAAAAATCCATTCTGAAATCGCGATTCCCATTGCGCTGGGGGCAATCGCCGGCGGCGTTTTGGGCAACCTGCTTTTGGAGTACCTGCTTGAAATTACCGCGCGACAAACCCATGTGCAATATATCCAAATCGTAGCTACAATCAAGGTATTGGTTACCTCGCTGATTCTGACGGCGAAAAGCACCCTGCGGCTTGAGCTTTCAAGCAAGGTGTTAATTTTCGCTTTGGGCATAGCCCTTGGAATCGTCGCCGCATTTTTGGGGATTGGCGGCGGCCCCCTTAACGTCCCCATGTTCATGATTTTTTTCGGGCTGGGCATCAAAGACGCTACAACGTATTCTATCGCAGTAATTCTTTTAACGCACTTTTTGCGGCTTGTAACCTTGGGAATAACGGTAGGCTTTTTGCATTTCGACCTGGCAGTTCTGCCGTTTGTCATCGTGGCCGCATCGCTTGGCGGGCTTATTGGCGCCAAGCTAAGCAAAACCTTTTCCGAAAAAACGGTTAGGCGATTGTTTCAGGGGTCTCTTTGCCTTGTGATTTTGATGAATTTGGTAAACGGGCTTTTTATTTTGTAGGTCATCTGTATGTGAAAGCCTGATCCGCAAAAAAACCGCAAATTGCCTAAGGTTGCTAGGAACATTTGTTAATTATTTTTCTGGTTGGCTTGGCGCTAGTCAGCCGTTCCCAAAAGAAAATCGATGACTGCCCGCAGTGTTTGCTCGTCAACAGCGCCTACCATTTCGGTTACGATGTACCCCTCCCTGTCGATGAAAACCGTGGTGGGGAGAAAGCGAATCCCGTGGGCCATCACGCCTTCCTGCAAGGTGTCAAAGTAAACCGGCAAGGTAAAGCCGCCCTCCTCGATGTACCTCTGTCCCGTCTCGACGGTCTCCCGCACGCCGTCCGCAAGACCGAGCATCACGAACTTCACTTCCGCGCCGCGATCCCTGTAAACCATTTCAAACCCTGGTTTTTCGAGCCTGCAAGAAGGGCACCAGCTTGCCCAAAAGTTAAGCACCGTGGGCTGCCCAGTGGCGAGGTCCGAGAATCGCCGGCTGTTTCCGTCCCAGTCCACTAGCGCAAAGTCGGGCGCTTCGTGCCTGTGTGCGTAAACTTCCGCTTCCGCGCCGTCCCACTCTTCCAGGAACGCAAAGCGATCTGCGGGATCCACCCGGCTAACGAGCATGTTGTAAGCAACCATCGCAACAACAATCAGCAGCGCCAGTCCTGCCATGCCAAGAAACAGCTTCAATTTCTGCGCCATAAAAAACTCCTTTGCAAGTGCTTCGTCAAAACAAGAACCGCCCCATCAGACCCGTCGCCATCAACACGCCGATAATTATAAGCAAAACGCCGGAAACAATGTTAATAACCCTGTAGTTGCGCTTGATAAAATCAAATGCGCCCTTCAGCCTGTCGATCAGTACCGCGCTCGCAATAAATGGTATACCGAGACCCATCGAATATACAAGCAGCATGAGGACGCCGTTCAGCGCCCCGCCCTGCCTGGACGCCATCATGAGCGCGGTGCCGAGAAACGCGCTGACACAAGGCGTCCAGCCTATGGAAAACACGATGCCGAAAGACGCGGACGAAAAAAAGCTTAGGTTTTTCACGTTTGCGTTTGCCTGCGTAACCCTGTTTAAAAAGCGAATGTTGATAAGCCCCGTAAAATTGAGCCCCAGCGCGATGACGACAAGCCCCGTAACAATATTCACGGCGACGGAATGCCGCACAAGCAATGCGCCCATCGTCCCGGCAAACGCGCCAAGCGCAACGAACACCAGCGTAAAGCCGCACACGAAACCAACGGCGTTCGTCAAAGCCCTGCGCCTGTCTGGCTCCCCCGCCGCGAAGTAGGAAACGTACAGCGGCAGCATGGGCAGCAGGCACGGGGAAATGAATGTTAAAATCCCTTCCAGAAAAAGGATTAGGAACTGCATTACGCTAATACTACCAAAATTAAACCCGCATGAAAAGCGCCAGCCGCATTTGAAATCTTGCGCCTGGCATTTTCAGGCTCTTACCAATCCCTGACGGCAATGGGTATGACCATTTGGGCATTTGAGACCCTAATAAGAAACACTTCGGTTATGCCAAGGTTACCAACTGCCCCTGAAACAGTAACAACCCAGTCATGCTGCTGGGCCGCAGCAGCCGCTGGGGCTGGCGCAGGGGTCGTGCCATCGCTGGCAAGCCCCAAGCCAATGAACAGACAGCACCAGAGACGCTGCCGCGATAATATGCGACAACAATTTTTTTCTTCATCATAAAATCCTTCGTTTGATGAAAATATTGTATGTCATGCTTTCCGCGAAAGCAAAAACACCGTAGGCCGCGAGGTGCCGCGAGGTCAAGCGCATCAAATGTCCCGTGCCTGCTCTCGCTCAACTGGCTGATCTCAAGGACAGATATGGCAGCGAGAAATATCCCACCATAAATTGCCCTCGTTTTAACATTCGACACAGTTTTGCGGCCCACCTACTCGAAGGCGGAACCAACATCCGTTATATTCAAGCCATTCTCGGTCATTCAAGCCTCCGCACCACGGAACGCTACACCCGCGTAGCCAAAAGAAGCATACTAAACGTCAAAAGCCCGCTGGGCTCGATCTTGTAGGTTTATTTTTCATATAATATAATTATTTGCTTTGTTCAAAACTATAAAAGCCCCTGGAAGCTATAAAGTTCCAATTTTTTTTATGGAAACTGCTTGACACGAAACCCCAACGCCCTTAAAATAAAAATGTGGGGTCGTATAATAGCCTGCGCAGGTGTATTATGCTCGTAATAAAAAAGGAGTATAAATTATTATGGAAAATCGTAATTGGACTGTTTTAATCATTGGTGGAGCTTCTGGAACAGGTAAATCAACATTAGCATATGAAATTGGAAAATATTATGGTATTAGCGTACTTGAATTTGATGATATTCAAAGAACTGTTAAGACTGTAGTAAAAAAAAACAAATTTAGCTAAAGATATGTATATTGCTATACATGATCTTGATGGCGAAAATTGGATGAATCTTGGTGTTGAATGGAATGTAAATTGGTTAAAAAGTGTTAGCAATGAGATGTTTGAATTTCTTAAGGAAATAGTAGAAAGGCATGTAGATGAAAATGTTCCTGTTATAATTGAGGGAGATTTTATTATACCGGAATTAGTAAAAACATTACTTAATACAAAAGTAAAATCACTATTTGTTCTTGAAGGAGATAAAGAACAAATTATTAATAATTTTTTGTCAAGGGAAGGTGGAGATAAGCAAACATTTCGAGCAGATATTTGTGTTTCATATAATAATTGGATACAAAAGGTCTGTGAAGAATTAAGGATGGATACAATAGAATCAAGACCATGGATTAATGCATTAGATCGTGCTAATAATATAATAAAGGATAAATGAAATTAATTATTTGAAAGAAAAATAAATAATAAAATACGGACATACTGCACATAACAAACATTAACAGCAAAATGCCCTGTTCGGGCATTTTGGGTTTCGTTCGGCTAGGTCATGGCTTCGCCATTCCCACGCCTCACTACACCACATTTTTTTGCGCCCGTAAAACGCTACGCGTTTTCCTTATCGGGTGCAAAAAAACGTCAGTTACCTGTAACGTTAGACGAAATGGGACAAAATTGTGTGGAGCAATGAACCACCCCGCAGCAAGCTGCGAGGTATCGAAGATTTTCCTTGAGTCTTTGCGTATACGGGGGAACAAATCCCTCACACCCCCAGTGAACCGCCCCAAGGGCTACGCCCTAATCAAGGTGGACATACGCCAAAACCAATCGTAACTTTCGAAAAATAGCTGTATTTCGCCTTTGCTTTGGAGTTGGGGCAATGGCGTGAAAACAGATTGCAAGGGGGCTGGAATCGTGCTATCTTTCATCCAAGACACACGAGAGTGCGGAGGTTAGGCGTGCAGCTCATCCTTGAGGTTCCAGACGTAGCGAATGTGTCGCAGACCGATGCCCAGATACTTTTTGAGATGAAACTTTTCGAAGCGGCAAGCTGTCCTTGGGAAAAGCGGCAGAGGTAGCCAGGCTTTCGTATAGGGCTTTTCACGGGCTTTTGTTGCGGTATGAAATTCCTGCTGTTACAATGACGGAGGATGAGTTAAGCTGGGAAACCAGCAATGCCTCGGTTACCACCTCTCAACCAGAGGCCATGATGGGACCTCTTGCGAAACTCGATTAGTTCCGCAAGAGGCCCATTGCCTTAAGGGGTCGCAACCTGGGTTATTATCCTGATGCTGCGGTTGCCCGTGTCCGTAACGAACAGCCTGCCGTGGTAGTCCATGGCTATGCCGAAGGGCTCGTTAAACCGCGCCGCGTCCCCGATGCCGTTGGCGGTTCCGGAAACGCCGCTCTCTCCCGCGATCGTTACGACCTCTCCGTCCTCGGTTATCATCACGATGCGATGGTTGCCCGTGTCTGCGATGAAGATATTCCCCGCCACGTCCACCACGAGACCGGACGGCCTGTCAAGCCCAAGATCCGCGGAAGCGGGAGCGCCTCCCTCAACGGTCGAGACCTCTCCGTCCGCGGTTATCATCCTTATGCGATGGTTGCCCGTGTCCGCGACGAAGACGTTCCCAAGCGCGTCCACCGCCACGCCCGCGGGGCTGTTA